>Ga0213858_10000046_pt1 | contig 52062 bp, 70 predicted proteins | sample PICome_FD_160122 | JGI IMG/M metagenome (GOLD analysis project Ga0213858, IMG submission 160122) | Coastal seawater microbial communities near Pivers Island, North Carolina, United States - PICO245 | ecosystem: Environmental > Aquatic > Marine > Coastal | place: USA: North Carolina | collected... | reverse complement strand
TGTCCACTGTAGATTAAGTACTCTCTAAGTTCCTTCTCCATGAAAGCGATCTTGTGTTTCGCAGCAGTAATCTCTAGTGCCTGCGCCTCGACACTGCTTCCGGTGAATAGTTTTCCAACCATAGATGTTGATTGGTTCTTGATGTTCGCCTCACTTACTGCGTCCATCGAATCGAAAAACTTTCCAAACGCACCTATCATATCGTGCGCTTCTCTACCTGTTTCTACCGCTCCTTTTATTGCGTTGTAAGCGGCACCAGCGACCTGTACCGCAACTGCTAATTCCACCATTATTATTATTCTCTTGGGTAGTGGGTTTAGCTATATTTAGTCTTGTTCGAACTGCAAACTCCTAAGATTTACGATTTCTTGTTTTAATTTCTGGACTTCAAGTCTCTTGATTTCCAGTTCCAGTTTGTATAGATCGTTACAGTTCAACCGTTCTTTTGGTGCACCTATAGGAACCGTAATCTTTGCGTAGACACCAACGTCCCGCACAAAGTCGTTGTTGAACGATGGCCCGAAGGATGCGTTATCAGGATATCCTGTTGCGACCCGATACTGATCCCAAGGATCGTTCTGGTTCAGGATACCGACTACACCAAACTCTACGTTCGTGGATGATCCGATAGCCATAGAACACTCGACGTTATCGGATGATCGTATCCTGTCGGATTGGAAACTCATGGGACTCTGGGGTAAGGCAAGATTCAAAGAACTGGACTGACCGTAAGCGGCACCACACCACAAACCCACAACGAAATAAACTGTAAATAATAATAAACGTGTCATTTTATTTTCGAACATATCCTCGAAGCGACTAGGGATGCAGTCCCTTCTCCCTTCAATAATTTAGACTTTGAACAGATGTAGACTGTTCTACTCCTGTCCTGTTCACGGATGAATATATCTATATTCTTCCTATCCAAATATTTCACTTGGACTATTCTTTCGGCTGCCGCAAAGGGCACCGAATTCATGTCTGCGTCAAATACTCCCAACTCGTAGTACTGTACATCTTCTCTTCTATTGAACAAAGACATCCTCACTTTAAGAATATTCGGAACGAAAGATGATTCTAGTTCCGGATAGGTGGGTGTCCATTCGTGGGCCGTTGCCGACCCACTCATGAGGAACAATAGTAATGTCATAACGAAGCGCATAATTCACCTTATAGTGCAATGCACTCCGCAGTAACTACTGAACGATATTGTCCGGCGGGAAATGCCTTATCGTATCCATAGTCGGCTTCTGAAGAAATCTTAAACCATGTACTTCCCGCAACGGTCAAATCGATCTCAGTCACATTGTTGTAAAGACGCTTGTCTGTGTCGTATGCAGACATGAGAGGGTCTGATACCTCTCCCACAGAAACGTCACCAGACCACGTTACCACATCACCCAATGCAGGACTATCTGTGAATTGATCCGGTACAGTGATAAGTGCCTTGTAGTAATCCGCTTGAATAACATCGTAACGAACTACGGGTTCAACACCACCGTTTGCCTGAGTTGTGCTTAAGAGACTAGGAGTAGGGTTACCATACACACCTTGAGTGTCGGTAGTAACAATACACTTAGACTCCACCGTTCCCACGATGGGAACTTCTGCCGCAACCGCAGACGTAAAAGCCAGACCGAGCGCTGCAGCGACTACTTTCTTTGAAAACATTAGTATGCTCCTTTAGTTTTTGTTATTTCTCATACTGTAGTTTCACTAACTCTTGATGTAGGAGTTGTTGCGAAACACTCTGTCTCCTTGCCTGTCTATTGTCAGGAAGGTTGGAGTCTTCGATAACAACCGTTTCTTCATACGTTGTGTCCGGTAAAACATCGTAGTAATTAACCGGAACATAATTCTGTGCCATCATCTCTGTGTGTTTCTGCAGAGACTCTACTGCCAACAGAGAACTGTTGACCGCACCCAAGATCGCTTCTAGTCTGCGATCCTCTTTCTTATCCTTTGAGGACATCCTTCGACGTTGACGTTCTTCTTCGTCCTCTTCCATTTCGTCCATTCTCGACTTCTTCTTCAGTTCATTCTGGACGAACTCATCATCCATAGGATCATATGCCTCAACATCCGGTAATGCAACCGGAGGAATGTAGCCGGGACATGTGGGGTCAGTCGTATTCTGAAAACAAGTGTCATACGAGTAGTTGTACAACACCGTGGGGTCAGTGACCTTACCCTCTCCTTCTACTTCAATCGACCCGTCACCCCAGAACTGTAGGGGAATGTTGTTGACGGGTACGAGTTTGTTGATCGTATTCCCCGGCAGTCCAGACCAGTCATCGGTCTCACGAAAGATGTAACCACCATTGATTGCATCCTCGTTCTGGACATGCACCAACATGTCATCCTCAGTCTGTTTGACTGTCGTGTACCTGTAGACCACACCATTGACCGTTAGTCCCGCCTGTTGGGGCAGGATGTTAGTCATCACCCAATTCAATCCTTGGGATGCGGCGTTCGGTGAGGTCTCGTAAACTTCCTCAGAGTAAGAGTAGGAAGAGCAGACTAGCAACGCCAGCACCGCCCAGAAGTGTTTGTGTACTCTCATCCATACCCTCCTTCTCTTCTTTAACGCCCGGCTGTTCCGATTCGTTCACTTCCCAAGCGACTTTCGCTTCGGGCCCGATCAAACCGTCATACGGACATGGTGTTCCCGCATTCATCATTGCGTCAAAAACTCGTCGATCTTGACACATAACTGATACTGCTGCAACTTTCATGCCCATATCAAATAACGTCTTAGCGTTCTTCAATCGTTCACAGTTCTCATCCGTCACCTGAGTACCTGTTGAGATACCCAAGATTTGAGTCTGGATCGCACCCGCAACACCGAACGTACATAAGTCGGAGTTAGATGTATTGATCGTTGGAGAGATAGCAGACGCAGGGGGAGACTTCAACTCTGTTGTTGTCCTACCCGTAGTCGTAACCGTACTCTCAGTAATAATTGGTTCCGGTGCAGTACCTTCTGTTGTGGTCTGTGCCTGAACCCCCAGTGATGCTGTAATCAAAGCAAGCATCCAAAACTTGATAACGTAACGCATAAAAAAATACCCATAAAGTTGTCTATACTTCATGGGTATTTATACTTATTTAACTGTCAATTAATTGACAGTCATAAAAATTTGGTATTAAACACGTGTGCGAGTATTTTTGCGAATTCTGCGTGAGTCTGTTCGCCTGGATGTCCATAAGGTTTTACATCATGCATATCCAAAGCCATGGTATACATGTCTCTGTGCATTCCGAACCCAATACGTGAGGTGGGTTCTAAGAAAGAAACCATTTTACTAACTTTCTGTTGATAGTCTTCGTAACCTTCCCTTGAATCTTTACTTAAAACATCCATAAGGTTATCTTTCATTCTGTGGTGAAAAAATCCCTGAATCAAACGAATACCTTTTGCCTTGCATAGTGTTTGAATCGCTACCATATGACTTAGGTGTTGGATTACTGAAGTGCGAAGATCATACATTTTGTTACAATAAGTGTTGACTGCACCCCAAGTGTTTTCACCTAAGTTAGTAACTCTTTCGGGAGACCACTGTGTTATGTTGTCAAAGGACTTAACGTTAGCTTTACGATTAACTTTAAAGGAAGACTCTACGTGTTCTTGTCTCTGCCACGCAGACCAAAGAATAACCATGTGTGTGGGTTGTTCATTTTCTGGATCGGAGAGATATGCAATGGTGTCACGGAATATCTTGTCATTTCCATTTCCACAATTAGCAATAATTCTGTAAGGCAGTCTCATTCTTCGACCAAGATGATGGGTAAAGGTTAGATCGTAATGAGTCGGAGGATCATCATTGTATCCTTCTAACTCATCTCCCCAAACGAAACTGCACCCGTTTGTTAATAAAAGTCCTTCATTCATTTCCATTTCTTTTCTCTATCTCTACAAATCTATCATACAGAATGTCGGCAAATACCTCTTGAGTTCTCGCACAAGGATGATGAAAAGGTAGTAAATCGCATCCCTCCGTATTTAATGCAACGGATGTCATATCTAGTTTATTTCCTAATCCAAGTTTACACTCATCTCTCAGATATCCCAGATAGAATCTGATCGTACTTCTTAATTCTTTTTCGTCCTTGGTTCTCTTTGAAGTCAGGACAGACTTGATGTTATCCCACATGCCGGGATGTATGACACCCATAACAAGAGGTATGCCTTTGGCATCACACAAGTCTTGCATGATGCACATGTAGTTCAGGTGATGCACTATAGGAGTCGGAAAACTATAACAGTGTTCATAGAAGTCCTTCAACGCACTGCCGAATTGTAGTTCGGTAGTTTCCTTTCCATCACCCCAGTGTCTAAGTTGGTATGCGAGTTTACCAGAGTGGTGATCGGGAATAATCTGATTGAACCCGTTCTCTTTCTGTATGTGTATGATCTTATCTGTTCGTGGATCATGAGGAGAGACCAATTCCATTCTTCCCCATGAAGACCAAATGATGACTATGTGAGATACTTCTCGGCTAGTCTGTTGAAGAAAGGTGGTGGTTCTTCTAAAGATTTTTTGATTGGACGAACCGTTGGCCGCTAGGTTCACGTAACCTTCAGACGGTGCAAGTTTTTGCGCTAGATGGTGTGTGAAGGTTAGTCTATGATGAGAAGGGGGCACCATAGTGCCGTCAGGGAAAAAGCCTGATCTCGACCCCCTTAGTTCATCTCCGTATGTAAAACTACAACCATTAGTTAGAAGTATCGCCATGGATTCTGTCGTGTTCGAACAGCATCAAAAATCCGTAATGAATGATCTTCATTATGTCCTTTCGATGATCTTCGGGGGTTCCTTTTTTGCCGTAACGTCCATTGTATTTATCAACGTTACCAGAGAAGAAACCCATACCATGACCACGATCAATGATCACTTCGGACGATTGGAGACCGCCCTGCCCGTAGTGTGCACCATAGGTGGAGTTGATATAGTTTCGAAACTCTTCAATCAACTCGCCCTCACGGAACTTATAGTCAGGGGTAGGCTCTTGGATGTGTACCACAAAGGGTTGTGGGTCACTAGTCACATCTCCCAGAGACAGAGAAATGCTCTCCTCCGGAAACCCAATATCATTACAGGTGTCATACTCAACATGACCCTTACCATGAATTTCTTCTAGGTGCATTCGATTCATCTCATCCCACTGTTCGGGGGTGATATCGTCAATGCTGCCTGTCTTAACCTTCGCCATCGTAATACCTCACTCTACCTTCATCAAAATCTTCATATCCATATTCCAACGCACCCTTGAGTGCAAACCAATCCCTATATCTAGAATTCTCCAGACAGAATGCCATTCTATCAGTTACTACGGTATCTGTCAAGCCCAAAGTGTTCAGAAGTTTGTGTTGTTCTTCTGTGGGTTCTTCGAAGACCACAAGGTAACTTCTACCGTACTTACGCAACAAGAAGAAATCATCGTGACCAAGGAACTCTTCAACTCGTTTCTGGAATGGGTGTACGTGCATCGATCCCGCATATGCGTACTCTCCGTTCTCCAACTTTTTCAACTTGAAGGATAGAGGGTACAGAACACCATCCTCATAACCACGGACAAACATCGTTTGTCTCTGAGCACTATAGACACACTCGTAGTAATTATCTACGATTACTCCAATCGCATCCTTGACATACTCTCCGATTATTGGTTTCATAAAAAGAGTCAATGACTTGGATCGTGTCTCTCCGTAATATAACACTAGTTTGATTCCGGTTTTGTCCACCAAGTCGTGCAATTCCGGAGTTGGATTTCCGAATGGCATAATAAACTGAACGTTCGATCCGTCGAAGTTTTCTTTGTCCAGACCTTCTAGACTGGCTGCTAGAGTCTCTTGGTTCTTTACCCAAACAACCTTACGTTCCGGTCTCTGGTATATCCTCTGCAGTGCGGAAACCATTTGGGGTTTCCACATGAGGAGTCTGTCCCACCAGTTAACAAAGTAGTTTTCCTTACAACCCATCAAGGTAGGAATGACCGAAAGGATAAAAGACATGTTGTGTACGGCATTGAAAGTCAACAGACCTAGACCACCGTGATATCTGTGTATCTTAAACTCACGGTGAGCCAGTCTCCAACACTCTCTGTGGGTGTAGTACTGAAACTCTATCCCATCCTCATGTTGACCATCCGCATGGGTAATCCAAAAAGGATCGTCGGGCATCACTTCCGGTGGTTTGTACTCCATAGGTTCATTGTAGTTTTCAATGTCAACCGCATCTACCTGAAGCATCTCACACTGCACGTTGTCTTCGAAGAAGTCCTGTTGAACATTATCCAACATTCGAACCGCAATGCTATCCCAGAGTCCAAGTGCAGGTCTACACACGGTGCCGGGGTAATCGATCTTAGCGTCTCTGTTCCAAGCTAGACTACACGCCATGACTTGACACCCAAGTTCTGCGAGTGCGAAAAGCATTGCGGTAGTGTTTACGTTGTTCTTGATAAGACCAATGCCTACCAGATCACCCTTACGCAGACCATACTCGTTAGCAAAGTAAGACTTCCAGTTGTCGATTAGTTTCCAGTACCGTTCTTTGTTATAGGGTTTGGGATCACCCAACATCTCGTGCATGACATTCTGTAGATGAAGTTCTTCCCTATTTTGAATCACGTACCTATCAATAATCACTCTCAATTTCCTCAATCAACATATCACGTAATTGTCTCGCCTTCTCATCACGAGGATCGTCCTTTCCGTAACCACAGAATTTATACGCAAGGGTAATGCGTTCACCACCCGCATATGCAGAGTGCCAACACAGGTTCTCAGGTTCTTCCTTCGGGCCGAAGTAGTAGTGTCTACACTGCCATCCCGGCACGTCCTGAATGGTGATCATTTCGTCCTTCTCTTTATCATAATAAGAGAAGTAACCATCACCCGTAGACCAAGTAAACAATACCTGATAGGCAGACGCATCCCAGTTGGTATGCCATCCCACAAACCCGCCTGGCGGATAGTAGGACAACAGTGCAGACGTGTGTGCACCAATCTCAGAGGCAAAGTCAAACTTCACCAACTGCATGTATGCGCCCCACTTATCAGGGTCTTCACGTACCATCTTTGCGATAGGTTGTGCGAAGTGTCGATCCGGAGGCCCGACAGGTTCCTTTGCGTTCAGAGAAATATTGCGAAGGTAGTGTTCACTGGTGTAGTACCTACCACGCCATCTATCTTCGGGGTCACTGTATACATGATACTTCGGATCGTCGTAACCTTCTACCGCAAACATCTGATCCTTGAACTTATTCAAGGTAGCGAGGAAGTCTTTATTCCGTATCTTCACTTCCATCTTTTTTCTTCCTAAACGACCACTGGCCAGTGATGTGGTTCTGTTCCCAAACGATAGTGTCACCAACCTTAAGATCAAGTGCATCCATCATCTCATCGGAGAACTCTAGGCACTGATACCCATCACTGTCCTCAATTACGTTACACGTATAGATCATCAAAACACCTCAACAACACTCGGAAAGTGTTGACCGATAATTTTCCAACACTGATCTGCCACACGCATGTGTTCTTTCTGTGTGCCGTTCGCACGTCGAAGTTCGCAGTAGTGAATCCAAGAACGCAGTGAACCAGACATGTACAGTGTCGTTTCGGTGTTACCTTCTGGTAGTACTGCACGAGCCTGTTCCTTTGCGATACCATTATCTAGTGCCCACTTATAGACCCGTTCCGCCGTATTGATCACCTCACGTTGTTTCATGTTCCAGTTCTCGTAAAGACGTTCAGCACTAGTAGAAGTCGTACCCTCACCACCAGTCGCTTCCGGAACCTCAATGGAGATTGAATTCTGTCGGTTCTTGGGGTCTTGAAGACGTGCCTCTCGCAGACCAAATCGTTCACTCACCGCATACCGTTGACTGAACTCCTGAAAGGAGAACGAACGGTGACGAATAATCTGACGGGAGATATCACGTGTCGTGGTAATCTCCATAGTCAGGTGCACCATCTCAAACGGTGACCAGTGCGCTTCACGAATCAGGTATCGAAGCAGTCGGGGTGCAGTCTCCGTGTTGTTTTGATTCGAAGGATTACTCACACGAGCCGCATATGCGACCAGTTCTTCCGCAGTGTTGCAACCAGTAATTGCGCTGGGTTGGGATAGTGCGATTAGATTAACACTACTCATTTTCTAGTTCCTTTTCCTTCTCTGGTTTAAAAAATCCATTTTTCTTAAAAAATATGATTGCGTTCTCGACACCCACTTCAAGACCTTTGTTGTATCCCTGATACCTACCTACAAGGTAGATGGGTATGAGGAAGGACAATGCCCACCACATATGTTCCCACGATGTCATATCTTAAAGTTCCGAAACTTCGATTCCATGTTGACCCGTTCTCCTGCAGTCGAGTTATCGAACGCAGGCCCGTTATCCTCTTCTACCTCAGTGACCTGTTCACAGTCGAACAGTCGCATCTTGGATCGGTCAACACCAACTACAAATCGTTGGTTGTACGTGGGGTCATTATACCTGTTCTTCAACTGTTTGACAAGTATTTTACCCTGTGCTTGCAACTCAGTATTTGAGATGAGTGCGAACATGAAGTCAGCGGTTGCGGGTAGTCCAAAAGATTCGGACGTGTCTTCAAGCCCCACATCGTCATTAGAGTAACCAGAACGTGTCGTCTGTGTTGCAGACACAATCGGCACGTCGAACTCCACCGCCAGTCCACGTAACTCTTCAGCAATTGACTTGATGTATGTATACGAGTTAATAGCACCACCCATCCCCTTCATACGGGAAGACGCACAGATGTTCAGGTAGTCAATGTAGATGATGTCCGGAACAAAGTTCTTCTTCAGTTTTAGTTCATTCAACAGCGCACGGAAGTGTGACGCATTCGCCTGTCCTGTCGGATATTCCTTGACAATCAGTTTACCCTGAGTCTTACGTGCGAGTTCACCCACCCGATCACGGAACATATCCTTGGACAGATTCTCCAGTTGATCTATCGGGACGTTGAGGAGATTCGCATCGATCCGTTCCGCAATACGTTCTTCTGCCATTTCCATAGTGACGTAAAGGACATTTTTCCCTTGTGACAGGGCAGCTCCAGCACAATGACACATGAAAAGACTCTTACCAACACCCGTACCAGCAAGTGCGATGTTGAGGGTTTTATTAGGTAGTCCACCCTTAGTGATAGAATTGAAGTATTCCAGATCGAAGGGGAGTCTTTCTTCTTTCTCGTGGTAGAAGTCATATCGTGCGTCCACATTCTCTAGATAATCGTGACCGATGTTCGTGTCGAATGTTACCGCTAGTGCCTTACTCAACACGTCAGGGATAGAACCTTTGGATAGAGTCTTGTGTTTGTTCTCAATGATCTGAATAGATTCCATGACAGCATTAAACACTGCACGGTCTTGACACCAAGACTCAGTTCGATCAACCAACCATTCTAGGTTGGTCTCTTCTTTCGTAAACAAGTTAGGTAGGATTTCCATTGCATGACGATATTGTTCGTCCGTAAGACGGTCACCCTCATCGATCTCAATCTTGAAGGCTTCCATCGAAGGAAGTTTATTGTACTTCGCAATGAATTTGGTGAACTCTCTGAATAGGGATCGATAGACCCCTTCAAAGTAATCAGGCTGGATAAATGCCGCAACTTTGCGAGTGAACGCATCGTTGGTCATTAGGTTTTTCAGTACGGTCTGTTCTAAGTTGATTTCCACTAAGCTCTCTCTTGTGCAACCAACCACCCCTCCGCATGTGCTTTCTCCAGAATATCCTCAAGGATATCTGCAGCATGTTCCTGAAGGGTGATGGTCTCAGTTGTTACATCAGGATCAGGAGTGTATATTACCATAAAATTGAACGTGAGGCAATCTTTTTTTCCATCAAATGCAACATTACCATAACGAATGACGGTCTCGACAAACTCACCACGCAGGATGCGGACATCCCACGCTTGGTCATTAGGTGAGTCTTCGACGGGGACTAACTTATAGTCAACCCCCTCAGAGACTTTATCTAGGTTAATCTTCCGCATTGTCCACAATAGCCTCCATCTCTACTTGAACAGGTAGACCGATCTTGTATTGCTTCTCAAGGAAATCTGCAAAGTCGGTGAACTCAAAGATCGGAGTCCAGAACTCTTCTTCTAGGGTTTGGGCCTGTCGAACTTTTGGATCGACCAGTTCTCCAGTCGTTGTATCAACCCTGCAGTACCAACCATTAGAAGGCTTAGCAACATAACCACCAGCAAGAGCAGCGTCCAACAGACCGCTAAAACGCTGTACCCCACCTTCCCAAGACACACTAATAGGAATCTTTGACTTCTCTTTAACATAACGGGACTTCTCCACATTGATTACAAAGTGGTAACCCTTGATCTCAGTACCAACCTTGTCCTGCTGGCGGCCGAGAATCCAGATGTTGTCTGCAGAGTAGTAGATACCTGTACCACCACCCACGATATCTTTGGGGAACAAACCGATTTCTTTATAGGTATGGTTCACCGCCAACATGGGGATGTTCTTCATTGCGAGGTAAGGTGTCGCCATACGGAACAGACCCTTGAGTGCTTTCGCACGGGACATGTCCGCAACAGACTTCTCGTTCATTGCGTCTTCCAATTCTTTCTTGGACGCAAGGTTACCGATTGAGTCGATCACCACAATCACATCGTCATCACGATCCAACTCTTCCAGTTGGTTGATTAGATCGAACTTGAGTTCTTCTACGTTTGTGATAGGAGTATGAAGAACCCTAGAAGTGTCAATTCCAAACTGTTGGAAATAAGACTGGGGGGAACCGAACTCACTATCATAGAATAGTAATACCGCATCTTTCTTTGCCTCCAGATACGCACCCGCCATCAACAGGGCGAATGAAGTCTTGAAGTGTTTCGATGGCCCCGCAAGGACTGTAAGTCCCGGCGTAACACCACCGTTGATAGAACCGGATAGTGCCACGTTCACCATAGGAACGTTTGTTGGCACCATGTCCTTTTCTGTGAAGAACTTACTCTCCGACAACACCTCCGTTGTCTTGATCTTGCTGTTCTTCCGCAGTTTGTCCATTACGCTCATTGTCATCTCCAAATGTAATATTGTTTGCTTTCTCACGTTCGTCTAACTCGTATGCAGAACGGTAACGGTTGTTGATCTCCGTAACCTTCTCCAACAAATCAAACGAAATAATTTCACCTTTACGTGGCCCGTCCGGAATCTTGAATTCAGAAAACTTCAGGAAAGCAGTAGTGTCCTTGGGTAGACACGCACCACCAAACCCACGCTTGCGATCATAACCCGGCACACGAGTATGTCCGATACCCACACGGTCATCTTGACCCATGGCACGAGAGACAATATTATAACTGCAACCGAACGAGTTGACAAGATCAAATAGTTGGTTGAAGAAAGTAACCTTGGTTGCAAGGAAACTGTTGATACCATACTTCACAAAGGACGCCTCTGCAGCCGACATACGGTGATACATGTCAGACTTACACAGACTGAAGATATCATAAATCTGAGTTAGTTCTGCGGTTGCCTTATCAGCACCACCAAGTACATGGAACTCCGCATTCACGAACTGTTCTTCTGCAGACTTCTCCGTGAGGAACTCAGGGTTGTACACGAAACGTTCAACGCCATCTTCAAACATAGAGTTATACAGACGATCAATGATATCCGGTGTGATTGTTGATTTGACAACAACCAACGATTCGGTGTGCTCAATCAGTTTAAGTACGGCATCCTCAACGATGGACGCATCCACAAAACCTGTCTCAGGGTTCATAGGAGTGGGCGCACAGATAAACACACACATGGGATCGAACTCAACCATGTCATCGATATTAGTATCATACTTCGGATCGGCGACATGTAAATCTACCAAAGGGTGTGTGAACGCATACTCTACAGCACGTCCAACAAACCCATGACCAACAATACCCAAACGGAAGGGATTCTCCGGACTGATCGGTTTCTGTTTGTCTGCAGTTGTCTGACCGGAGGCTGCATTCAACCCCGCTTGATTATATTGATCGAAATCATCAGCCATTAGTTACTTCTCCTATCTTAGTCATATACGTGGAATACCAATCGTAAAAACGTTTTACACCTTCATCTATAGAAACTTTAGGGCTATACCCTAGTGCTTGCAGTTTCTCTGTATTACTCCAAGTTTCCTGAGTATCGGCAGGATGTTTGGGACACATGTTCATTTGTGCAGTCTTACCAGTCTGCTTCTCAATGGCCTTGATGAAGTCCATAAGTTGAACCTGTTCGCCCCTACCTATGTTGAAGATTTCCCCGTCAGGAATCTGTTCATACTTCTCCAACACGAGTTCAATGCCATCAAGGATGTCATCGATATAGGTAAAGTCTCGTTTCATATCCCCATAATTATACACGTCAATGGGTTCTCCGTCAAGGATTTTTTTCGTGAACTGGAACAAAGCCATGTCAGGTCTACCCCAAGGCCCATATACGGTAAAAAAACGTAGACCCACATTTCGCAGACCCGATGTCTTGAACTGACATTCGTTCACATACTTGGTATATGCATAGGCATTCAGTTGATGCGCCTGAACAAAATCTTCTTTCCACCCATTTTCAGAAATAGGAGTTCCACCGTACACAGAACTAGTAGATGCATAAATGATCTTAGGTTGTTCTCTCTTGGGAAGACTGTATTTGCAGTAGTTGATAATTTCTTGAGTTCCATCGATGTTATTTGAATGGTAGTCTGCTTCTTTACCGAAAGAATCCCTAACACCAGCATGAGCAGCTAGATGAATGATGTAGTCAAAGTGCGGTAATCGACCATCGGCACAAAAGTCTTCTGAGATTGATTTGGGAACTTCCTTGTGAGCACTATTAAAAGTACCATCATACCCACCAGATGATCGAATATCTTTTACTTCTACATTGTCGCCGATTTTAAAGTAGTTAACCCTAAACTCTTTCATTCGCCGTTTGTAAAGGTGGTTGTTTAGGTTATCAATACCAAAAACCCAATGTCCCTTATCAATCAAACGTCTCATCAATTGAGAACCAATGAATCCCGCAGCGCCTGTAATTAAAATTCTTTGTGGTGACATTATCCGTTCCTGTAAATATATTCTAGTGCCCTGTCCGCTTCTGTGATCAGGGGTCTGTTCTGATACCAGTTACCTGTTGAAGTGTCGAACTGTTTGCACATGTCCGCAATCTGATTTGATGTGATAGGATATCCACTCTCAACTGCACGTCCCGCTACCGCAACCATAATCTGATACATCTTGTGATACCAACCCGTACCCGTGATTTGTATATATTCAGCCGCTAACGACTTGGGCCAGAAAGGACAGTCTGCATAGGATGTCCACGTGTAGTTGGTGTTCTGCAACTGTCCCTTACGGTGTTCAATGACCGCCTTCTGTAGTTCGGGAGGTAGACGATCTATGAAGGAGTTGCCCGTCTTCTGAACAAAGGGATGAGTAGCAATCAGTTCGGAAACGTTTATAGGATTGCCGCCCCGATGATCAAAGATGAAATTATGATCGCACGGATACTGCGCCGGAACATAGTACATTCTCGCAAGGTCTTTAGTCTGTGGGTCACCGATCTCACCAAGGGATGTGTTAAGGGCAAACCAGAACTGTTTGATTCTGGCATTGTCAACTTGCTCGTCTGTTCTAAATACGAGACGGAATTTAGGTGTAGTGCGATTACTAGAAGCAGTGCTGTAACAAACAAAATCATACCGATTAAAGCGATCAATCAAAAACTCCCGTAGAGTATCGGCAGGAAATGGATGATCATCCACATCAACAGCACACCAAGAACCCCAATATAGAGTAGATCGATTACTACGTGTCGAACCGTCTTCGAAAACAGCAGGAGTAATAAGAGGACTACTGTTATTTCCACCCTTCTCACCTTTCACTTCAGAGATTTTATATAGCCAGTTGACAAACGAATCCCACGACTCAAACGACAGACGCCGGTGAGTCTTGTTGTCAAACTGATTCTTGAACATAGTTAATTCATACATGGGGTGTATCATATCATACACTAAGTGTATTTGTCAAGAGAAGAAATCATCAAGGGTAGCCTGTGGTTCTGCAGTCCATCCCACCGCATCCAGAATAGGTATGAGTGGGTCTAGGAATGTCTTGTCGAACATCATGTCGTAGTTCACGTAGTCGTGCAGTCCCAACTCAGGTGGGAGGTTCAGGGGATACGCAATCACGTTCTCTCCCAGACGGTTGGGCTGTCGCAGATAGACGAACTTGATCTTCTCACCGTTCTGTACCATCTGGTATTTCTTCTCCAACGCATTCTTCTTGATCGCATCATTGTACAGGATCGCACCACGCACGTGGATCGGACAACCTTTCTTGTAGACGGTCTGTCGGTCTGTCCACTTGGTGATCTCCGACACACCACGAGGGAACGACACATCCTCAGGCGGGAGGTTACTGAACTCAGTCCGGAAGTTACGGATGAACGATTGGGTGTCCGACTCCGTACCCTCAACGATGACACGGAAGATGTCCTTGAACTTGTCACGCACCACCTGTGGAGTCGATGACTTGATCGCCTCGATACCCATCATCTTGAGTTTGGGGGTGGCGTACTGGACACCCTCGTTGTTGTGCACGTTCAGGATGTAACGTTTCTTCGCCATCCAGATACCACGGTCTGCGATTACCTCACGACCCATCTCCATGCGGTTGGTGTAAGAACAAGTGACCCGTGCGAGGTCATCATACGCCTTGGTCAGTACGGGTTCGAAGTGTTCCGAACAAATCTTGTCTAGGAACCGAACAGGATTCTTGGGAGAAAAATGATCAACGAGAGACCCCATCCTAATATAAACAGAATCGGTGTCAATTGCAACAACGTAGTCCTCATCTGTCTTGAGAAGATTTTGCATTTCATTGTTTACGGCCCTCTCCGCCCACTTGATTGCGAGTTGTCCCGCAAGGGTGATCGACTCTGCGACACGTTGGTCAAAGTATCGGAACCACCGATTACCCAACGCACCGTAGAGTGAGTTCATTAGAATCTTGATCGCCATCTGTTGGTTGTTCAGTGAGGTGATCTTGTTGTCCAGTTCCTTGGTGTTACCGGACTGTTGTTCTTGTTGCAAACGCAACATCTCGTTCTTGATGATTCGACGTTCGTCGTAGTACTGTCGAATCACACTAGGGATCACACCTTCCCGTTCGTGGGAGAATTTGATTCCGGTAGGTGCAACAGAGAAACCAATACTATCTACATCGACAGTACCATCTAAGTACCCGTCAACACTTACATCGTTGTAGAACCCGTCTAGGACGGTCTCAGGGGACATATTGTACTGTACGATGATGTTCGGGTACAGAGAGTTGAGGTCGAACGAGGTGACCCAATCGTGGGAACCGACCTGTGGGTCTTTCACGTAACCGCCGGGGTACGAGGTCTTGGGCTTCTCCGTCTTGGGGGGAACCGCAATCTTCTTACCGTTCAGGATGCGGTAGATGATGGTGTCCCAGATGTTTGTGGTTCCAAGGGTGTCGTTGTAGTTCACACCACCACGGTACGCCATGGTCAACACGAGGGCGATGAGGTCAAGTTTCTCATCCAACTTCTCCACGAGTTCCACGTCCTTGATGTTGTAGTCGATGAACTTCTGGAAGTCCTCCTTGTAGAGAGTGTGGAGACTACCGTGTTCCTCATACGAGAGTTTGCGTTCACCCAGAACCACGTTTGCGATATGGTCAAGACGATAGGACTCTTGTTGTCCCAGTGTGTTGTAGGTGAACTTCTTGAAGATTTCTAGGTAGTCAAGGTGTTGGATACCCTCAAGGTGATACTCTTGTTGCTTCTTCCCGTTGATGGTCACGTTACCCTCACGCACGAGACCCCACGGTGAGAGTTTCTTCACCATGTCCTCACCGATGGTCTTAGTGATACGGTTGACCAGATAGGGGATATCGAAGAACCGTGTGTTCCATCCGGTTACGATGTCCGGTTGGTTGCGGAACCAGTGATCGACAAACTTCATGAGGAGTTGCGCTTCGGAGTCGCACTTCTCGTAGATCACATCCTCACCCGCATTGTAGTCGTACAGACCCCACACCCGATAGGGGGAGTTGGGTTGCTTCAGGGTGATGGAGATGACGGGGTGATCTGCCTTCTCAGGTTCGGGGAACCCTTCGTCGGATGCGACCTCAATGTCGATGGTGCACACATCCACCCAATCACGTTCGAACTGGATCGGGGTGGGAAAGTACTCTGCAATGAACTGCGACACGAAGTTGTTCATGCCGTAGATTTTGAAGTTGGGGATGTCCTCGTAACGCTTCTGGAACTCAGTCGCCTCCTTCATGGAGTCGAACTGCATGGGTTCGACGTAGGTGCCGTCGATACCACGCCACCCCGACTGCTTCTTGTCGGACTGGACGTACAGGGTAGGTTTGAACGGGACTTTGGTCTGAATCTTCTTACCGTTCTGGGCGTAACCCCGAAACAGAATGTTGCTACCATAACGAGCGACAGACGTGTAAAACATTGGTTGGTTCATATATGCGCCTTTATCAGTGTTCGTGTATTATACACGGATCAGGGGCGGATGTCAAGGGACAACTTTCATGTAGTGGTGTCGAGTCCACGGCTCCTCAATGTATTGATCCGGATAACCATGATGGTCTTGGGTGACGCAAAGGGTCTTGGAAACTACTTGGGTTGTAGGATTTGGTACGGAGGTCTCGTGGTTTGGGTCTGGATAGTTATAGGCCGAGAAGACATCCCGCCCAAAATAAAGTGTGTCACAACCATTGAAAGGATGAATGACGATATTTTCTTTTCCAAGGTAGTCACGTTTCTCTAAGTAGTGTACGATGTAATTCTTGAAGAGTCTTTCCAACACACCATAGGGCCCACCATTGATCCAGAATCTTTGTTTGGAAAGAAGTTCGTACTGCCACTTGGCACAGTGAGTGGTAAATGAATAACACCCCATGAACAAACCAATGTTGGCATAACAGATATCCTTTTCTTTGATGTAACCTAATAGGTTACGAAATTCCTTTTCGTTGAGTAGGTAGGTGTCATGTTCCATAATCAGGAACCGTTCTTCCGACTCTCCTTGTTGACGCATAAGTTCCCAGTGAGAACACATGCCCGCTTTCTCTGTTGGAGAATGATCGTCAGGTTGTTTTTTCGAATCCATAATCGCAAGAGAAGGTCTCCACTCATACTGAGAGGCGATCTCTTCGAAGTCAGGATGTTCTGGTGTTATGGCGTCAAAGGTTTCGAACTCAAGGGTTCCGTCATCAATCAGATTCTTGAATGACTCCCGACTGATCTCCGCATACTTCTCTGATCTCTCGTCGCCCTTCATTACGATTTGTTTTACCTTCATGCGCCTCTACCTCACATTCACCACTACAATATTGAGCCCATATTAATACACATTCAAATTCATCACCACAGTTTAAACACTTCCGCAGTTCCTTGAACAATTCATCTCTCCATAAGTGGGGGGACTTTCACCCCCCTGTTTTTTTAAGCTAAGGGAGCGAGTGATTGAAACATCATAACGACAACAACCGTCATAAACACCCAATCCCCAAGCTCATCTACTAGGGGTCTCATAGTATCTCCTCGTTAAATTACGTGATAGAAATTTTACGAGGTCTCTTCTCTTCGGGAAGTTCAAACTTCAACTGAACGGACAGAATTCCATCCTTTAGAGAAGCACCGTCAACAAAGACGTATTCGGACAGTCTAAACACCCTCTTGAACTTCTTCTGCGAGATTCCCTTATGGATATAGGAAGGTTCTTCACCTTCGACTTTGGCCTTCTCACCTTTGACGGTAAGAGTGCGTTCATCCTGTTCAATCTCCAGATCGTCCAGAGTAAACCCTGCGACTGCGATTTCGATTAAATAATCGTCTTCGCTAACCTTCACAATGTTATGTGGAGGGTACGTATCCGTGGCGTGTTTGGCAACCCAATCAAGTTCTTGAAACAGGTGGTCAAAACCCACAAACGAGGCACGAGGGAAGAGCGTATTAGCTTTAAGAGTATTAGTCATGTTGTATCTCCTTTAAATAAGCAAGACTATTGTACACCGGACTATCCGCATGTACTGTACTATATAGTATAAATACTCCTGCAACTATAACACTTTTTAGGATAATTTGTCAATGGGTGATGTAAAATATAATCAAGGGTCAGTACCGGAACAAGGTAAAGTTCTTGCATACAACGAAGCGGCTGGACGCATGGAATGGATGGACTTGGCCGAGACTGCGTATGTGTATGAGATTAACGAGTTCACCGCAGCCGCCGGAGGACAAAGTGCTTTTGTTTTTAGTGGTAACCTAACTGATTCGGGTGACGCTACTCCTAAAATGTATATCAATGGTGTTGAACAATCGTTCTCTCATAGTGGCGGTACTGGTACGAATCTGGGTACTGGTTACACCTTCACACTTGCGACTGCAGCCGACTCTGGTGCGACAGTAAGAATCATGAATACTCTCTACACTCCTTCCGATGGTATGATGTTGCAGTATGACAAACCCGCCGAGAAAACAAAGTTCAAGACCCTAGTTGATATTATCAGAGATGGTAAGGACAGTGCTGAACCCTACAGCATCGCCGTTTACGATTCCGACAACTCTACAGGCCCAGTCAAAACACGATGGATTAATCTTATCGATATCGTTGGTCACGAAGACTCATCCGGCAAAAAAGATAATGCGTTCATTGCCTACGATGAAGCGAACGACAGAACCAAATGGTTCTCTTTTGACTCCGCATTGGCGGTTGGGGCAGAAAGCGCCGAAACCGGAGACATCCTTATCTTTGATGCGGATGCGGTTGACCCGAATCCTAAACTCAAGTTCTCTCCACCGATGGTTTCTATTCCGGTCTTGTTCAGTGACATATCTTCATCGACAGTTAATGTGACCGTCAAGAAAGGTGCCTACGTCTCAGGTAGTCCCGCCCCCAGCACCACCTTGTCCGTATCGGGTGTGGGTATCTCAGGCAACTTAACTAACGGAGTTGTGTTAGGCCCAGCGACATCAAACGGAACTCTTGCGGTAACAGGTGCCGCAAAAGATTTAACTCTGAAGGATCAAGACTATACTGTCCAGACTGGTATGACCGATTCGGGTGATCCTGTAACAGGAACCGTGACGGACACCGATAAGGTGAGACGGCACTCAATGGCCATCATCACCACACCAGTGCCCGACTAGAAACAGACAGACGGATCAGGTTCTCCCTCAACACCAAAACTAAACGTCACACGTGAGATACGTGGAAAGATTTGGTGATGAGTTCCACGAGGTAACCACACATACTGGCCGGGATGAAAGTCGAACTCTTCGTCGTTATTGTATCCTTCGACTCGCAGTCCGATTGTACTAATCACCTGTACAAGGAACACATCCATAGTGTCCTTGTGCCAAGGGTAACTGTCTGACTCTTGACCGAATCCAGTAAATGCGATATTCGTGATTCCCTTTCTATCCGCATGGACAGCAAACACATCATTCATCTCTTCGACGATTGTAGATGCAAACTTAGGTGCGGACGGTCTATTGTGGAAACGATTCAAACCAATACGAAACTTACTGCTATTGGAATCAGTAATATCCTGCGGGTGTGAGTTCAACAAATCCATATGACAGTTCCAGTCATACAGTTCAACCCCTGCCTCTTTGGGCAGTTCCCCGAAGAAAAACTGTTTGTTTCTTATGTGATCATCACGATCTTCAAATATATTAAACGTCATTACCATACTCTCTTTCATGCACGACCTTCCATGAGTAGTAGAAGGTTATTCCACCAAACACCATAGGGCACATGAATACTGCCAGTAAACCAAGTAATCCCATCACTTGTTTCCGATATTGTACTTAGGACACAGCTCCCATTGATCTTTGTCTTTGAATCCGATGATCTTGATCTGACGCATCGGCGCACAGTCTTGTGCAACTTCTTTGTTCTGAATCTCCACGAGTCCCCAGTCCTGAAGCAGTGTCGCAATCGTGTTGCGTCTCTGCACGTCAGAAGATTCTAGGTTAGACTTCTTACCGTCCAACATGAACAACTCTTTGAAGTGAACGATAAAGTATCGTCCCTGCTTGTGTAGGATATGACACGACTGAAATAACTTGTTCTCTTTACGAGACGCAACTCCAATTCGTGTGAGCGTTTCCCTTACCTTCAAAAAGTCATCTGGTTCTGCCAGAGTGACCTCCAACATCTTCGTTGGATTCCATTCAACGATGTTATTTTCTTCCACCTTTGTTCACCTTATTTTTTATAAATTCAATTTGTTCGGAAGAGAGTAGGGAGAGTACTTGGCGGGCTTTCTCATTGCTATAACCATAATACTCTTTTACAACTTCCACGTTCATTTCACTTTCGGGTTTTACCCATTTGGAGAAACGTTTCCGCTTCCGAATAATATTTATAAAAAATTCATATTGTAGACGGTTGTCAAGGTGGTGGTTGATGTTCATCGCATTAGCGACATGTACGGTGTCAGGAAAGTAGGACAGAGTACGGTTGACCACAAAGGGTACGTACTGCTTTTCTTCGTCTGTACTTTCCATGAGGTTTTTCTTGGACATGTTGATACTGTTCAAGAAATCAAATGGACTAATCTTCTGTCCAGCCATAATCATAATCCTCTTCATAAATTTTCATTATACGCCTTTTCTGCGTATCTGTCAACTTTTCGACGCCACCATAGTAGAGAGGTTCGGTTTTGTTTTCACGGATTTTATCAATTGCCCTGTGTATCTTCGAAGCCCTTCGAAGGTAATCTAGGAGTTCGGGCAATCTATCTATTCGATAAATTTTATCGTACTGCGATCTGTTACCCATATAATACGCTTGAGTAAAGAAGTGACTGTTGACGATATCTCCTTCTCTTACCCCGTGTATCAAGTCATCTAAACTATCAGGTAACATGTCCAGATCAGACATCTTACTCAGAGTTTCAATCTTAGCCGTAAGGTCTTCTGATTCAGGATTCAAGTCCAAAGTCTGTTGTGATCGAAGGTACTCTTTCTTAATGTACTCGGCAGCAGACAAGAATCTTTTAACTGGATCACGTGTTACCGCAATACGTGTGCTGTCTTTTCGATAGGGAAGTTGTTCCCTATAACCATACTGTTTGATGTTCAGCATTCTATGCGCTTTTGTTCCCATAACAAGCGCTTCGGCAGCCTTCTGATTTGTTTCCATGTCAACACCACTGCAGTACAATAACGCCCATTTCAGAGTTGACATTCCGTTCTTCGGACATATGCGGACATCGATGTTTTGGGGAAAGTACAATACATTGTCCATAGAATTTGTGATTCCACGTATTCTATATTGTATTGCTTTTTTTAGTTTTTGTTCAAACTCTTCTTGATTCATATCTTCACCACAGGAATTTTACACTGATTTAAAAACTCTAATCCTGCTGTGCCTTTTGGATAAGTCTCCGCATAAAATACCTTTTGTATGCCTGATTGGTAGATTAACTTGGCGCAATCTAAACAGGGCAGCATCGTAGTATATAGTGTTGCACCATCACAATTTTCGGAACTACGTGCGACCTTTGCGATTGCATTTGTCTCTGCGTGTAGGACTTCCGGTTTAGTTTTCAATCGGACATAGACCGGATCGATCTCTTTCCACTCTCTACTTCTTGCCCACTGAGGCCAGTCTTCATCCTCGCAGTTGTTATCCCAACCTGATGGCATACCGTTGTAACCGATAGAGATGATTCGATTGTCCTTTACAATGACACACCCGACCTTCGCACGTCTTGCACTAGAGAGAGCACCGTAGATACCGGCGACCTTCATATGTGCGATATCCCATTTATCCAAGACCCAAAGCCTCCTTAATCTTGGGTTCAAAGTAAGTGTCCGGTTTCATGACCTTCCCAGTCTCAGGGTTCTTGATCAACTTACCTTCCTGCACCTTACTCATATTAGACTGGTAGACTGCCTCCCAGACCTTATAGAAGTCGATACCCAGACTACTTGCAAGACCCATGATGACCCACACCATGTCTGCAATACCGTCCGCAACCTCTACGATATCCTTGTTCGCAAACGCCTCTTTAGTCTCGTTGAACTCCTCCTCAACCAAATCCATATAGAGTTTTGCCTGATCCTCATCGAACATTACGGTAGGGTCTTTGGGCATATCATACCGTAGAGATTGATCTGCGGCCGTCATAAAGACATCCACGTCCTCTTGAGGTGAGAACCCTTTCTTATTCTCCATCTTCTTCAACCTCGCACTTGTGTTCAACGTAAGGACATTCGTTAGTCCGATTAGGCATCTCAACTTCTACGTAGACGAACCACGCAGTCAACAATAGAACAGGTAAGACCATTACTTGACCTCCACGTTTGCCATGACCTCAGTCATACAGGCGACCAGATTAAGTTCGTGATCCGCCACGAACGCATTCTTGTATTGATAATCAGCGAGGATCAATACGAGTTGGGGAATCGACTGAGGTTGAACGTATTCGTTCATCACGTCATAGATTCCACGGAAGACGGTTGCGGGTTCCACGTCCATATTGTTGACAACCCAAGAACGCATCTTCTTGAAGTCCTTCTCCTTGAGTGCCTTGAACAGGACACTGTAGTTATCATTTGCGTCATTGATGATAACCGTAGTTTCCAGTTGACCGGAGATAGAGTGACGTTGCAACTCGTTGAGTACACGTCTCCAGTCCGGTGCGTGTTTCATGATAACTTGTGCAAGGGTGTCAGGATTGAATGCGACCCCTTCGGTATTCAGAATCTCAGTTGCACGAGACATGAACTGACTGCACAGAGTCGCCTGCACCTTCTTACTGAAGTTGAACTCGTAGTTGGAACAACGAGAGTGTAGGGGTTCGATAACCTTGTTCTTGAAGTTACAGGTCAGGATGAACCGACAGTTGTTGGAGAACTCCTCAATGAACCCACGGAGTGCGGGTTGCGTAGACTGAGGATTGAGGTAGTCCGCTTCGTCTAGAATGACAACCTTGTATCCACCAGACAGGGATACTGAGGATGCGAACTGTTTGATCTTGCCACGAAGGGTATCGATGTTACCCTCTTCCGAACCGTTGACCACGATGTAGTCAAGACCTAGTTCTTCACAGATGGCACGTGCGATAGTTGTCTTACCAGTACCAGCCGTACCGGAGAACAACATGTTGGGAATCTCACCACCGTCTACAATCTTCTGGAAGGTGTCTTTCAGTTCCTTGGGAAGGATAGTCTCAGAGACTCGACGGGGGCGGTACTTCTCGACCCACAAGAATTCATCACGCATATAGTGTACTCCATCATTTAAATAATTTCACGTATCATACCACAGAGATGTGGGGAAGTCAAGATAAAAAGTGACAGGGAGACCGGACGATCTCCCCATCATAACGACAGCATTACTTCAACAGTTCGACGATCTCCGCCTTCTTCAAACGAGAAGAAGCAGTCACGCCTTTTGCTTCAGCCATGCTGAGTAGTTCAGCTTTGGTCAACTTCATGAGGTCTACATCGTCGATCAAGTCTTCGATTGCTTCCTCAACTAATTGTCCATCACCATAGGTTTTGGGTTCTTCGGGGCGAATCCCTGCGTCATCCATAGGAGTGATTTCGGGATTTCCCTTCACAACCAACCAAATAACACCAATCACAACTACTGCTGCGATCAGACTCAACGTTTCGACCATCACATATCCTCCGGTCTGGTGGGTTTGTCTCCTTCTCTAAACACATAGTCAGAGTAGGCATTATATAGTTCAAGTAGAACGGGGTTCTCTTGAGCTATACTCTGTATACGATGTTTGTTCGCTTGACCTCTTTGCCATACACTATGGTCATCTGAGTACTCGTAGTACCAGTCGTGTCTAACTAACTCATCGTAATATTCACTTGGTTTCATATCTTTCACTTATAAAAAATGTGATCGTCTATCTTCACGGTTACTTCAAATGCAGACGACCAGTCTGGTTCAACATAATCCGCATGGTAATGCGTACTACCATCTGTAATATCAATCGTGTCGCTGTAAACCAGATCAGTAAGATTATCAAGTATCTTATGATACGTTCTTACATCAACAGGAATATCACTCTTCCCATCACACCACCACGAGAAGTGACACATATTTCGAACAGGCATCTCGTTACCCTTCCAGTTGGTATATGTAGGGCCCTGATATATCACTTCACAGATAGTGTCCGGAAACTTGGAAGAGTTAACACGATTCAACACAACTTGTGCAACAGCGATCTGTCCTGCAAGAGATTGATTGCGAGCTTCGTAGTAAGAGTTGAGCGCCAAACACTCAAGGTCTCTTTCGGAATAAAAAGTCTCCTCCACCACTATCTGTGAATCGTCCGTGATGACGGGGGCGATAGTAGGTGGAGGAGCAACATCTGTCACAGACTGGACAGGAACTTTTTGGGAATTTTTGTAAAATCCGAAAGAGGTCAGTATAGCCATGACCACAATCGAAATTACAAAAGTCCTAAATGTTACCTCACCTCTCATGAGGCATAAGCCTCAAACCAGTTACTCAACTCGGCGTAGGGAATGATGTGACCATTCACCATCTCAAATGAAGACTGGTAGTCCTCACGGGTGTTGTTGCGAATGACATACGTCTCATACTTCTTCGCAATCTCCTTACGCATGTAACCCATCGTATCGTTCTTCTCAGTGCGGTTCACTTGGAACCCACCATCGATCTCAGTGAGATAATAAGGAGCATCCCACTCCGCAACGTGTTGAGACTCCACGTAGTCGATATCATCGATCAACTCTGAAGAGAGCACGTACTCTTCGAAGTAGTCACCGTCTTCGGTGACAGCATCGGATGCACGTTCCCAGAACGCCTTGTCCATTGCTTGAGTGAGGTCACAGTTGACCACGTAGGTGTTACCACCTTTGTACTTCCAGCGCTGAGGGCATTCACCCTCACCGTCCCAATCATGGGCACCGTAGTTCTCACGGATTTGAGTGTGGAATACAATCTTCATTACACTTTCCCCTTATAACCAAGTTGACGCATTGCTTGAACCGGACTAGACGCTTTTTCCAAAGCAACGTACCGTTCAACAGAAACGTACTTCACTAGGAAGTTAACCCACGCCTTCCAAGGCTTGTACGGCCCATACTTGAATCGAGCGATAAACTCAGGTTTTGGTTTACCGACCCAAGATGGGTGACAGTTGGGTCTTGCGACTTCCATGTTGACAGAACCTTCATGACGACCATAGTACATCAGGTAAGAACCGTCCCAAACAAAATCTTCTTTAACAAACGCAGTCATAATGTATCCTCACTCTCAATTACAGGGTAATTATGACAGGTTCTTGGTCTAAAGTCAAGCGTTTTTTATAGATTATTTTCGAATATTGAGAAGATTCCTTAGAATTTCTAGCTCTTTCTCCTTCCTCTTAGACCAAGATTCCTCAGTCCGATCCTTCTTGGGGAAGAACTGAGATACGAGGAGACGCTCGTATGCACCCATTCTTCGTTCATGTAAACCCTTCTTCATAGGTTCCTCCATATGGTGCCGGTTGAGAGAATCGAACTCCCGACCTTCGCATTACAAGTGCGCTGCTCTACCTGCTGAGCTAAACCGGCAATTCTAACTATAGTGTAAACACGTCATCATGATATACTTATCACAGTCCTTTGGGGTCAGACCCGCATGGGGAAACATCCACATGGGGGGAAACACGACCACACGTCCTGCTTTTGGTACAACCTCGACATCTAGATTGGGGAACACAGTACACCCATCATTGTCATTTAGATACACAATTGCCACTGCATACCTTCTTGCAGTCGCATGATCTGTCACATCAATGTGAGTCTTAAACTGTTGATCCGAACCTTTTCGATACTTCTTTATTCGGAGAGCTTCTACGCCATGAACCTCAACGTAGTCACTCACCCCAACCTCTTCGAAGTACTTGTTGTAAACAGGAACAAGACTTGTGTATAATGAGTTGCAATGACTTGCGCCCCACTTACTAGTGTTCAGTTCTAACTGATCAAAGTTGTACGCCTTTGTTCTGTACTTGAGCACCTCTCTATCACGAGTTTCCTCAAAAAGATCGATAAGGTATTCACACTCATCTTCACGGAATACGTTATCGTAGACTCTTACGTAATCCTTGAGTTCCTTCATTCAGGCAATTTATGTCCCGTAGTTCTGCGAACGATATCGTCTGCATCAAACTCCGACCAGTACAGTTCAAACGCTACACCACTCTTAACACCGACGAATTGGTGCCACTTGCCGGGTTCTACTTTGTAGTAGTCACCCGCCCGTAGAATGGTTTGATCACACAACATGTTAGCACGGGTTTCAGTTGGTTGTTCCTGCCAAGTCTTGACCATCAGGATACCAGACTCAACAAAGAATCCATTCCACTTAGTTTTGTGATAATGTTCAGAACAACAATGGTTCTCTGTGAACTCAATGCGATGGAACTCAAACGTACTGTTGTGTTCGATGAGTTCCGTTGTTCCCCAAACTTTTCCTGCTTTCATATTGTTTCCTTTTTGGTACGCCCTTCAGGACTTGAACCTGAAACCTACGGCTTAGAAGGCCGTTGCTCTATCCAATTGAGCTAAGAGCGCTTAACGTGCAAGTCTGCATAAACGTTTTCCGGTTTAGATTCTGCGTATGGATCAGCGGGACAGTTGTCCGTAAACCCATCCTCTTCCCAGAGTTCTTTGATTACAAGGTCATCTACTAACGTTGCATATCTCCAAGAACGTTTACCGAAACCAAGGTTGGATTTGTCAACTAACATACCCATACCTTCCGCAAAGTCTCCGTTACCGTCCGGTAACATCTTGACGTTCCTGATTCCTAACTGTTGCGCCCACTGGTACATTGCGAATGCGTCATTCACAGACGTACACCAAATCTCTTCAACACCAAACTCCTTGAACTCATCATACATGCGTTCGAAGGTAGGTAGTTGTTCGTTGGTACACGTGGGAGTAAATGCGCCAGGCAAACCGAAGATGATAACTTTCTTACCACCGAACAGTTCACCTGTCGTAGTGCGAACCCAACGAAAGGGATTGTCCCCTTCTAAGGACTCAACACGTTCACGCATATGGAACACTACGTCAGGTAGATAACCGTAAGAGTTCCAACTTTTCATTTACTCTTCTCCAGCGGCTTCCGATTGGAAACCTTCTGCGAGTTGAACGAGTTGTACCGCTTGATCACGTAACTGTCCAATCGTAGAGAGTTCCTCTCCCTTGAAACCACCACGCTGTACCACAGTGTCGATCACTGCGATGGTGGATCGTGCGACCCGATTCCCAAGTTCATACGCCTGAGAGTGGTCTGCTTGCGCTTCTGCTGCTTTTGCCATGTTAGACTCCATATGTCGATGATTTTTCTAGTGCAATAAAGTATTCAATATCAGATTGAACAGACTTGAACTGAGAGATGAGTTTCTTGGAGATACTCACTTCAAAGTCCTCGTTGACAATCTTCAGATTGTTCACATTCAATACGAAGTTGAAGTCAACCCCGTCTTCATACGAACCATCCACGTCAATGGTAAACGCATTCGACGTTGCATCTTTGGTGTCCAGAACTGAGATTTGAATACACCCGTTGTTAGGGCGAATTGAAATCTCATTGTGTCCTAGTGCCGCCGCTGCACGTTTCACACGACCCAACGTACCATTATCTAGGTTAAACTTAACTTCGAATTCTGGAAGAACGATGTCCTTCGAAGGCGAAGTAAGCATATCAGGATCAGAGTAGAAGTACTTGATCCGTGAACGTCCCGTAGTATCACCCACGACCACATAGTCCTTCTCAAACGAGAGAACTGGTTGATCGACCAGACCCAAGACGTTCAAGAACTCATTGAGATCGTAGATACCAAAACCTACGGGAAAGTCTTCCGACACACTAGTACGTGAGAACACGTTACGTGCAACGGAAACTGTACGAACACTGTTCCCCTCTTGGAAAACGATGTTCGGATTAATAGTCGCATAGTTCTTCAGAACTGCGAGTGTGCGGTCAGATAGTTCCATAATATTTACCTTTGATTGATATGTGCGTATAGTACCATAGGTTTACTTGACGTGTCAAGCGGCAACCTTCAATTTACTGAAATTTTTATCCTTCGTAAATTCCAGTCGTCGTTCGAACGCAGCGTCTTCCAACTCAGCCTTGTGAGAGATGACGAACACGTTCGTTTCCTGTTCACCCAGTGTGTGAATGATCTTCATCAAGTTCTCCACCCCATCGTCATCCAGAGACGAATCAAACGTCTCATCAAGGATCAGTAGGTTGGTGGCCACTGAGTTCTTCATCTTAGCGATCTGTCTCCACGTGAATAGTAGGGACAGGTCAATGCGTTGCTTCTCCCCTTCGGAGAATGAGTCATACGAGAAGTTGTCACGGAACCGTGAACGGATGGTCTCGTTGAAACTCTCATCCAGATCGAAGTGCACAAAGAAGTCTAGAATCTGTAGGTACTGGTTCGTGAACTGATTGATCACGGGTAGGTACTGCTTCACGATCTTGGTCTTGATACCAGAGTCCTTCAGTAGTTCTGCACTCACCTGTTGGTACGAGTAGTTCTCGTGCAACTTGTACTTCTCATCTTGTTTCGATTCCAACTCTCCACTCAGACTCGCCAGTTCGTCGTTCGCCTCTTTCATCTCACCAGTATTTTCTGACAGGCTGTCAAGTTCTTGACGTATCCTGTCAATATTCCGATTGAGTCGAGTGATGGTCTGATTGTTGTTGTTGACCTCGTTCTGCAATTCACGAGCGGCATCCATCTCGGCGTGAAGGTCATACAACTGTTTGTCGAAGTCCTCCATCTGAGAGTCAGACTTACTCATTGCATCATTGAGTTCCTTCGCACGTGCCTGTGCGCCCGTCTTCTTGGACTCACGTAGGTCTTCTGCAATGTGTTGGTCACACGTAGGACAGTGTTCGTTCTCTTCAAAGAACTTCGCTTCCTTTACTACCGCCTTGATCTGAGACTTGAACGTCGATTGGTACTCAAGTAACTTCTCACGAGACGTGGCGACTTTCTCCAGTTTCTTCGACACGTTCTCAATCTGTGTCGATGCCTTCGACATGTTCTCCGTATTGAAGTCCTGCAGTTCAGTAATCTCCGCAAGAATTGCGGTGATTTCTGATTCTTTCTCCTTACGGTGTGCGGTGTTTAGGGCAGACAGATCACGCAGATACTTCTTCTGTGCATTGATCTTGGTCTTGACCATTTCAATCTGGTGACCGTTGTCCTTGATATCTTCCTTCAGTACCGCCATCTTCTCCTTGAGTAGGGCATTCATCTTACTGAACATGTTGATGTCAAGTAGGTCTTCGATCACCTCACGTCTCGCACCGGACGCTAGCTGCATAAAAGGTACAAAGGAACTAGAACCCAACACAACAATCTGGTGGAAGGACTTGTGGTTCAACTTCAGAATGTTGCGCTCAAGCATCTGTTGATACTCTTTCGCATGTGAGTTCTGGTTAATCATATTATCGTTAGCCCAAATCTCAAAGATGTTGGGTTTGATTCCACGAACTACTTTGTACCGTATACCGTTGACTGTAAAGACTACCTCTACTACTGTACCCTTACCGTTGATAGAGTTAATCAACTGCGGCTTGGAAATCTTGCGGTGAGGTTTACCGAACAGGGCAAACGACAGGGCGTCCAACATAGTAGACTTACCCGCACCGTTGTGACCCACGACAAGAGTGGTGGGTGTCACAGTAAAATCAATAGTAGTAAAGTTGTTCCCCGTCGAAAGGAAATTCTTCCATCGGAGTTCCTCAAACTTAATCAAGAGTTCCGTCCTCTTTTATACCACACCAATTGCATGACTGACCCTTCATGGTGTGGATTGGGCCATTATGTTTGCACGTATGATACCACATATCATCTGGGCTGTCAATAGGTTCGTTGAACGCCCGTTTACGTTGACCAAAGATTCGATCCCATCCTTCGGAATACTTGTCGTTCATAGGACGTGATTTGATTGCGTCCCCTGTAATATCATTCTTGCTGCTCAACTTGAATACCCTTCCCTGCCAATGCAGTTCTCAAAAAATCCAAAAAGATTTGTTTGTTACGACGATCAAGGGACTGGAAATGTCTCTTGTCTTTCTTGGTTGCGACTCCGGCCTTTCGGAGCAACTTTGCAGTCTTACCACGCATTACATCACCTCCATCTGTTGTGCTTCAATCATCAAGGCGGATATCTCCTTCTTGATGCGGTCTTTATCTAGATCAGTATTAACGTTGTCGATGTAGTCATACACGAGAGTCTCAGTGTCATCCACAGACACAGTGTCTCCTACGTTCTCACCGATGAACTCTTTGAAGTCCTCCATGACCTTCAGTTCATGAATCTTCTGATTCTGAATGCGATCCACGAACCGTTCGAACTCGTATGCGTCACCCTTGTTGACCACGATCAACTTGACGAACTTGTTGTCAAGATAACGCATGTCCTTGAACTTGAAGTTACCCATCTTCTCGTGATCGTAGTAAATCTTCTCGTAGATGGTGATGGGATTACGTACCGGAGTCAGTTCTCTTGTTTCAGTATCAAGAACGTGGAAGTATTTGTTGTCGTTGCAGTCGTTCCAGAAGAACTCCATCTGAGAACCAAGGTAGTGAATGTTACCCTGCGTAGACTTTGCATGGAAGTGTCCGGTCAGAACCATCTCAAAGTTTGCGAAGTGACTTGGGTTCATACCATCGTGACAGGGCATACCCCGTTGCATATCGAACCCCTGCAACTCTAGGTGTGCGCCCACGTGAGACGCCTTACACGTAGAAAGAAACTCAAGTGTGTCTTTCTCGTTCTCTGGATTGATCCAAGGGATGAGGGCCATCTTCAGACCGTCATAGTCCATCACGGTAGGTTCCATGATCAGGTTCACTTCGTTCATGTAGTGACCCTGCAGTTCCTTTAGTGCATTCAGTTCATTCGTGTTCTTATAGTAGGTGTCGTGGTTGCCGGGGATGATGTCCATCGTGATCCCGTACTCACGCAACTTCTGTAAGAAACATTTACGGTTGTGGTTGAGCGCCTTGAAGTTGATGGTCTTACGATTATCGTAGTAATCACCAAGGTGCAAAATCTGTTTGATGTCATTCTCTAACAAATACGGAAAGAACACTTCGGTGTAGAAGCGTTCTTGGTAATCCATAAAGATGTCAGAAGAATTCCGAGCACCACAATGGGTGTCATTCAGAATCGCTATCTTCATAATTAACCTATAGATTGACTAATATATCCGACATTCTACACGAACGGTAGAGGTTTGTCAAGCATTTTCGACATCGGGAATATTTACGTTTGGGGTAGGCATCTCGCCTTGATATTGCATCTCTTCTAGTTTGCGGTTGAGGGGTATACACCAATCCCACGTGGTTCTTCTACGGTTTGTAATACTGCCACCATCAAACACCTGAAGGTAAGTGGGAGAAACTCCCAACCCGTCTCTCTTCTTAAAGGCTCTTAGGTGTCCCTCCAGTGCAAGTTTCTTTAGCTTCAGATATTGCACGGTGTCTTCCCCTATCATCAGAGAGTTGTCATAGTCAATGTATTCCGCCGCCTTTCGTGAGATGAATACCATACGAGTCATGTACTCATACTCTTCACTGAACTCATTCATGAAGTCATGGAAGATTTTCCTTTCCTTGGAATGCACTCTGATCTCATCGTCATCACCGACACGATCTGCTTGAAAACACATCCACTCATACAACTGTTTTTCAGACAGTTTATATACATCATCTACACTTTTATCGTAAGGATATCTGACGCTCCACTCTTTTGGAAATTGGGATGCCAACATGTTGGGACTAAGACGATCAACATCGATTTCGCCCATTATTTCAATCTGTTTATACAACACAACAAGATCGGGCGGTTTGGGTCTACGTTCCAACTTTGTATAATACTCAACTCCCGTAGGAGTTAGAATATCACCCGAATCTATGAACACACCATAGTCATCATCACTCTTAAGGAACACCTCCATCATAGAGTTCTTCCCTGTGGCTGGAGTGCCATCCGATTCCGTAACTACGTATGGCACTCTCATATATTCGCACATAAGAATCAGTTCTTGTGCATCACCAAGAGTGTTGATTACTACTTGTGTTTTGTCTTTAGGTAGTCCTACCAGAGTCCTTTTGAGTGCAGCGGAGTTGTAGGACACCAACACATAGAATCGCATCAAATCAGAAAGTCTGTTAAGTCCGAGTCCGCCTTGACTCTTCGACGCTTACGCTTCTTCTGTTCGTTCACATACTCCTTGAAGTCCGCATCATGTTCTTTAACAAGATCGATACGTTGACGTAACACATCTACAAAGGGAACCACGTTAGAGAAGTCTTTCTCTTGATCAGAGTGACCGTCAAGGAACGCCTCAATCCCTGCGTCAGAGATGTACTTGAGTTTAATGTCCTGTTGCTTCTTCTCTTTCTGAATCCTCCGAAGGAATGCATACCACGAAATCTGTGTGAAGTATGCAAATGCATTAGGATTACCTGAACGAGTCGCCGATTCGATATTGTAGTTTTCAATGGCCTTGAGACAGTTCTCCACTGCGTCCATCACCATCTCTTCACGATAGGTATACCGGACAAAGTTTGCCTTGTGTGAGAGACCCTCCGCAATCTTAAGGAAGCACTCCGCAATGTAATCGGGTACGACAGGTTTGGGGTCACCTTTTTTCTGACACCACTGTACACGAGTGCAATAGTCCATGACAGCTTCGGAGAACTGTCGGTTATTGACGTAATGTGGTTTATCTTTCGGTTTCATTTAATACTATTACTCCTAATATTTCACATATTATAAACCAGATTGGGTCTTACTGTCAACTACTCTTTTCCGCAGATCACTTGTAGAGAATCGGTGATCTCTTTTGTTGAAGTAGATTTCAATACCACGAGCCGCACACGTTGCACGACCTGTGAAAGTCTTGTCCTTGTACTCTGACCCAATGATTCGAAGATCGATGTTGACCATCTTGAGAATGTCCTCAAGGTCTTCTTCGGTCTGGTAAGGAATGATCTCATCGACGTATTTGATCCCCGCCAGTTGCGTATACCTCTCAACCAAGGTCTGAACGGGTTTGTTCTTTTCCGGTCTGTCTACAGAGGGATCGACCTGCAAACCACAGATAAGATAGGTGCACTGCTCCTTCGCCTCTCTCAACATAGAGACGTGACCGGCGTGTAGTAGATCAAAGGTTGATGCGGTGAATCCTACGATTTTACTTGACATAATCAAAAATCCGTGATATAATCCATAATGCTTCCGGAGAGGGTTGAATATACCCTTCAGTGAATCAACGGTTTGAACGGAATAACGTTATCTCCGGCAGAATCCAACTGTACTTCGGGGAACTCATCAGGCCCATCTTCCATCTCTCTGTCCGCATACATTTCCTCAAGTGCCTTATTCCACTCACCAATTAGGTCTTCGGGTGGATTTGCGTAGGATACAATATGGTCAGCCCGGATGACTTGTACAGAATCTCGACGATCTTGATAAACCATAAAATTTTTGAACGTGTAGAACTTGTATCCGTCCTGAATTTTAGACACAAGACGCAATGCGTTTCTGATCGCAATCTCATATTCTCCATCTTCTAGTACTTCGCAGACTAACTCATCTCCGGTACTCAGTTTTAGATGCTTAATCATGATTTATCCTTTAGGTTGATAGGGTAGATTTTATACTTGAATCCTTCTTTAGTATATATCTTAATTCTTTCAGCGGAATGTTTCAGTGTGAAGTTCCGATAACCTCTACAATGTAGATCGTCTGATATATCAAAAAGGTTAGTAGTAGACCCATCGTCACTTTTTCGTAACCCTCGGCCGATAGACTGAAGTACCTTAACCTGTGATTTACTTGGAGAAGCAAATATAATATTATGCAAATTCCGTATGTTAATGCCAGTAGAAAAAGTTCCCAGTGATGCAACAATGATAGCATTAGTTTGTTTCTCCACGATACCTCTAATCTGTTCTCTGTCAGAGGCATCTACTTCACCGGAGACGTAGAATACTTTTCTATTATCTCCGGCCGACTTCCGAATAAGATCATGCAAGACCTTACCATGCTTCTCCACAAACTGAAACAGAACTAGAGTATTACCCTTCTGATCCAGTGCGAGGTTCTTGACGAAATTGTTCCGCTTCTCGTTAGTAACTATATATTCAAGTTCTTCCTGATAGGTACTACCCTTCAGTTTCACACACTCATCGTTGTGGTAACGAAGCAGTAACACTTTGATGTCTAGGTCTGCGAGAGTCTTTTCCTCCTGCAGTTTGACCGTGGTGGTAACCTTGTAGACAGGCCCAAACAATCCTTCCAGTACCAGTTTGTTGGTCTCAGTCCCGTCAAGTGTACCCGTAGTACCAATACGATACCGTGCGTTCGTACACTTGTCCATGAGTGTCCCCAGAGACTTAGCCTTGAATAAATGGACTTCATCTCCGAAAATACAAGATATGTCCTGAAACCATTCACGAGGAAACTTGTAGATAGATTGCCACGTGGAAATGATGATTCGTCTGTCCGTCACCTTTTCCTTACCGGAGTAGATCATGTGCACGTGACTTTCTACGTCTAGACCGTACTCCTTGAAGTCCCCGAACATCTGTTCTACCAGTGATGTTGTTGGTACGACAATAAGAATCTTACCACTCTCGTTTTTCTCAATCCACCGCAATGCGTTGTAGATAATGAAGGACTTACCGGAACCTGTGGGGGACAACAGGATCGCCCGTTTGTTTTCAATACTGTGTGCGATTGCATCGTACTGGTAGTCACGAGGTTCGTAGGGTGTGCCTAGGTTGTTTAGGAACTTTACCAAATCAGGGTGCGAGATTTTGTTCTTCGCAGTCGGAGTACCCCATTCGTAACTGTCCACGATCTGCAAGGGATAGAAACGATCCCCACAAAACTTACGCAGATGGTGATAAAGACCCACGTGGAGTTGTTTGGTGACTTGGTTGTAGAGTTTGATCTTACCGTCCCACTGTCTCCTTTTATAGGCAGGCATGAACTTATAGCCCGGCACAAAGAACGAGAAGTACTCACGTAACTCCTGTTCCTGTGACGGACTAGATTCCACAGCCATGTACGAGTGACTCAACATCTTCACTCGTATTGTATTATCCACCTGATTCAAGTCGTCTCCAATCGATGATGTTTTTAATCGTCGAGTGTCTCCATCGCAAGGTTTGAATGATTTCTTCCAGTGTACTTATAGTAACCTTAAGGTACTCAATCTTCTCTTCGGATCGTTGGATGTCAGTATCCGCATCCGCCATCTTTTCTTTCATGGCCTTGGTTGGGATGTTACCTTCGAACGGATCGTACTGCCACTTCTTAGAGTTGATCTCCTCTTGGGACATCTTCCCTTCGTAGTACATGAACTTATCTTTGAACAGAGTACGTTGTGCGTGTTCTGCTCGTTTGAGTTGCAACTTGGTCAAAGACAAATACTGTAGATACTTGGCGTGTAACTTAGGGGTGTCGATAGACGTATCGTCTAACTTGTATCTATCGATCTCTGCGTCTTCCTTCCACTCACTCAAAATAGACTCAAGGTCTAGTAACATAATCACTCCTCGCTAATATAATCTAAACAATCCTTCCAATACTCTAGGTTGTGACCCAACACGTAGGATAGGGTCATTCTCCAACAGTCTGTAGATGCACAGTGATATACTAATTTATCACTTTCATAACTACCGAAATATCCAGCCTTCAACGACCAACCCTTTGGGTCTTTCATGACCACGTTCTGTTGGGTCTCCATATCATAGTAGGTGAAGTTACCTTCTCCCGTCTCACTCCACGTGAAGATAAGGTTGTGTGCGGCCGCATTCGCATTGTTGTGCCATTCGATGTATCCTTCAGGTGGATACAGAGTACTCAAGGCAGAACAATCTAGTCCTAACTCCGTCTTCATTCTACTGTCAAGATCAATCCAGTCCTCTTTATATCCCTCTACAGGAATCTTCAGATGATCCGGTTTTATCTTGTAACCATAACCCTTCGAAGCACCACCCTCATGATGAACTCCCAGTGCAATGAGTTTGTCTCTGTACTGGTCAGATGTGTAGTAATCTCTAAGTGACGGATCGCCGTAAAACTTACATATGTCTTTTACGGAATATTTCTCTAGGTAAGTATAACGAAAATCCTCTAGGATGTCAAGAACATTTCTGTTCCTTATCACAACACTATGCATATTAAATTATCTCAAAGTAGTCAAACCTAAAGCTGGACGTGAATTGGATGAAGGTCTGATTTTGAGATGCGTTCATCTCAATCGACCCAATGTTAGTGGGTAACGCATTGATGTATCGGATTCTCTTGTTCACGTTGTTATGACTGGTTAGGATACTTACCGTGATATCTGCAAAGGTAGCGATCTTTCCATCCTTCAATGCTTGTTCTTGGGTAACGTCTCCCTCGTTAACCAAACGCTCTAACCAACTCTGCATCTCCTGATAACCTTCCATGTCCTCATCAAGAATGAAGTCCACTTGCAATTCACCGAAGGTGATCTTGTCTCCCGCCAAAGGGATGCCCTGAATTCTTCGAACAGGTAATTCAATTTGATTGACAGAAGCGCCAGGATGTGTTATACTCTGTGCGAAAAACTGCAAATTCGGATAGTTAGTTCTCTCTATAGAGATCGAAAACCCCGTAGGTTGCAGGTAGTTCTTGTTAGTTGTTAAGGTTGCCATGAGTGTCTCCTATGTACCCTTCTATTTATACGCTTGACAAGTGCATGGTTTTATAGTATTATACATATCTTATACATGAGGAATCCATGAAAGACCTAAAGACACCACTAAGATATCCCGGCGGAAAGTCCCGTGCTACCGACTTCTTATTCGGTAGTGAAAACATGCCCATCGAATCTATCAAAGAATATCGTGAACCCTTCCTTGGGGGTGGTAGTTGTGCATTTGCGTTTACGAAGAAGTTTCCACAGGTTCCGGTTTGGGTCAACGACAAGTACTACAATCTCTACTGTTTCTGGTTGACCCTACAGAAAGAGGGTAAGAAACTCGCAGACAAACTTCACAGTGTGAAGGATGAACTCGACGGTTCTTCTGATCCCCTGCAAGCACACTTGGACTACTACCACGTCATGCGTGAGGGTCTCAAGAACGCAGACAACGAATTCGATATCGCATGGCAGTTCTACATCATGAACCGTTGCTCCTTCTCCGGACTAGGAGAGACCACGGGTTCATTCTCCAAGGATGCGGTGCGTGATCTATTCAACCACAAACTGATATCCAAGTTACCGAAGTTCTCGCACCTCATGAAGAATTGGAAGTTGACCAACGAGGACTACTCGACTCTGTTCGATGACAATCCGGATGCGTTTGTATTTGCAGACCCACCCTATGACATATCGACTTTCATCTACGGTAATAAAGGTGACATGCATGATACATTTGACCACAAGGATTTCCACGAGTGTGTGGACAACTCCGGCAATCGTATCATGATCACCTACAATTCAAACGAAACTCTACGCAATGCGTATACTGGTTGGGAACAACGTGAATGGGACTTAACCTACACGATGGTATCAACCAAGAAATATCGTGAGGAGGAACACACCAAGAAAGAACTCTTGCTTCTGAATTACGATACACCGACTCCTTCAACTCTGGAGGAGTTTTTTACTTAACCATTGTCCAGCCCACTAGGAGGCAAATATGACAAGTATGATCGAACCAAGAAAACCCATCAACACGCCCGGAATGCGATTCAAGTACTTTGCGAAAGTACCTATGGAAAATGTGATCCCCACATCTAAAGGGCCATTCATCAACCCAAGAGTCAAGGGGTTGAATATCGCCAAGATCGAATTGCATGAGAATGCGATCCGCAAGGGACAGTATCAACCTGAGTACTACGTTCCCCCAGTTGTAGAGGAAACCCTGTACGACAATTTTCTCCAGAACACTGGAGAGCATCGATATCAGGCACACCTGAATACCGGCGCAACGCATTTCTACGTTGCGGTTGTTGAGTGGGTAGATGAGGACGGTAAGTCTGCGGACTACCATCGTGATGTGTACATGAGTAACGAGAACTCAGAGTTCTCTGGTGAAGTTGCACAGGAGAAACGCAAACCCGAAGATGTGGTTGCGACTGTTGTTGCTATGGTTGAGAAGGACACCATTCCGTCTACAGACGAAGCGATCTCTTCTGTACTGTCTGATCTGGGATACCAGAAGAAGACCAACGCACACAAGAACCTGATCAACGATGTGAACGCTGCATTGGGTAAGGGTGGTGTCGTTGCAACCATCGCCACGGCAGAACTCAAGTCAACTGAGAAGTCTGCGAACGAAGATAACGATGACGTTCATACAACGTGTCGTGTCCACAACCGTGCAAGTGAGTGGCATCGTGACTACCACCCACGACTCATCTCTGAAGTAATCGTTCCTCGACTGGAACCGCTTCTGGAGAAGAAGCCTATTAAACCCATCAAGGTCAAGTACGCCTTCAATGGGTTGACTCCCGCCGAGGTCAAGCACACGAGACCTAAGTTGGAGTCCAAGAAGTTCATTGATAAGTTCTATCAAGATGTTGCAAAACCCTTCGTGTCCCTGTACGAAAAAGGACAACTGAAGGAGAACATCGACATTGACTTTTTCAATCAACTCAAAGGCGATAAGTTCGACTGACTATAGGAGGAAGATTTGGACTACGTTGAAGCCGACTACATTGAGTGTAATGTAGTTAATTACGAGAACTGTATTGGTATGGAATCCAACTACAGTGACTTTGAAATGGTGTACAGACCCGGCGTGAATACCATACGACTAGGTGTGTACATGGATGACCGTATGGATAGACGTAGAGTGTTCGGATACGTCCGACAACTAAATGAAATCTTCCAACTCAACGGGATCAATATCCACATGGAAGCTGCGTTCGTAGAACCTGTGGATATTGAGACCACCTATGATGATCTAGGTAACATTGAACTCGCATACGATCTTGCAGACTGGCACCAGTACTCACCCTTCTACGAAAAGGCATGGTTGGTTGACAAGTACGAAGTGGACATGGTTCATGTGATGCTTGATAACGAACAGGATTGGGAAGTGTGTGGTGCGGGATGGACGTGGAAAGGTCAAGGAATGACTGCGGGTATGACTGCGTGTTATTCTAAGAACGACATCGCCACCGTAGACCCCGATCAAGACACCTCAACTGAGTATATCTTTGCACACGAGATAGGACACCAACTAGGTCTCGCACACGCAAGGGATGACGAAGCGGTAGGTACTCCAACCTTCAGTGTGGGTCATGGGTTCATGGCATCGGATGGTACGGGAACGATCATGTCCTATGCGAAGAACAGGGTTCCTTACTACGCAAACTGTTGGGTAAGAATCAACGGGGTCAAGTATGGTGATCCAGATCACAGGGCAGATGTTGCGATTAATGCCGCCGCACCTACCATCTCACTGAACTACGAGAACTTCGGGCCCTATGACTATCCGGTCATAGAAGAAGAGATTGGGTCTAATGCAGAAGACAGATTCCGTCTTCTATTAAAAGCCGTGATGACGCAACGTCCACGAGTGAATTGAAAAAGGGGACTCACGTCCCCCTCTCTTATCCTTCCCAGCGTTCATCGCCTTCGTCATACACACCATTGTTGTTGGTGTCGCAATAACGTTGCCATGCCTGCATAGTAAAGGTGTATCCTTCTGACCAAGGTACATAAGCGGCACACCACTCATGTGAACCAACAGTCATTGCAGGATCGGTTCCATTTTCCGGCGCAACATAATCTCGCCGAGTAGTTTCTGGAAACACCTTGAATTGGATAGTCTTACCGTTACTGTAGGTGCGTTGTTGATATAAGGCACCTTTAGTAACATGAATTTTCTCACCTTCTACTAGGGTCAAGGTTGACCCATCATCATAATTAATTACCGTTGCAGAATGGGCAGCGAACGGTATTACTAGCGCTAGTATTAACCATCTCATACTACATGCTCCTTTCAGATTACCGCTTCCTTTCGTTAGGAGACTACCATGTCGTACCACTTTTATATAGGCATAAAAAAAGGGAGACCCGAAGGTCTCCCTGAAAAGTGTCCCTATCGGGATTCTTTTTATACAGGTTCTTAGGTGAGGATGTTGTCCACACGGAAGATTCTGTAGTACTGGTTGCTCTTAGCAGCAGCAAGACCGTCAGACGGTGTTGCACCAACGAAGGGGTTAGAAGCCATGCCGTAGCGAGTCTTGAAACCAATCTTCGGTTGGAACGTATCTTCAGCAACGGCCTTAACCATTTGCAGAGGAACGTAGGGGCAGTAGAACACACCAGCGTCATAGGGGTTAGTACCCTTATAACCGATTGTGCAGTAGTCTGCCTGTGCATAAGGGTCAATGTACACACGGAGACGACCGTTCAGTACACCAGCGAATGTGTTACCTGTGTCATCAACTTGGAGTTGAGTAGACATTGCAGGAGTGTAGTCGAGCATACCAGAAGCAGCAAGAGCAGTTGCAACGTCAGAAGAACAGATAACAACGTTACCCTTACCACGACGAGTTTCTTTTGCAATTACGTTTGCTTCACGGTCAAGTTGAACAACGAGACCCTTGAACTTCTCAGCAGACCAACGACCATCAGCGTCAGAAGAAAGGTCAAAGATACCGTTCTTAGTGACGTTGGCTTGGAGACAACCTGTCTTCGCCTGAGAGTTTACAGTACGGATAACCTCACGGTTGATTTCTGCGAGGATTTCTGTAGACAGAATGTTTGCGAGTTCTGTCTCAGCGTCAAGACCGTGGATTGCTTTCAGGTCTTGTGCAAGTTCCAAACTGTACTCAGCTTTCAGCGCACGAGACTTCGCAGTCACGGTTGCCTTTTCGATGGTGAAACCCATCTCTTCGAAAGCGCCTGCACCACCACCGGAACCAAGGGCTTCTGCGTCAGCAGTAGACATCGGACGACCAGTGATATCAGTACCACGAAGGGCATCAGCGGAGTCACCAACAGGAGAGATACCGTTGAAACCAGAAGGGTTGTCAGAATCGTGAGCAGCAGCACCAGACGAATCACCAGAGAACTGAGTCTCTGCTTCGTTGAACAATGCTTCACGGTTAGAAGTCGAACCACCACCGTAACGTGCCTTCATCGCAAAGATGAGACCAGTAGGGCCAGACATAGGTTGAACACCACACACATCGTATGCCATCAGGTTAGGCATTGCACGGCGCACGAGAGAGATCAGGATCGGATCCCATGTACCGATAGAAGATGTAGCGTTAGCGGGAGCAGCTTCTGTGATGAAGCCTGCGTGTTGGGCACGCTCTTCTGCGAGAGCACGCTCTTGGTTTTCCAGAATCGCAGCAGTAACAGCACGTCTGTGGTGATCTTTAATTTCACCAGCAGAACCTTCGTTAAGTACCGGACTCCACTTTTCGATCAAAGAATCGTAAGAGTTCATATCAGTTATCCTTACTTATTAGCGGTTTGTCTAATGGTTTTGAGGTACTGTTCCATTACGCTAGAAACCTCGACTTCAACTTCTTCGGGGTCTTCTGCAGTAACTTGTTCAGCAACTTCGGTTTTTTCTGCCTTGAAGAAAGACTCTTTGATTGTTGCAACTTTAGATGCGAACGACTCTTCGTCATCAAAATCTACGTTCTCAACGAGACCACGGAGTTTCTCTACTTGAGTTTCTGCCATACCACGTGCAGCTTCAGCAATGATTGCGTTACGCTTGTATGTCTCAAGTTCTTCGGCAAGTTTAATTGTGTCACCAGTCTGCTTGTTGAGAGACTCTTCAAGTTCTTCAACCTGACCGGCAAGTTCGTCAACTAGGTCAACTTTGGACTCAGGAACTTCGATGTAAGACTCAACAAAGAGGTCTCTCATCTTGTTCATGAACGTTTCTGCGATTTCAGTACGGAGACCGTTCTGAACCGCTACTCTGTTCTCTTCCATCCAAGTCTCAACCACGTAGTTGAGGTAGCTGTCAACCTTCTCTACGAGGTCACTCTTAATAGAGGCAACTTCTTCAGAGAGGTTCTGCTCATACTGTGCTTCGATGCGGTCTACTTCTTCAGACAACTTCGACTTCACAGCAGCTTCGAAAATTACAGCAGTTTTAGCCTTGAACTCATCACTGAGTGTGGCTTCAGACTCGACCAATGCGTTCAGTTCTGCGGTAGTATCAATTTGTGTCTCAGCGACAATTTCTGATTCTTCCACTTCCACTTCTTCGCCCATCATTTTACCGTATGCAGCTTGAAGTTCAACCTTTTTCATTGCGTTGAGCTTACCGTACATGGCATTGATCATACCTGCCTTAGTTTTCGGAACAGGAGCTTGTTTTGTTGCGTCTGCGGCCTTATCTACCGATGCGATAGATTCGGGTTCTGTGGTTGCGTCAGCATCCGGTTTACCCTTGACTGCAGGAGCAGCTTCGTCGAGAGTCTCTTCCACGATATCGTTAATTTCTTCATCGTGGAGTTCGACATTCTCGACTTCTTGATTAACATCAGTCATATCGACTCCTTACAATTGTGATTTAATTAACGAGAGGAAATTCTTAAACTCTCGAATCTGCACTTCTGGACGAAATGCTTTCGGAGCAGTTTTAATTTCAGTCTCCATTTTCTCAATTACCTGAGGCTCTAAAATGCCGTTATTCCAAACCCAGTCAACACCTTCCATGATTCCATTAACAAATGCATCAGGTGCGCTAGGGTCTTGTACGATGTCAACCGTACTAAGAATAAAGTCGTCTTTGACGTACATTGCGCCATTTCTTTGCTCAAGGCTACCCATACCACGAGTTGACACGCCTAGTTGTACACCGCCTTCAAGGAGACCTTTTACGATCTGACCCATTGGAGTATCCAATATTTGTGCCTTTCCGACTACATCATTTCCCTCAAACTTGAGGTCAGTGATGAGGTGCGAAACTTTATCAAGGTTAACTGTCGGCCCTTCAGGGTGATTCAATTCACCAACCGCACGTTTCTTGCTAACCTGATCTGTAACGTACTTACCTACCGCCCTCTCCATAATGGCTTTGGGGTAGATACGTCCGTTTCTATTCTTCTGATCGGCCTGAGCGAACACGCCTTCGATGACATAGTTCTTGCCACCGTCTTCCTTTTTCTCTACAATACACTGTAGATCGTTTTCTACGTATTCGCTAATCAGTTTCATCTGAGTTCCTTTATAATCGTCTCAGCGGCCTTTTCTGCTTCACGTTGATTACGGAATGTATCCAACATGTCGCCGTCCACATATGCGGTAAAACCTTTCTTCCCCTTTACGATCTTGACGGGGACTTTCATGATCTTTTTGTTGAAGACCACATCCCCTTCGGGTTTGCGGGCTTCTCTTAGTTCCTGAAATGTTTTCATACTAAGTTTTACCGTTTGATATTATTTATAAGAATTAGGTTTTTTAGATGAAATTTTTATGAAGATTCTTCTTCGTCTTCGAATGCACCAGCGAAGATTTCTTTACCTTCTTGTTCACCAGTGTCTTCGTCTTCGGAGTCTTCCTCTTCTTCGAACTCTGCAATCGCAGCATCGACCTCATCTTCGATCTCTTCGTCCGTGATGTCTTCCACATCATCGTCCTGATCATTGAAGATGGATTGCGCCATTGCAACCTTCTCAGTGTCCAGTCTTGTCTGAACCTTATCGTTAATCAGAGAGTCGAAGTGGTTCTTTGCCTGATTAAAATTCTGTTGTTGAAGTGCGTTGATGAAATCCTCTACGGAATTTGTCGGTTGTACTACCGCATCAACTTCTACTTCTTGATCTAATTCACTCATTCAAAATCTCCTTCTATTTCGTCATCACCTTTATCGTTCTCGGCTTCGACTTCATCTTTCATCTGTTCGATGTCCTCATCGGACATCATCATGACGTTCTTCATAACCCACTCACGTGAGAAGTACTCACCAACATAGTTGGTAATTCTATCCATTGTGTCTAGACGCTCTCTAAGAAGTTCTGCGTTCTTCATTTCGGTAAAGTGGTTGTCACGAATAAAGTCAATGACGATATCGTTCTTCCACTCATCCCAGTCTTCCTCAGTGATAATACCCTTGAGGAGTAGCTGCTTCTTGAGGATACCCAAGAACAACATAGAGAATCGTCTACGGAGTCTGTCCACAAACTTCTGGAACTTAACTTCGTCTCTACTGATCTCAGTAGATCGACCCAATGAAAACTGTGCTTCCTGTTCCAGACGATTGATCGGTACGTTCAAGGAACGGTACAATCTCTTCTGGAAGTAAATGATGTCATCTATCTGACCAAGGTTCTCACCGCCAGGCAGCGTAGAAATCTCAGTACCACGACCACCTTCCTTACGAGGTAGCCAGAAATCTTCCAACATGGACATGTGCTTACGATCATCTTTGATCTGTCCAGTGTTCGCATCATAGACTAACTTGTTACGATAACGAGTCATGATGTCTTTCATGTGTTGTTCTGCCTTACCCGCAGGAAGGTTACCAACATCGATATAGAAAATACGTCTCTCAGGTGCACGTGCAAGACGATAGATCACCAGAGAGTCTTCCATCATCCGCAACTGGTTGATGGGTTTGATTGCCTTGTGTAGGTACGATACTACACGTTTGCGTGATGGGTCTAGTAGACCCGAAGTCACATACGAAACAGCATCAACTGACATCTTGACACCCTGTTGTGTACCCGCTTTCTCTTGGTACACATAGAACTCGTTGATTTTGTCAACGATCTTTGCGTCTGTCTTTTGATCCTTTTTATATTTGACCTCTTTGACCTTACGAATCTTCGCAGCGTCAATAGGACGAATCTCTTGAATACCAGCCTTAAGGTTGGATTCATTTACTACCAGATGGTGAACAAGTCTACCATCCACATACCACGAACGGAACATGTCGTGTGCATTGTCGTTGAAGTTCAACATCGAACAGATACCATCGAATTCTTCGATGATCAGTTTCTTAATCTTATCGGACGTTTGCACCTTGTCCAGACTGATCTCTACAGAAGACTCCATGTCGGATGCACTGATAGACTCATTGATGATGTCCTCAAGTGCAGCGTCTACTTCAGGGTGTTCTGCAAGACCACGGTATTTCTTAATGAGTTCTGCATTATCTTTGGCACCATCACCCTCAAGGTCAAGGTACTGACCAAAGTGTGCACCAGAGGCAGTAACATATCCCGCACCATCGTCATCCTGTTTAGGTACGATAGACGGTAATTTCTCAGGCTTCTCGTTCTTGTTCTGAATTCTCTTGATTTCAAAACCGAACAGTTTCAACCCGTTATTTGTATCTTCTGCCATATCACTCTCTATGTAAGATACGGGGGCGTGATGCCCCCGTTCCCTATTACTTATACTTCAATTAAGAAGTTGTGTCAGATTCCCAGTACTGGACTTGGAACTCTACAGTAAAGTTTTCAACTTCGTCAGTTGTTGCGTAACTAACATCGATTGCGCTAACGTTAGTGGGGAAACAACCACGGAAGTTGTAAGTCTTTACAGTCTCTCCATCCTTGTCCAACTGCTCGACGATCAAGTCCGCTTCGTAATCAACGGGGTTGGTCAGACCAGTATTTGCAGCGTGTGCATTGATACCGTTCATCCAACGCTCCATTGCGTTACGGACATTGAAGTCTGTATCGTTGAGGATAGTCACTGTCCACGTACCGAAAGTACGATCACCAGCGATCTTCAACTGTCTACCACGGAAAGGAACTGTTACCACTCCCATTTCCGATGCAGGTAACTGAGCAGCAGTGCAGAGGAATGATGTCAGTTCGACATCACCCCCAGCATATGCGGGAAAGTTGACAGTCGCTTTGAAGAGATTGGCACGTGCACCGCCCCCTCTCAACTTGGACTTAAAGTCATCTACGCCTAAAATTGCCATCTTTCTCTACTCCCTTAAACTGCGCCAACTACTTCTTCGAAGTCTACACCACTACGAACTGCGACGAAGTTCAACGTCACGAAGTTAATAGAACGTGCAGGCTTGATGAAGATAGAAGCCACAAATTCGTTTCTGTCAACCACTGCGGGGGTGTTGTTTGTTTCGTCACAAACCACCTTAAAGTCAGTGATACCTCTTCGACCCTTGATCTCACGAAGCAGGGGTTCAACGACATTCACGAATTCCGCACGAGTAAACTCATCATTGAATTCGAAGAGAATGTTCTTCGCAGCTTGTGCGATAGACTTCTCAATACCGATGAACAACCTACGAACGTTGATTCTGTCAAATGCAGAAGGTCTAAGTTCGTGTGTCTTATCTCCATAAAGCACGAGACCCACGCCAGGAATGTTGGCAACAGGGTTAACGTTAGCTTTATATAGTGCATCTCTCTGAGCCTTGTTGGGAGAGTGTGCAATATCTGTAACTGCCAGATAGTTACCACGTCTCTGACCCGCAGGAGAATACCAAGGTGCAGCAACAAAATCAGTTGCAGCCATGATACCCGCTGTCGAAGAGTTAGCAGGGATGTAGATGTATTGATCGTTGTACTTATCGAACACCTTGAGGTAGTTGTTATCTACAATCAAGTAAGAACTGTTCGACAGGGAATTTGCAAACGAAATGGCGTTAGTATTAGCCAGTGTAGTCGATACACCAACAATACCGTTTCTGTGAGGAGAAACAGGAACCACACAATCCTTTCGGTCTTTTGCAATACCGTTGCAGTAGTTTGCAATGGTAATCCCATCCGAATCGTTAGTAGACTGAGGAGGAATTAGGAAGTCCACCTGAATCTGCTCAGCGTCATCAAACAGATCGAAACCTGCAGTGATTTCACTGTTAGTAAGATCGGAAGAGTTGACACCACCACCTAAGATCAGGTTGGAGTTGGTGTCAGTCCATGCAGATGTACCCAGCGAGTAATCCGTAGCAGAATCAATATCAGGAGTCAGACCCCAATGTTGACCGATTCCGTTGAAACTAGAACCAAAGGCAGAGTCCGCTGCGAATGCACCAGCCCACACGTACTGTGAACGTGTGTCCAGAACATCTTTGATGTAGTTCGGAGAACCATCAGGAGTCACCGCACCTTTTGCCACAGACAAGTGAGGGAATGTTTCCAACACAGAGCCGGGCGTACCAGTGAATGCGCCTGTACGGTCAATGATTGCTACGTGAACCTCATCCTTCGATGCACCGTTGTCGGTTGCATATGCAGAAGTTGTGGGAGCACGGTCAAAAGAACCCTTGTGAGACCAATCGTTAAAGTAATCCGCACCGTCAGAATCGGCAGCAGGACAGAAAGATACTGTCAATGCGTTACCTAATGCGCCGGGGAATTTAGCAATGAATGCCCCAGATTGACTGTTGCTTGCAGTGTAGGAAGACTTAACTGTTGTGTCCCAGTGCTCAAGACTGTTGACAACAAAGTCTGTAACTGCACCATCGCTATCTGCGGGGTTACGAAGTGCTTTCCAAGAGGAGTGTGCGTTTGTACCTCCGTTGTTACCACGAACAACGTAGAGGGAGTTAGTGTACTTTAAAAAGTACGAGGCACTGTGGAAGTCCACAGCATTGTCTTCGTTAGGTGCAGCAAATACTCTCACCAGTCCAGATTCGTCTGCGACTAGTGTTCTAGAGTTTACAGGCCCCCAACGAAAGTTTCCTACAAAAGCACCGACAGAGGTAGATACATTGGGTGCAACACCCGACAGATCAATCTCTTTGATGGTAATTGCAGGAGACAGAGACGGTGATAGTAATGCCATAACTGTTATCCTTTTCGTTTACAAATTATAAGTGAGTGCATAATACGGTTTTTTTCAATCACTATTATTTATAAAATAAGAGATTTCACCAGTCATCCTGTCTCCAGACTTGCCATTCATTAGTGGCGTCTTCTCTCGCTTCTAACTCTGCAATGTGTTGACTTCCATCGTCTATGAACCCAAATGCGGGGATATCATCTGCGATCTGTTGCATCCTATCGTCGAACAACATCTGTTTCAGGTTAATGTCGGTCATGTCCGCAAAGAACTGTGTGGACACGAAGTATCCGAACATGACGAGGTTCATCATGATATCGTCATGGTTTCCGTCCGATGCTTCGTAGGACTGACCCTTTGCGACAAACGTGGATATCTCAAGGATGGTATTCTCATCCACAACGTCCAGCTTGCGATTCTCTAGAATATCCTTTATACTAGAACACCCCAATCGTTTGACCTTACGGTTCATTTCGATACCAAGACCGGATGCCTTGATCGAACTGGTCACGTGCATGTGTTCATATTCTAGTTCATGGTAGAGTCCGTTACATACCACCCCACCCTGATCATTTGCTTCCACAACAACATATGCCTCATTGTAGAGATTCGCATACTTATAGATAATGTTGGGAAAGAGAATTGGAGAGATAGTATTGCAGCGATAAACCGCAACCTGTTTAAAAGGTTGGACTGCTATGTCGATTACCGTGAAGGTCGAATAATCCTGCCCTCTTCCTTTAGATACGTCAACCGTGAAAAGATAATCATGTCCTTTCTTCGGGTGTTCGTAAACAAGTAGATCACCACCCTCCAGTACTTCGATTGGAGGTTTCGCCCTCAACGAGAGTAATGTCTCTGCGTTGATTAGTGTGTCGCCCGTGCCGAAAAAGGTGTTGCCAAACTCCTGATCGAACTGCAGTTGTGATGTGTTCGAAATGGTTTGTTCCTTCCACTTCTCATCACGGCCTGGCACGTCCCACCAGTTTACTTCAAATGACTTGTATTCGTTGATTCCTTGAACCGCCCCTTCCCAAATCTTGTGGAATACATTTCCGATACCATTTGCGGTAGAGGTGATAATAACTTTTGTGTCCTTTCCAGCAGACACGACAGGGTAGGTAGAAGTATAGAATTCAGAAGCCCGTTCAACGAAAGCAAACTCATCAAGGAATAGAAGGTTAACAGACATACCACGGATAGAACTGCCACTGGTAGCAGCAGCAATAATACGACTGTTATTGGAAAATTCGATGCTACCCTTGTTGAGCGCTTTGCAACCCGGCTGCAAAAAGAAAGGTAGGTTTTCAAGGGCGAGTGTAACACGTCCTAACATCTCCCTCGCAGTTGCACCCTTGTTTGCGAGGACTGCGATAGTTTTTTCGGGATGAAAGATTGCATACCACAACAGGTATACAACCGATGAAATAGACTTACCGGACTGACGACAGGCCAACACGATGGAGAATCGGTTGTCGTTGAAGTGTTCGAACATCTTTTCTTGGTAAGGATAAAGATTAAAGTTGACAAGACCCCTGTCCAGTGATATAATCTTAGCATATGTTCTTGCGAAGTATGCTGGGTCTTGCATACACTTCTGGTATTCAGATACCTTATGTGCATCCCATTCCTCGTTAACCCCATCTCTCTTGACATTGGGATTACCAAGATAAGACTCCTTACTCTGAAGACTGCTCAGCATTGATCACCTTTTCATTCTGTAGGAATCGCTGGAGTTCGGTAGTCGAACCGATGAACAGATTGTTATTGGTCGTACCCCCAATCTGTTTGGGTTCGTCCACACGATCAATCTCTTTCTTCTGTTTGTTGAGTGCCATGAGCTTGTCGTTGATGTCTGCCATGTTCTTCATCATGTTAGACAACACTTCAAAAGCACGAGGGTGTTCACTCTCCCGTGCAACTTCAACCATAAGTTCCATCGACTCCCTACCCTTCTCTAGGAGATCGTAGTAAGTCTCTCTGGAATACTCGTAGTCTTTATCGATGTTTTTATTTGACATAACTGACCTTCATGTACTCATATGCTTCGTTTGCAAACTCACCGTCTGCGTCCACGTAATGAAAGAAAACTTGATGCGTTGTTGACGGACATTCATCCCTCCAATGCTTGACATCACATCCTTTATATACCACTGCGTCACCCTCTTCTAGTGTGACGGGATCACCGTCCATGTAGATGTCCCAAGTCTCTCCTTCGTTAGATATATTTAGCGTTACACTATATTCACAGGCGGGCCGGTCTTGGTGTGGTGGTAACCTACTACCTTCGAAGTATATCCTAGAGTACGAGTAGGTTGGTTCCAAGTCTTTACCGACAATCTCAGAAACCTTGTCCGTCAAGTCCTCCAGTTGTCTGTAGTGCAGACCATAGAACCCCCGTGCATTACCTGTAAAAGGAATCCACTCGTGATCCGGATTGGTGCAGTTATCCATCAGAATCTTCATTTCGGATAATTCATTTTGGGGCAGAAGGTTTCTGACCACTATGTAATCATTACGCACTACTGTCTAGGTACTGAATCAAGAACCCATAGTCACTGTCCGGACTCACTCCGACAGGTGTGGGTGTTATGTTGATGTTGGTGTAGAATGTGTCACTGTCTCCCATAATGTACAGGTTGTTGTTGACCTCACGGATGATTCCATACGTGACATTAGGCCCATAAAACGCAATTTTCATTGTGAAATCAAGAGTATAGATGATCGTTCTTCTCTGTTCCAATGCACCTTCGTAATCGTCAGAGAAGGTAACGGCGTCCAGAACAATCGGAACGTCTTCTTTGACATCCGGAAAATTAGAGAAGGGTTTGACCGATACCGTGTACTGTGGCGCAAAGTAAGGTAGAATCTGTTCTACGATCTGCAGTGCGTCATCCTGAGACTTTGCATACACGTTTAATTGAAACGTGATGTCATAGGGTACAGACGTGAACATCTTGTACCGCTTGTTTATATCGTCTTCATACTCATTCTCAAAACGATTCACCTTGGGCAACTGTCGTTGTGCATCGTACTGCATGTTCGTAATCTCAAACGACATACGTGGCAGTTTCATTGCTACTTTACGTTCTGCATCCTCTCCCTTGGACATCTCTGCAAGACGTTGGATGAAGTTTCTCTTGGGTGCATAGGAAAGAGGAACTTTAACCTGAGAGATAACTTCTCCAGTACTGTTTTGTCTTAATACATGAAGATCATTGAACATCGACCCAAAGACCGATACTGCCGTCCTTACCCTCTTGTGATAAAAATGATTACCAAACATTATTCCATATCCCCAAATGGATTAGATTCAGAGAAGTCTAGGAAGTCACCTTCGAAGTTATCGAAAGTTCTGTTCTGAGATTCTTGCTGAATTTCTTGCAACTCTTCTATCAAGGAAGGAATCCAAGATGCGTTTGCACCAGAGACTTTTCTGTTAGCACTGAATTCTCTATATGTACCATCGGTAGAACCAACGTGAGCCAACTGAAGGACTCTATCAGAGTCAGACCAGTCCGTGACTTCACCCTTGATCGTGTGTGTAGTATTTACCTGTGTGACAATTTCACCGATTATAAAGTCACCACCCGAATCTGGGGGACTGAATGTAGGTGTTGGTGCGGTGTCATACAAGAAGCCCGGACTTACCAAAGTAAGACTAGTAACACTTCCTGTTGTGGGGTCTATTGTTGATGTCACAACAGGAGCAGTACCGTTGGCATGTTCTAGTAGAAGTGTACTTGCGTCACTGTCAGCTTCTGCAGTTGGTACAGTAAAGTCAGAGTCACCAACCAAAGTCGAGATAGACCCAGCACGGAATCGAATTTCGTCTATGTAACCTTCAGTATTACTCCAATCGGTTCCACCAAATGAACGAGCAGACACGGCACCGACAGAATATCCTGAAGCAGTTGCAAACCTTGCATTGACCGGAGCATCAGAATCTAGAACCTTACTACCATTAAACCATATCGCAATTGTATCACTATCAAGACCAATCGCAACATGCGCCCAAGCACCACGAGTAAAGGTCACGCCGGGTATTGTTACCGGAGAAGGATCACCCGATCCTCTCTGATATACAAGACCCCCCGAAGAATTCAAACCCCACATATACTGAGAGGAACTATCTCCACCATGTAATAAGAAAGAACCATAGCTTGTTGGATAAGTGTCTATCTTAACGAAGAGATCAACAACACCATTGTC
>Ga0213858_10000045_pt1 | contig 52075 bp, 29 predicted proteins | sample PICome_FD_160122 | JGI IMG/M metagenome (GOLD analysis project Ga0213858, IMG submission 160122) | Coastal seawater microbial communities near Pivers Island, North Carolina, United States - PICO245 | ecosystem: Environmental > Aquatic > Marine > Coastal | place: USA: North Carolina | collected... | reverse complement strand
GCCCCTCCACCATGATTATGTTGTAGCAGAACTCTACTAGCAGATCCTAGATTTGTTGGGGTATCTGAAAGTTGTGTTGCTTCTCCTAATAGTTTGACTACGTTCATCGTTTGCCTCCTCCCATATCTTTGAGCATTTTTTGTAGTTCTGCTGTGCTACCGACAAACATAGCGTTGTTGGTAACCTTGGATGGACCTTTCTTTTCTTCGTCAAGATCCTTCATATTCTTATGTAGCGCCTGTAGTTTCTCAGTCATATCTGCAACGTGCTTCATTGCCGCTACAGCGACTTCATATGCTCTAGGGTGCCCAGACTCCTGAGCGACCTCTAAGGCACCGTTAACCGCCTCCTGACCCTTGTCTATGAGTGAGTATAACTCACCCCTGGTATATTGGTAATCCTTCTCACGGTCGTCCCTATCGACCTTTGGTGGTTGTGGTTTAGAAGGTTTGCTCTCCTCAACAGGTTCTGCGCTAATGTTGAGGATTTCCTCCATGTTCTCTTCTAGGCTCATAAGAATTCAATCCCTTCATTAAATCCAAAGTCATCGCCAGCATTTACTAACACATCATCAGCAGCATCGATGACGCCATCTGTGTTGATATCTGTTGTTGCTTTGGGTGTATATGTTCGTGTAATAGTTCTGCGACTGACAGCAAGATCGCCCATTGTTTCGTGGATAATCGCCTTCCTGATAATATCGGAAGTGCTGTAAGGACCGTAGAGGTAAGACTTCATTGTGAAGTTCAACGTGTATGTGATATAACGACGATTCAAGAAACTATCGTCCCATTCGTCTTCACCAGAGATGTTGTTAAGTAAGATAGCAACATCTCTTTTTTCATTCATCTCTGGAATCATATTGATAGTCAGAGACATGGATGGTTGGAAGTATGGTAGAATTTGCTCCACAATTTGCAGTGCATCATCTTGAGACTTAGCAATAACTCCTAGTTCAAAATTTAAATTATAAGGAACAGGAACATATTGCACCTTGACTTCATTACCATTATCAGCAATGATCGTTTTGTATTGCTGAATTGGTGATGTCTTACGGGTAGAATCGTATTCGATGCCATTCATCTCAAAGTAAATACGTGGCAATGTGATTGCCACTTTACTGGATGCGTTATTCTCTGCAAGACGAACAAGGAACTTTTGTTTTGGTCCATAGTTGAGAGGAACCTTTTGTGTTTCTAATACTTCACCTGTATTAGGATCTGTACTCTTCATCTCAATATTATTGAAGAGCGTACCAAACGCAATGATGTTCTTACGAACAATTGAATTATAAAAATGTGATCCTAACATTAGAAGCTACCTGTCTGATTGCCATATTCACCGAATGGATTACCTTCAGTCCAATCGATAATGTTGTCTGCACTATCTTCGATCTGTCTGTTCTGATCTACCGTGCTATTCGTATTATTTAGAGTGTCAAATGTCTCAGGACTCCAGAGAGCACCAGATGTCTGACCTTTCACAATCTCTGCAGTATTGAATGTACCTGTACGATTGATTACCTGAAGTTCTCTTGTAGAACTATTCCAGGATTTGACTTCTGCTCTACTGTCTTTGGGACTATAGTCAATCGTGACAGTTGGTGCAGAAGTATAACCAGTCCCAGCATTTGTGATAGTGATACCAGTAACAATACCAACAGCAGAAACTGTAGCAGTCGCTGTAGCACCACTTCCCCCTCCTCCTGTAATAGTAACTGTAGGTGGCAGAGCAGACTTATAGTGCTCTCCACCATCTGTAATTGTAATACTTGATAATGTCAAATCTGCCGAATCAGTAAATCCATCAACTGAGTAAGCAAAGAAAGCATTTGATGCAACGTCACTAGCACGGATTACTCTTTCAAAAGTTCCATCTAAACTATAAACATATGTGGCACCAGAAGAAGATGTACCGTTAAGTGTCCCATCATCACCAGTAGCACCAACAATAATCCTACCATTTGATATGGCAACAGAATTTCCAAATCCATCATAGTATTCACCATTCGTAATTATAGATTCATTAGTTCCGTCTAAATCATAGATGTAAACTGATCCCTGATTAATATTACCACCGCTGACATCATAATTAGGAGAACCAACGACAATCTTATTTTCTCCGATAGCAACTGATTTTCCAAAGTTATCAGCCGCCCCAGCATCAGAAGCAGTAATCTTGACTTCACCAGTTCCATCTAGGTTATAAACATAAACAGATCCAGAAGAAGATCCACCATCATCATCATAACGAGCACCAACAACAATCTTATTATTTCCTATGGCAACAGCTTTTCCAAAATCATCATCAGCAGCACCATCAGAAGCAGTAATCTTGACTTCGTTAGTTCCATCTAGATCATAAACATATACGGCACCCTCGTCGCTCTCATCAGGAGCACCAACAACAATCTTATTACTTCCTATGGCAACTGCTTCTCCAAAATCATCTTGATTATCACCATCAGAAGCACTAACCTTGATTTCACCAGTTCCGTCTAGGTTATAAATGTAAACTGCTCCCGCATTAAATTTAGTGTTTGGGAAGTCGCCAACATCATATTCAGGAGCACCAACAACAATTTTATTATGTCCTGCGGCAACTGAATATCCAAAGGTATCATAATCTCCCCCATCATCAGTAGCAGTGATCTTGACTTCACCAGTTCCATCTGGATTATAAACATATACTGCTCCCCTAGAGGTATTATCCTCCATAGCACCAACAACAATCTTATTACCGTCTACAGCGACCGATTGTCCAAAACGATCACCAGTAGCACCATCAGAAGCAGTAATCTTGACTTCATTAGTTCCATCTGCATTATAAACATATACTGCTCCTTGATAGCTATTATCTCCAACCGCACCAACTATTAGTTTTTGAGGGGGTGACACAACAGCTGTTGCCGTAGCAAGGAACTGATTCCCAACAACTTCTTCGCCAACTTGGAAGTCTCCAGATCCACCAGGATCCATGAATAGTTGAATAGCAGGATCAAAGAGTTGTTCGATATCGTCAATCTCCTCAACGCCCGTCTCGAATGTATCGCTGCCAAGCTCGTAGATCTCAGCAGTGATAGCATAGAATTGAATCTTACCAAACTGGAAGAATGGTTCTTCTTTACCAACAAATTTAATCTCGTAGATATCTTTTGTTAGTGGGAAGTAAAGTAGATCTCCTTCATTGGGTCTACTATCGAGTTCTAGATTAGGATTATGTTCTGCTACTTCTTCATCCCATCTTCTAGTAGACACACGGAAGATAATTTCGTCTGTAATTCTTAAACCGAACTTGGAGATGAACTCTGCATTATCACCAAAACCCATGACGTTCTGCAGCAACATCTCAATCTGGAATTGCTCTTGATACTTAGAGTATCTAACTTCATCCAGTGTGTTATCTTGGAGAACTACTCTAGGGATATAGTATATGTCTGTACCAAACAGTTTGATTTGCTCATCCACAAGATCCTGAACGAGATTCTGTTCGCCACTATGACCTTGATAGTACGTTGGGAAGTAGGGACTGGTAGGCATTTTATCCGATCATATCCATTGGTGGAATTGCGTACTTACTGAGAACTTCAGATTCAATCTTCTCGATCTCTGCAAGTGCGTCTGTGTAGATTTCTCTACCATTAAGTGTAACACCGCCAGGAAGTTGAACGTTGTTATACTTAATTAGATTCATACCCCACTGCTTCTTCATGAGAGCAGTAGCATACTTCTTGACAAACATGTCATTATTGATCTCTGTAGCATCTGTAGGATCAATCATCCTATGTGCTTCAATCAGCAGATACTTATCTTCTGCGAGGAAGTCAGCATCTACGTCAAGATATAAACGATCACGACGTGCTGTAAATCTGAATTGCTGGAATGAACCATTGTTCAGAACCATATCTAGTGTTTCTAGATATTGCTTAGTCATAAAATAGTTGAGAATATCTAGTGATCCAAATGCATAGAGATCATTTAGATACAATTGATATTCAACACCAAAGAGATTAGATCTAATTGAATTACTTACCAATCCAAAAACTTTACTAATACCAGTTACATGAGATGGGATTGGAATGTAGTTTGTTGCTTCATTCCAATCCGATGTACCAGCAGTAGTTGTTACAGTAGCTTTGAATCTAGTAATATCATCAGCAGTTAATGCGTGTGTTAGATAGCATCTTTCCATTCCGTTATAACAGTTCTCTTGGAAGAACTGATATGTGTCATCAATAACGTTGTTAACTTGCTCATCGTCAATGTTAACTTGCAAGACGGGTTCACCAAGTTGCCTCTTGCAATATGTGATGAGTTCAGCCTTAGAACTTGGAGATGCCATTACACACAAAAATCCCTTCTTACCTATTTAGGAAGAAGGGATTTAGTATTTATTCAGCAGCTTCTTCTGGTGCTTCAGGTTCTCCCTCAGGAGCAGCGCCTTCGCCTTCCAGAATACCTAGAGTTTCAAGACCACCTTGTAGTTTAATCTTATACTCCTTTGCTTTTTGGAGATTATCTTCTAATTCTGCAATTTGCTTTTCTGTAGTAGCAATTTGCTCTTCAAAATTTTTCTTGAGTGTTGCGGGATCCATAGTAATCAAAAACTAATGATACCATGTTATTTATCAACCTTGGAATGTAATTGTAATCTGACCATCGTTGCTCTGTGCAGCAGTTTGTCCCGACTGACTCGTTCCGCCATTGTAAGATCCACCACCAGCACCATAGAAACTCCACTGAGTTGCTCCACCGCCAGAGTATCCTCCACCTCCACCAGCGCCATTGGTGCCTCCACCACCTCCGCCGCCGCCAAAACCACCTTGAGCCTGGTTGCCTCTACCTTCTGCTCCATTAGTGAATGCAAATCCATACCAGTTGCCACTGCCGTTGCCAGTTAGACCACCACCGCCACCAGCATTGCCGTATCCAGTTCCTCCGCTACCATTGCTGCCTCCTGGTCTGCTGCTGTATCCCAAACTGCCAGAGGTAGTATCATGTCTACCATGATAACCATTACCACCATAAGGATATCCTGAAGCAGATCCTGCACCACCACCAGCAGCTACGACCAATGGACTATTTGAACTAGTGGTGACATATGATCCTCCACCTCCACCACAATCATAGCAATTATCTCCACCTCTTTGTCCAACAACCAATTTCAAGACATCACCTTGACTGAGTGAAAATGATCCTGCAACACTTGCTCCTAGACCACCAGATGGACCATAGCAATTACTTCTGCCGCCTTGAGCACCTTTTGCAGTAATCCTATAAGTTCCATCTTTTGGAACTGCCCATGAAATAACACCACCACTGGTGCTTAGAAAATTGGTATCATTTTTCCAAGCAGTATTTCCACTAATTCCAGATCTAACTTGTGCTAGTGATGGACCAGTGTATCCACTTTTACCACCAGGGGTAAAAGTTACTGAAGAAAATTCATACAATTCTGGACCAGGGGAACTAATCCAACCTACACCATAATCCTCATCATTTTCTGAGTCGGGATCACCAGTCCAAACTTCAAACTGTCCTTTAGTAGTATTGTAAATTACCTGTCCAATAATTTTTGACATAGCATCTCTCGACGCTTCTGTCATGGAAGGAATGTTCAAATTATTGTTAATAAAAAGGTGGTTTACATTTAAGACAGACATTTTTTTAAAGTATTCCTATTAATGTTATTTATCCCAAGGGGTTTTGGTCTTGGTGATCCAATTCTCAATCCAAATACCAGATTCTTGCATGAAAAGAGGAGGACCCTCTACATACTCACCTGGCAGTCTTGGTTTGTCTGAATGGTGAAGTTCATAAACATTATGTTCTGCCAGTTTTGCATCCATAGTATCTTGAAAATAAGGATCGCAAAAGTCTACATTTGGAAACTCTTCAATCAATTCTTCAAGTGTGATTTCTTTTGGTTGAAAACCATCAACTAATTTAATATATCTTTTCATTATTATGAAACCTTAGTAACTGTAATTTTGCCGTGAGAGCTTCTATTGTTGCCTTCTTTTTGTTCACTAAGTGCCTCTGATGTGACAAATGATCCTCCACCTGCACCATAGAAACACCATCTAGAAGCAGCACCTCCAGAGTATCCTCCACCTCCACCAGCGCCATTGGTGCCGCCACCACCGCCGCCACCGCCAAAACCACCTCGGGCATTTGATCCTCCTTCTGATCCATTAGAGAATGACTTTCCACCCCAAGGACCTTGACCATTACCAGTTAGACCACCGCCGCCGCCAGTTGGTCCTGCACCTGCTCCTCCTGATCCACCAGAACCACCTGATCCCCAAGCAGTTCCTCCACCAGATGAGTTTGCCTGTCCAAAGTGTGGACCAGGACCATTCATACCACAAGCAGATCCACCGCCGCCACCAGCGGCGATAACGAGTCCGTCATTATCTTCGGTGCAGAAATAAGTTGCACCACCGCCGCCACCATCGTAGCAATTACCGTCTCCTCTTTTGCCAACAACAATTTTTACTTTATCGCCACCTCTCAACCTTACAACTCCTTTTGCGTATGCACCATTTCCGCCATCAGGACCATAGCAATTACTTCTACCACCTTTAGCACCCCAACATTCAATTTGATAATTTGCTGTCTGTGGAACCATCCAAGTCCACACACCACTCTGAATGTTCAAGTATTCAGTATTGTTCTTCCATCCATCATTGCCACTAATTCTTGATATAATGGTGTTTGCATCATGGCCGTTTCCACCTGCATTTTGCTCCTCATAGGTGAAGTTTTGGAATTCATATCTGGTTGCGCCACCGCCTCCAGTTCTTTCACCCAAAGCAACTTTCCATTCTGTGCCATTCCAGAATTCTAATACTTTATCATCATCATTAAAGATGATCATTCCCACTTCAGGAGGATTGTTCGCAAAATGTGCATCTCTTTGTGCAGCAGTAATCCTAGCAAAAATCAGCTGATTAGCTGGATTTGCCACATTAACTGTAAGTTTAGATGTTTCTGCCATTGCTATAACTACACTATATTTTATTTAGACTACTTTGCCCCACTTGCCAATAGGGCAATCTGCTGCTTTAATTTTGGACTTGAGGTCCATGAAGCACCCACACTCTTTACATTGTCTTGTACTAGGTTTCCATCTATCACAAGCATAACAAATAGCAAGTCTCTCTTGCTTTTGTTCTGGTGTAGTAAAAAAGAGTGGGGAAATTTCTTCAGCATCTGGTGGTAATTTGACTTGATCGCCAGGAATACTTTCCCAAGTTTGCACCCATTCTCCATTATAAAGACGCATCGGTTTCCCTTCTTTAAAAGCTCCCTCTTCTGGTGGTGATGAATCTACTAGAGGGTATACGTCATATTGTTCTAATACTTTTTTATCTGGAATGCCCTGCACTTTGGTGTATACATTTACATCAGGGTATTCCTCGAAAAATTCTTCAATTGTATAACGAATTGGTTCGCCGTCAACTAGTTTAATGTATAGCATTTTTATTAACCTTGGAATGTAATTGTGATTTCTCCATCATTTGATTGGACGCCAGTTTGTCCATTTGCATTATTTCCGCCATTATAAGATCCTCCGCCAGCACCCCAGAAACTCCACTGAGTTGCTCCTCCACCAGAGTATCCACCGCCGCCACCAGCTCCATTAGTGCCGCCGCCTCCGCCGCCACCACCGAAACCACCTGCCGCTTGATTACCTCTACCTTGAGCTCCATTAGTGAAGGAGAATCCATACCAACTACCGCTGCCGTTGCCAGTTAAACCACCGCCACCTCCAGCATTTCCATATCCATTTCCTCCACCACCATTACTACCTCCAGGTCTGCTGCTGTATCCTAGAGAACCGTTCTGGATATCATGTCTACCGTGATAACCATTACCACCATAAGGATATCCTGAAGCAGATCCTGCACCACCACCAGCAGCAATGATTAAAGGTTGGTTTGCAACATCACAAACAAATGTTCCACCGCCCGCACCGCAGTCATAACAATTATCTCCACCTCTTTGTCCAATTGCCATTTTTAATTTTTGACCAGCTGTCAAAGGGAACGAACCTGATAGTTCTGCTCCTTTACCACCAGCTGGACCATAGCAATTACTTCTACCACCTTGAGCACCTTTTACTTGAATTGTATAATTGCCATCAGCAGGTACAGTCCACTCAATAATACCTGAATTGACATTTAGGAAATTGGTATCATTCTTCCAATCAGCATTGCCACTAATTCCAGATCTAACTTGTGCTAGAGATGGACCTTGGGATCCAGTTTTACCACCAGGGGTAAATTTTGCTGAAGTAAATTCATAGAGAGCTGCACCTTCTCCAATAAATTCCCATTGCCCCTCTAATCCATTGTAAATTTGCATACTTTCTTCAGTAGAATTGTATACAATATCTCCAGGTTGAGTGGAACGACTATTAATTTGGGACTGAGTTAAGGATGGGACCTTAACGCCCATTCCCACATTAATCCTATCAGCATTTACTTGGGACATTTTTTACCGATTTCCTATAACGTTATTTATTATCTAATTGACCATGAAGATCCACTACCAATATCAACTGTATATCCGTTTGCAATTACAATAGGACCATCAGAGAAGCAATCGAGAGAATTGGTAATATTAATGTTCTCTGCAATGTCTGCGTTTTGAACAATCTTGATAATTCCGTTAGCATCTAACCATTGTGCATTACCATTGATATACTGGATACCAGTGATATTAAAATCACCATCTAGATCCAAAGTATATTGTGGATCTGCTTTGTTAATACCAACCTTAGACAATCTGTAGATGTCATCACCATTGGTTGCTTCAGTCCATCTGGATGTTACAAACTCAGCATTGTCTTGGAACAACTGACCATTGATGTTCATGTCCCCTTGGACATTGAACTTATAGTTTCTAACAGTAGATCCATCAGTTGGATCAGTACCAGATGTTGCAGTAGTGTTGATTGTTACTGCATTGGTAGCACCATGAAGTGAGATAGCAGGTGCTCCACTGAAGGCAGTTCCTCCATTTGCATCAGATGCTTCAAACGAGAAGACATTAGATGTATTTGTGTTAGAACCAACTTTCCAGTAGCGCGTACCAGGGTTATTGTAGAAGTTGATTTGACCTGCTCCACCATTCTGAACTGTTATGGTATCAGTGAATTTGGAAGTTCCGCCAACACTTAATCTGAACGTTCCAGGATCTCCATTAATACCAAAGTATCCACCAGTTTTCAAGTATACTTGATCGCTGTTATTTTCACGGAAACGAATATCATCACCTTGTGGTCTGTTAATATACAGATTTCTATCTGAATTACTTGAAAGCAAGTTATAGTTGTTTTCGGTAGTTGAGTTGTTCAGTACAATCCCAGTATAAGATGTATACTGGTTTCTAACCATGAAACTTTGATTAGAAGATGTGACAACATCCAGAGTACATCTTGGATTTACTCCAGCGTTAATACCAATTTCATTAGAAGATACATCAACGAATAGAACACCATTGTCAACATTAAGATCGTTGACCATGGTTACAACACCTGTCAATAGAGATGTTCCAGCAACTGTCAGGTTGGAACCAGTTCCAGAAATGTTTAGCGTACCAGTCATGGTATCGCCAGTCTTGAGGACGTTCTCTGATGCAGCACCAGTTAGTGAAGCAGTAATAGTTCCAGCAGCAAAGTTGCCAGATCCATCACGTTTTACTGCAGTATCTGCAACGTTTGAAGACTGGAATACGATATTACCAGCGTTCCAAATAACATTACCATTAATGTTGAATCCATCAGCATTAACTACAAGTGCGTTTAATGTACCAGATCCGTCAGTAGCATTACCACCAGTAGCAACAATTGCGGTGTTGTAGTTAGCAACCAACTGAGAACTGCTGAAGTAGACACCAGGAGAAGATGCTTGTCCATCTTTTCTACCAAGTTTTAAGTTGGCAGTTCCACCATCACTTTCCAATACTGCAACTTCTACAACATTACCATCATCAAGTGAGTATTCATCGAATGGAATTTTGTTAGATGCACTACCAATAGTTTCAGCGCCACCCTGTGCAGTGAAGTCTCCACTTGTTAGTCTACCAACAATGATGGTATAATCATTGAAGTTATCATCGAGATCATCGTTAATGATGATGTTGTCAATCTCGATTCTACCAACTGCCTGTGAAAGTGCGTTGTATAGGTTAACTGCATTACCAGGAGTGAATGGGGTAGTGTTGAGAATTTGACCAGAGATATAAACCTGATACTTAGGATCTCCATTGTAAGATTGAATAACAATCTCATCTCTAAACTTGGTTGATTGTAAGAATCCAGGAATTCTATTGTCAGATAGAACACCATAGTTGATGTTCAATGCATTTCTATACCAAGATGCCTGCTTGTTAGCAAGTCTATCAGCGTCTAGTCCTGAACCAGGACCATCATTCAATGATGTCCAGAGTTTCGCCCATGTACCGAATGTAGTAACACCAGTTCCAGAACCACGTAGATAGATGTTATCATTGTCGGTGAATGCCATTTGTCTGACACCACCTTCAGCAGTTAGACCCTGACCTTTGTTTCTAATTGTAAGAACAAGGTGTTGAGAACCACCATCATTCAAACCATCAGCGGAATTGTTGATTGTGTTAGCAACCAAACCTTCGACGAAGTTGTTTGGTGATGGGTTGGAGGTTGGGTTGTTAGTACCAGTCGCTAGTCTTAAGGTATTACCAGAAGAACCAGAAACACTGATGTTGTAAGAACCTGCTAGTCGGTCAGTTGGTACTGTTCCAGAGAAGAGGTTTGTTGCATTGGTGTAGAAAGAACCTTGCTTGGTATCAAGTAGGTCAGCATCTAATCCCGAACCAGGACCAGTCTTGAGTTCAATAGAACCATTGCCAGCAGTACCAATATTGAATTGATCTTTCTTAAATCTTGAGACACCAATTGTGCCATACAAGTCAGAAGAAATTGTTAGTTCTGTTACTCTTGCAACGTCAAGTGCAACGTTCGCATACTGTCTATTAACGGTTGATACTTTAGCTTCCAGAACCATGCTGGATCCAGCACCAAGATCTGTTGGTGGAGTAATAATAGTAAAGTCGTTATTATATCCAGAACCGCCATCAGTTACAGTAAGAGCTGTAATTGAATTACCAGAAACTGTGATTGTTGCTTTTAGTCCAGTACCAGTACCACCATCAAGAGGTTGATCAAAGAACTGACCGTTTGTAAATCCACTACCACCATTTGAAATGATGATATCATCAACGAAGTTTCCTTGAGTATATGAAGACTCAAAGACCATTGGTGATGAACCACGTTCAAACTCTAGAATTGTTCCAGAACTAATTGTTTGAGTAAGTGGATTATTCAACGAAATTGTTGTTAGTCCAGCAGATGTTAATACTCCAGTGATGTTGGTGTTTTGCTGAATACCTAGTACACTAGCAACAACTTCATGACCATTCAGGAAGTCTGAGTTTGTAGTGAATACAAGTTGACTGGATCCAGCACTTGCATTACTATAAAGTTGTGCAAAGTATCTAATTTCAGCACCCTTAATAGACTGAACTGCAAGCGCGAAGTTTGAGTCTCCTCTTAAGAATGTGAAGGAGTTTGCAGCACCACCAAGAGCAAGTCTGTCTGTCTCAAGAACACCAGTAGTGATATCAGAAGCAGCAATCTGGTTTGATGATAGTGATACCCAGTTGCTTGATGAAGAAGCAGATGTATTGACAACTCTAGTTAAGTTAACAGTTACAGATGGAACATCACTACTTTCAATAGTATCAGTATCTTCAATCTGGATTAGGTTAACAATATTACCATAGAGTCTTGACTCAAGTAGAGCATTTGCCTGTGCTTGTGTTCCTGCTCCAGGAGGTGCAGCAATCGTAACAGTTGGAGCGGAAGTATATCCTTTACCACCAACAAATCCATTGTACTCAACTAGAGTAATAGTTACAACTTCACCATTTGCAATGGTACATTCTGCTCTAGCTTCTACACCACCTTGACCAAGAGTTCCAGCAATAGTAACTGTGGGTGGTTGAGTATATCCAGAACCACCGTTGGTTAGACTTAGTGAATATACAACACCAGTTCTATATTCAGTTGCCTGTACACGACCAGTAGATACACTACCAGTAAAGATATCATTCAGGGTAAACTGAATAGTTGGGTCTGGTTGGAATGCTAAGAACTGACTGGTTAGATCATTGTTAAGAATGAATGATCCATTTGTATCCTGTTGGATAGCAATATCACCAGCAAGTGCTCCTTCGATGTTAAGTCTTGCTGCTTCATCAGCAACCGTGTAGACTTCAAATGGTCTGAGTGCTGGGATCTGGTCAACAGAGATCTTACCAGAATCGGTAAGTTCAACCAGTGCTCTAGGAACAGCGTTTGTAGAATATGGTTTGTTGATGAAAGGACCAAGGTTGTTAGTAATATAATCTCTAACTGCCTTTTGTGTTGGTAGTACGGAGTCGCTAGTTGCTGCTCCACCAAGAGTATTGTCAGCAGAGAATCCAGTAACAACAACGTCGCCACCCTTCAGTTTCAAGAATTCAACTTCCGAGATAGTAACTGTACCCGTGAAGGTAATAGCACCAGTTCTGTTCTCAATTCTAGCGAACGTACCAACTTTGAAGTCGCCTAGTTCGTCAGTACCTGAGACATATACACGACCATAGTTTTCCGATACCTGTTCTTCTGCCTCATCCTTAGTACCACCGTTCTCAGGTAGTGCTAGGTAGTTAGTACCCGAACCCGCAAATTCCCAGGTGTGGGAGGAGGAGTTAACGATAGATGGTCTGTGTAGTCTGATTGTTTTACCAGTAAGAACACCAGTAGAAACTGCTAGACCAGTAGCACTATCAGTAAGGTCCATAGGTTGACCTTGACCATCATCGATGGTAAGATCTGCTTGGAATGGTGGTCCAGCACCTACATCACTTACAACATCGACGAAGTATTCTACTTCATTTGTATTTTCGTATCCGTCAATCTTGACGACATAGTGCTCTAGGGGTTCTCTTCCAAGACCATCAACTGTCAGGATTGCTCTACCAGTTGGAGTGGAGGATACATTGGTGATTGTTCCAGTGTCAAAGCTGTATGCTTCTCTTCTAAATCCAACACCACGGAGAGCGTGAATACCAAAGTTAGTTGCAGAGTTCGTGATGGAGCAATAACCACCAGACTCAGCAAGAACACCGTCAGCACAGAAGATAACGAAGACGGAAACCAACTGAGTATAACCATCTTCGATAACCTTGTATCCTGTACCACCAAAGGAGACGATGGTGAATGCAGAAGCAACCATCGACTTACCCTGGTTGGGGAAGGATGCTGTTCCGTCTAGTTCTAGACCAGGGAAAGGACAGTTGGGTTGCTTGACCTTAGAACCATCGACCAGAGCACCACTACCACCAAGGAAGGAGATAACAGAAGAGTTCTGAGTATATGGTGATGCTTCAATGATTGGGTAATCATCATAGATGCCACGAACTGCCATCCTGACATTATTCTGATCATAGATGTAAGAATCTGGATAAGAAATAATATCTGCAGGATCAAATAATGTTCCTGTGTTTACAGTAGTTTCTCCAGGTTCAGTAGATCCTTCGAGGATATCCTCAAACAGACCCATTGCTGTAGCAATAGTTGACTCTACGTTAGCACATAGTGGTCCTTGACCAGCTTGATATGCTGTTACAGAATTCGTGATGGTTCTTACGAATGTATGTGCAGACTGAGGTAGATGCTTAACGCAACCAGCAGATGCTCCAGTAAATGTATGTGTAGATTGTGGTTCGTGCTTGATAGCTTGAGCGGTTGCACTTACAAATGTGTGAGTAGAACCAGCGGCAGAACCAGCAGAACCTACGTTAACTGTAAATGTACCGTCTTGTCTATGAACGCCATTATTGACGGCACCAGTAAAGGTATGAGCACCTGTATAAGATGATCCACCAATGTTAATTTCAAAGGTGCTTGTAGTTACATTAGAAATTTCTAACCAGCGACCAGATGGATAATCATATCCAGCACGAGGATAAGATTTCTGAACTGTATTCCCATCTAGATCGCAAGTAAACAGCAAGGTTCCGTTGAGAACTTTGATGTAATCACCGTTAGCAAAACCATGATTTGGAATAGTTAGTTCTAAATTACCTGTCGCTGGTGTGTAATTAGCATCGGTAACTGTATGTGCTGTAAAACCAACAGCAGTGATTTCAAGAGATGAACCAGATGCTGGGTCAGTAGAACGTGGATATGTATGTGGTGTTTGATTATTATCCTGATCACATGTGAACGTGAGAGAATTGTCTTCAATAACAATATTTCTACCAACACCTAAACCATGCTGCCCAACAGTGACAGTCATGTCACCATTTGATGCATCGTAGGAGATCGCTGATGGTTGGAAGTATTGGTTTGGACGCGAGACACCAGCATTAACAGTAATTGTTGTTTGTGTTGTGCCAGTGATCTTCATGGATCGACCAGCAAATGGGTCAATACCAGGACGTGGATATGTTTTGACAGAATTATTATTATCCATGTCGCAAGTGAACGACAGGGAGTTGTCATCAATTATGATACCCTCACCAACACTTAGAGTATGCGCTCCAATTGTTAATTCAAGTTCTCCCGATGCAGGATCATATGTCGCTGCACTTGGAGTCATGTTTAAGTCAGGACCAGAAGCACCTACGTTAACTGTAATAGTATTAGCTGTTACTCCACTAACTGACAGACTTGTACCATTTGCTGGTTGATCTGATTCTGGTAAAATGTGTTCTGACTTGTTGCCATCCATATCACAAGTAAATGTGAATGATTCTGGAGCAAGTCTGATAACGTTTCCAGTTGTCACTCCATGACCAGATCCAACGGTAATTTCAAACTCACCATTTGAAGGATTGTAAGAAGCATCTGTAGGAGTGAAACTACCAATTGGAGTTCCTGCAGTAGGATCTAACAGAATATTCCAATCTTCAAACTTTGGAATTGGTGATGAAAGTTGAATTGGATTCGTGATTAAAATCGTTCCATTTGCAACAGCAGAGTTGAATGTATGTGCATCACCAGCAGCACTGCCCGCATCACCAACATTACATGTAATCGTCGTGATACCACCAGAACTAGAGCAAGTTAGAATGTCTAGACTGTTGCCATAGTTTCTATCAGTTGGTTGTGGACTTCCATGAGTTCCAGAATTGCAATCAAATAGAATCGCTGCTTCGGTGAATGCAATTCTATCTTGTCCAGCAACAGGAATTGTAACTGGATCTGCAATTGTAATGGTTAGAGAACCTGAAGTGGAATTGTAATTTGCACTTAGTGGAGTTACAGTCTCGGTAGTGTTTCCAGTAGTCCAATTACGCATTGCGTAGATTGCATATTGTTTTACTCTCTGGAATGCATAAAGAGTTGCTGGTCTTTGTGCTTCGGGAACTCCAGTAAGTTGAGTCCCAGTAAAGTATGCTTCTGCAACTTCGACAATACCAGAGTTTCCACCAAGACAAAGGTCTCTAACTAATCCATTAAGAACAATATCGATATCTCTACGACATTTTCTTTGACCGATATCGCTCAATCCTAAACCAGGGAAGACAGATTCGGTGTCTAGTAATGCCTGATCTGCGATAAGTTCTGAGTTTCTTGAAATTAAATATGCCGCGTCTAGATATGTTCCACTAGTATTATTAGTGATAACATCTGTCCAGAGGAATGCAAGCGTATCAATTGCAGATTTTACATCAGCACAAGCGGGGTTTCCTGCTGTTGTCGTAATTACAGTATCATCAAAGTATCTTGTAATAGAAGAATACTGTGGTACATAAACTGGATCTGATGGAGTTCCGTTTTCGGTTCTCCAGTTTCTCATTGCATGAATGCACAATTGACGTGCATATTCTACTGCACGAACATTCTGAATAATTTCATTTTCAATGTAAGTAATCTTACCATTGACAATATATTTCTGAGCAGCTTCAATAACGTTGTGGTTTGTACCAAATTCTAAATCTCGTACAATTGCATTACAGAAGTGGATAACGTCTTCGCGACATTGATCATCATCGTTTGGAATATTGAAACTTGGATAAGTTTTAGTTCCATTATCACAAGTAAATTCAATACCTTCTAACTGTACAACAGAATCTTCAGCGATTCCAGCTGGCATCGTCTGGAGTGAGACAGTAGCAACACCAGTTACTGTATTGTCATACAAGAAATCGGTAATGTTATATGACTGACCACCAAATTTTACAACACCAGATGGGTTTGTGTTATCATAAATGTGCTCAAATCTGGAAGTGCCTAAGAAAATTTTAAAGTCATTACCACTAATATCATAGACTGCAAAGTGGTCGTGTGCAAATTCAGAATTAATTCTTCCTACAACTTCATCAGCAATAAACTCTCTGTTGTTGCGGATGAATGTACATGCATCCTGATACCTTCTATCTACAGGTGTTGCAAGAGGGAAGGTGTTTGGTGAGTTGAGTAGTGTTAAGGTAACACTCTTGGAGAAGGTGCTTACCGTAGCATTTTGACCAGGATCAAAGTTTGCATCATTAATTGATGACTTTTTAGGAATAACAAATCTTCTGCAGCGACCATCAGCATCTTCTAGAACTTTATAGATTCTCTGTTTGCCGTTGAGGAACGATAGGTCAGTTCCTCCTCCAGATGGTAGTCCTTGAATTAAAATTTCTTGACCTTCTTTGAAGTCGTGAGTATTTGCTCTACCAACTAGATCGTTGGTATAGAATACAATACCGCCAAGGTCTTCAGCATTACCAAACTGTGCATTCTGGAAACCGCCAGTTGCAATAGTTGGATCACCCTGTAGAGAAAAGTCAATTCTCTGAATAGGTAAAGTATTTGTTACATCATCGTCAACAGATACAACCTCGCCTTCTGCTCTGATTGACTTCAGACTTGTGGAGTCAAATGTGTATGATACTACACTAGCTTCATAGATCAGAATTGATTCTGAATTTGTTGAATTCCACTGTGGAGATGCGAGGATAGGAACGACCTGAACATCCCAGTAAGTTGGAGTGTTTTCATCATCTGGGGTGATGCTAGCAACTTCGTAGTATCCTTGACTGAAACTGCTATCGTCAACATCATCCAGATAAATGTATGTACCACCAGGGATGTACGTTGTTGGATCTGAAGTAGTTCTAAATGTATTTTGACCACTAGTCTCAGTAATGGTAAACTGGGTGATCGAACTTCCTGCTGAAGCGGAAGTAATGTATCTAAATTGTTCACCTTCTACAAAAGAACCACTAGTCAGTTCGACATCTAATGTACCACCAATATATGCACTAGCACCTATAGTTGTTGTGAAAGAAACATCAATAACTTCTGCTCTTGCACCAGTGTTGACACCAACAACTGTCAGACCAGTTTGAAGTTGTTGTAGACCTGTGTTCTGCTGGAAATTAACACGGAATCTATCTGGTCCAAAAATTTGATGACCGATTGGGAATGCAGTGCCAAAGTCTCCATTTGCTTCTTTGTCAATAACAACTCTTTGCTTGTCATCAAAGACCATAGCAAAGTCCCAAGTAGCAACGGGATCACCGTTAGCATCAATCTGGTCTCTGTAGGTAACACCAATAACGTAGTTTTTATCACCAAATTTGACAATGTGCTTGCCAGGATTTTTTGGTCTGATAATTACGAGACGTAAGTTATCACCAACAATAGAACAATCTGGTGGTAAGGAGATTGGGTTATCTTCTAGATAATCACCACCAGAAACAACTAGTGTTTCCTTAACACCAGGAGTTGCCCATGCTAGTTGCGCTGCCTTCTTAATTGTACGAACAGGGTTAACTGCAGAACGACCATCGTTCAGGTCAGAACCAATCTGTTCGGAAACGTAGATACGTCCACCAACGTCATTTGTCGCTAGGTTGAGGACGTATTCTGTAGTAGCAATTCTATCGGATCTATCACCAAGTAATGGGGTAATAGAACGAGGGAAAATACCTGCATCACCAGTCTCACCAAATGCAAATGCATTCTGGTCATTTGATCTGATACCAATGTGTTTGAATGGAACAGTGCCATTGTTTACTACACCATCGGTATGTACAGGTGCATCAACGGAAGTAGTACCAGTTTCAAGAGCTTGGTATACGTTTGCGCCAAAATATCTGTAAGAATCTTTCTGTACAATAACATTGGAATCCCAAAGGGTTCCAGTGCCATTCATGTATGTCTTGAGGTTTGGACCTCTTAATACTAGGTCAGGAGTAACAACATTATCAATATCAAGGTTTAGAATTCTCGCCGTGTCTGAAATGATCGACGTGGAAGTTCTAATAGCACCGTTGATGTCAAGTTCAAAATCAACAGTATCAAGAACTGCATCTGCCGCAGCACCTGCACCATTACCACCCGAAATAGTTACACCAGGAGCGGTAGTATAACCATTGCCAGGATTATTGATAGCAATGTTAACAACTTTGCCATTGAAGATAAACGCAGACGCTAGTGCTTGTAATCCACCAGGAGTGCTTGGCGGGTCAATAACAACACTAGGAGCAGATGTGTATCCAGAACCACCCGAGGTAATATTAACTTCGTTAACTCTTTGTCCTGTTCTGTTAATACCAACACGAGGCAATCCTGTATTGGTATCTAATTGTGTTCTAATGATCTCCCTTTCGAGAGTTCCAGAACCTGCTCTAATAGTAAGTTCGTTATCACCGATGAGTTGAGGTTTTGAACCTCTAATGAACTCTTTATCGGAATTGATATTAAAACTCATGACGCTCGCGTGCTCCGCCTAGTTATCCTCTGTTATATTTAGCATCAGGTCCATGCAATACTAATAATCTCAGTAGCTACTAACCACTTGATCGTATTAGTTGTACCTGCTCTGGTAGTTGAATAACTGAAACGGTTTGTTGATCCTAATGGAACGATCTCCCATGTCTGACCAGTTGGGATATCGTCCTTAATAACGGTGGTCATTGTTGATAGAACTGTTGTTGCTCCAGCGGCACCGCACTGAACAACTGATTCCAACTTTGCTGAATAAACAGTGCCCTGTGGATTTACTGCGACAACTCTTCCTGTAATAAAATTAAGAGTGTTGTTGTCAATTACAGGTTGCGTTCCAATGTCATCTAACTGCAAAACTGCAGTATTAACTCCACGGAGAATAACAGTTTTGTGTCTGCTATCAGCGTAGAATGTATTTTTTAATTCAACTGTGTTTATATTCTGGATATTATGCAGTTCATCAATGTGAACTGTTTTTTCTACAGAAAATCCACCAGCTGAATCAAACTTTTCGTTTATAGATGCCATTTTTATTTCTTAGTAATGTGCGAAACAACGGTGATTTTGACGTTCTGTGTGCCACCAACGTCATCCCCAACTGAAATATTTAGTCTGACGGTATTATTTGCAGTGTATTCAAAAGATGGTTCAAACAATCTAATTCCTGTTAAGAGATTGTTGTACTCAGTGTAGTAAACATCTGATCCATCATCAATACATCCAAACTCAATCATTTGCTTATCATTTGTGGTTGGGTTGTGTGCAGTAACAACAACCTTTGCACTTTCCTCAGTTGCAGTATCGTAAATCTCGCTTCCTCCGTTATCAATTGATCCTTTGATCAAGGTAATCTTCTCTGTTAGAATACGAACATCAGCAAGTTCAAATTCTTTAAGTTCTGAATCAAAGATCTTAACACCACTGAATCCAGAACCGAATGTTGTATTAAAGTAAACATCACCTTGATCATCTAGTCTTAAAATAGGATCTACTGTAACACCAGCAGAAAGTCCGATGTCAAAGTATTGCTTAGATGAATGTAAGAATGTAGTTGTGGCAGAAGTATTATCTAATGTGGTTGCAGACTGATCAATAGTCAATAGAGATGCAGTCAACTCAAATTCATCAGATGTCATTGATCTGACTGTATCAATTGCATACAAGTCGAATGCATTTGTTGTCATCTCAGCACTCTTTTGTCCATCATTATAGAAGAACAATGTATTCTCGTTTGCGCCAGGAGAAGATTCTGGAATAATGTAAGTGTTTTGATCAACGTCCTTAACACCACCAAGAGAACCCCAGTTGGTTCCATCATATCCTTCAAACTGCGTTGATGTTGTACTGAACCTGACAGAACCTTGAATAGGAACACCTCTGTCAGCGTCAGCACCTACAGGTAGAGCAAGTGTGGTTGCTGCATCACAAACAATCTTCTTACCACTGTTTGGTGCTAAGATTAGATCATCTACTGTTGTCGAGATAGTAGCTTCTTGGAACTTGAGGTTATTGTTAATTCTTACTGGAGAGGATCCGAATGGATCGAATCTAAACTCTTCGTAGTCCTCAAATGTAATTGGTGCAACAGCAATTTGAGACCAAGTTAGTTCAGCAGATCCATTTGCTACTGCTCCAGATGTGTGAACAGGTTCAGCACCAGATGTTCCTGTTGTACCACCAACAGTTACTTCATAAAGATTATTCTTATACTTAACAAACTCACCTAATGCTACAGGAACGTTTGCTCTCCACTCAACAAATGCAGGAGCAGATACATTCAAAGATCTTGCTTTCTTTACATTTACAAACTCCATGTAGTTTGGAGTAAACTTCATGGTATTGATGTTGTCGTTAATAAACCACAACGTATTGTCGTTTGCTCCTGTAGATTCTTCTGCTAGAATATAGGTGTTTCCATCTAAGTCTCTAACACCACCAAGTGATGACCAGGACTGATTAGTTCCATTGTATCCTTCATACTGCTCTGTTTGAGTATTGTATCTAATAGATCCATCAATAGCAGTAGCAGCGCCTGGTCTTTGGATGGTAGTACCAGCAGGAACAACAAATGCACTAGTAGCATCACACTTAACTAATTGTCCAACAGAAGGTTGTAGAACAATGTCTTGCTGTGTAATTGTTGAGATAGTATTGGTGTCAATCTTAAGTAGATTGTCAACCAATAGGTAATCTGAAATTTTGACATAACCGCTGGTCTCTAGATTACCAGTAGTATTTGAAATTGTCAGTTTATCAGAGACATTAATTCCTGCATTTACAAGGAATGTATTTGCTTTTAATTCAAAATTAGCACCCTCTCTATCCAGTAGAGGAGTTGCCATAGAAGTTGAGAATGTTCCTGTAGATGAAGTAAAACTAGTTGATTGAAGTGTACCTACTACACCATCTGTTGTAGTAATTGTCGATGCTGTAACTTCGCCTTCAACAATATCAAGTCCAATAGAATTACTGGTTGTAATGTCAGAAACTACAAACAGAGCATTAGATCCAAAAACTTTGGGATTGTTTGGATCAACAGTTAGTAAAATTTCTTCACCATTTTCTCCACCTTCGTTTTCATGACCAGGACCAGATCCACAGTAGTAGTATAGTGATGGAGTTGTATCTCTAACAATAATAGTTAAACTATCAGATGTTCTGGTTACTCCATCAACATATTCAGATCCAGCAAAGTCCAGCACCACGCCAGTTGCACTAATGAGTGCTGCATTGCTCATGGTAACTACATTAGTTCCTGTATCAACGGATACAACTGTAGTTCCACTAGGAATGCCACTGCCAGATGTCTGAGTAATTGCCATTCGTGGCAAGATATCAGCAGCTTGTTGAGCAGTGACCGTAATCTCTGCACTACCTGCGGTAATATCTGTTGTTACATTGTCTACTAGACTTGGTTCATAATTTCCATCTTTAAATTCACTGAGAGCAAACAGATGACCTTGATTAGAACTATCTGATAAATCAAATGTGTATTGACTTCCAACATAAAGAACAATATTTGGTTCTAAAGATCCATCAATTGCATATCTGAAAACAGAATCAGATGTATCAACTTCATATGTTGTTCCAGCATTTGCTTCTGTTTCAATATCATCTCCAGGATTAACAAGTGCATTTTCAACTAAGAGATAACTTGTCGTTCCACCAGATTCTGATACTAGGCGAACCTCGAAGAAGATAGCACCATCTGTGGTGATTCTGTCGCTAGTTGTAAATGTTCCTGCAGCAGGTGGTGTTGTGAATGTTAGTTTTGTGAGAGACTGATTGGTAACAGCAAATGATTCTGGTTGAATAAGCAGCGAAGAATCAACTGTTAATTCATTACCAACTTCATAACCATTACCAGGATTGTTAACACCAATTGTGTCGATAACTCCAACACGGTCTACTTCATATTCCCATGCAGTGGTTCCTGCTCCGTATGGAGGTACAAAATTTACTACTACATTACCAGGGGTATCAGCATCTTGAGATAAAGTAACTGTATTATTTCCTGCATCAATACTAGCAACTGTAGTGTTAGGTTGTAAAACGCCAGCACCAGAAGCAACCTCCACTAGCATTCCAGGGAAAATTCCAGCAACCGAAACAACTTCAATTACGTCGTTTTGATTAGGACCAGTGAAAGTAAATGTAGTGCTTGCTTCATCTGAAACTGGATTGAGAGATACAACAACCTCAGTGGCACTTGCAATACTAACTACAGTTGTATTTGCATCAAGTCCAGTACCAGTTACAGACATTCCTGCCACAATACCAGTGGTGGCAGCAACAGTGATTGTTGTGCTTGCAGTTGAACAAGATCCAGTAACATCAGAGGTAGTTCCACTTAAAGTGGAAGCAAGTCCATTTACTGCTGGGGAAAGATTGAGTACATCACCAACTTGATATCCAGTTCCTCTATCTTGCCAGAAGAGATTGGTAACACTTCCAGGATTTGATGTAATTGTATATAAGAATCCAGCACCGCCTGCGCCTCCAACATTACTGTCTGCTACAGATAGAGTATCTCCTTGTTCATATCCAGAACCTTGATCTGTGAAAAGAAGACTACCGACAGTTCCTGTGTATGTAAATGATCCGCCTAATGTATATTCAAAATTTGATCCAGGACCAATAAGAATAGTGTCTTCAGCAGTTAGAACATCATTGGGAGCATACCCTGTTCCAGCTTCATTGACAGTTACTCCAGTTACGATACCATTTGCATCAACTACGATGTCTACAGTAAGTCCAGAACCAAAATCTCCAACAGAACCACTTGACAAATTAATTGCCGCACCCATATTAGGATGATTGGTGCAATAGTATTCGATGGCAGTGGTTGGAGCACCTATTTTGATAACCAAATCAACAAATGCACCAGCAACTCCGCCAGCACCAACAGTTACAGTATCGAAAAATGTTGGATCTAATGGGGTGCCATCTTGATTCTGAAATCTTAATGGGTGTGTTCCCATGCTAGCATCAGATACATCAAATCTATAGGTATTACCTACGAGTAGATTTAATGCTTGCTGTGTATTTCCATTGATAGCATATACTTCAGATGGAGGTGGAGTTCCTGGGTTAGATACCGCAGTAGCTGTATAGGTTGTTGTTGGTTGTCCAAAGAGACCAACTGCAGTATATGTTCCCTCTGTATAACCAGATCCACCATTGCTAATGCTGCCGTTATATTCGACATCTCCTGTAATTACAATGTCTGCTCTTGCGCCAGTACCACCCTGTGCAGATGTGAGTAAGACATTGCTATAGTTTCCAGGAGCATATGCAGATCCACCACTTGTGATAGTACCTTCAATCTCTGGTACAGTGAAGTTTAGAGATGCTCCAGATCCATTTCCACCTGTGGGTGGAATGTCATTATACGTTCCAGGTGTATATCCTTCACCTGTATTGTTAATGACTCCATCATGTGCAATAACTTCAATGTCTAATGAAAGTGCGTTGCCATTACCTCCATTAACAAAGACATCTTGATAAATGCCAGCATCATAATTTTGACCAGCATTTGAAATAATTGTTTCCGCTACAATATTTTTCTGTAGATTAAAATCTTGGAAAGCAAGAATTTGAGTAGAGTCAATATTGAGAATTTTTTTATCTTGAGCAACAAATCCCAAGACGCCAACATTCGCTCTGTAGATACCTACCGTAGTATCGTTTTCAAAGGACAGAGATGGTTCTGCTTTAGTACCATCTCCAATCCTTAATTTGCCAGTAGCGAGATCACTACCACCAGCAGTGATATTGAAAATCGCTTGTGAAATGTCATTGATTTTGACCCTTTGCTGTTCAAAGGTATCAGTTCTTGCGACGTTAATTGCGGGCATCTTTTACTAACTCTCTAAGTAGTGATTTAATTTCAGAGATTTCATTCTTCAACATATTTATGTCTTCCAACGCGGAATTCAGTTGTTTTTGTTTACGACGAGCTTGTATAGCAGAATCGTCGTGATTCAAGATGGCACCAGTGGTCTCGTCTCTAACGAGACCATCATGTCCTTCAACTTTGATATAATTCATGCGCGGAATTAGAAAGCAGCAACAGCTCTAATGTCTTGGATCTTAGGTACAAACGCGGGATCTACACCCTTCATAACAACCTTAATCGCAAAGGATGAGAACTCAGGTAGATCTGATACACTATACTTGACATCCTGATAAGAAGATTGCTTCTCAACAACACTAGAAATGCTGTTCTCTGGAGTAGCAATTTCCAGGTTATCTGGAGCTCCATTTGCATTGAAGTATTCCCAATCAAGGTCATCGAAGTTTTCCTGCGATGATGCTTTCTTGTACTTGTAAAGAACCTTGACATTTGCAAAGTCTTTTACGTTGACGGTTAGGTGTACATCAATTGCAGTGGCGGGACTGCTGATAGAAACTTCCTTGGTGAGATACTTCGCAATCGAAGAACTGTTTCTAGAACTATCTTCGGGAACAAATTCGGATCCATTGGTGTAGGATACTGTGCCAACCTCTAAGAAGTATGCCTCGTCATCTGTTTGCTCTGGATACTTGATAAAGTCTCCAACTCTAAAGATATCATCTACTTGATCTCCAACAATTGCATTTCTATTGAATGCAGTATTGTCTTGAATTCTTCCTGCGAAGTCATCTAGAATTGGTTGGGTATCAACTCTAATAGTCAACTCTTGAGTTTGATTATTCCAGATAACAGTCTTGCCAGTAATGACATTATCATATGTTTCAGTGATAGTAGATGGGTTTCTAGCAACAATTGTAGATGCATCGTTGATATTAACTAGAACCTGTGATGGATTTGTTCCAATCTTACCTAGTGGTAGATCTTCGCCACCAACATTTTCTACTAATGTCAACTGACTACCAAGAGTTACTCTTTCACCTTTCTGGAAGAACTGTGTGGTCTTAACTCTTACCCATACTGTAGTGCCATCTACCTTAGCGATGGTTCCAGATGCTTTGGAAGTATAACCTTCAATAGACTGGTTGTTGGTAATATCAACAGCACCTAGATCAGAAATTGTAAACGAGTATACTGGATAGAACTCTACAACTTGATCTCTTCTTCCGAATCTATCTTCCTGACCATATGCATTATCAATTCTGTTTGTCGAAGTTTTGACACTGCTAGTTGCAAGGTCAACTACAGGAGATAGGTAAGATACTGTGGATGAGAGATCTAACTTATACACTAGAGACTCATCTAGATCATTTAGAGTTTCATTGATTTCAGAAGCAAGAACTTTCTGATTTGTAAAATAATGTGGTTCATTTAAGAAAGTCTTCTCATACTCAGATTGTGAATATGATGTATAATTGGTTGTGCTAGAATCAACAGGAATCATGTTGGTTGTCTTAACCATAGATTCAATCTTAGTTCCAGTAAATGTCAAATACTGAACCTGAGGATATAGAGTCTCAAACTTTCTATTGTATGATGCATAGACTGTATCGCCACCTCCAATAGAATTACCAGATGCTTGGATGCTGGAAACAATATTGTATGAGTCTACACCAGTGTTTGAAACTTTGAATAGTGAAGTATTGAGAACATCTGATGTAATACCACCAGTCTGCTGTGCAGTTCTAAAGAATACATAAGACTCTCCAGTTCCCTCGAAACCATTATCTCTATGGGATACTCTTACAATACTATTGTTATTCTTGAATAGTCTAGAAGTTGCATTTGTATTTGCAGTTGCGTTAGTAGCAAATGGATTCTTATTCAGAAGTTCATAACCAAGAGACTCATTCTTAAGTAAAAGTTCGCATGGTCTATCAATAGCAAATTCTGCTCTGTAAAGAGTGAACTTAAGATCTTCAAAAATATCTTCTGTCCAAACATCAACGTTTTGAGATCTGTATACCGAACCCAGTGAAGGTTGTGTAGTAATGACGGTGCTAGTTGCAACGTCGATCTCTCCTAGACGAGATACCCAGAGTTCATAATCTGTAGAATCAGTTTCTACTGCTAGAGCATATTCGGTGTCATTCTGTAGATAAACAGGGTGATCGAACTCGAAGTGTGTTGGAATGGTAGAGTTTGTCAAACCTTCCTGATCGACTGCTACGCCCATTCTAACTGCGGGTGTATCAATCTCAATGGAAGTCTCTACTACGCATCCACCAGCGCCATTACCGACGCCTCTGACAACAACTGATGGTGCTTCGGTATATCCGAAACCAGTTAGAGAGATCTCGGTGTTATAAACCTTACCACCAGATACACCTACTCTTGCTGTTGCGACTGAACCGCCTGGGAGTTGTGGACTCTCGATGGTTAGAATTGCACTTTCATAGTTATCACCAGGATTCAATACACGAATAGAGGAAAGTTTTCCACTATCCTTTGCGATGGTTAGTACAGATGTTTTACCCTCGGTAGCATTTGCCAATACAACAGATGGGATGATTAGAGTCTCGTTCTGACTGAATGAGCGACCATTATGGTTATCCAAGACCATCGTGTAAACTTGCTCATTAGTAAGCAAGTATTTTCCTGAGGAAGATGGGACTAACTCAACACCATTCTTATCAATAACCTTAGCAAGAGGACCACTAGCAGCAGAAGTTGCACCAGTAATACTCTCACCCTGAGTAACAAATACGTTTCCGTTGGTGAAGAACTTCAAGAATGTGAATGGAGATAGAACTCTCTCAGTTCCAGGAATAATATTCTTGCCAGGTTTGTCGGAATCAACATTAGTAAGGTATACTTTTACTGGAATAGTAGAACTCTTCTTACTGAAGAATAAATCCATACCAGTTGTAAATAGTCCACCATCATAGTTCTCAATCTTAAACGTTTGAGCAAGTGGATTGGGTCTTACTGGATTATCAGTATTGCTATCTACAAATTGTACACCCTCATTTGCTTTGAAGAAAGATGGTTTTGTAGAGATGATGCTGACAGGATTCTCTGGTAGAATACCAGTTGCATAATACTTAACTTCGGCGTAAGTATCTACTGTTGTCTTATCTGCATCAGTTGCACTCGAAGTAAATCTAAAGGTCTTGATACCTGTAGAAATTCTTACTTCTTCTGCAGCAGTATCATAATCAACGGTATCTACATCTCCACCCCAAGTTGCATTTTCTCTAGGAGGAGCACCTGCAGGTAGAAGAATGATACCACTAGCGTTGCCATCACTATCAGTAGTAATTTTACCGTTGAATGCAGATGGAGAACTTCCAGCGATACCAGTGAATCGTAGATCGGGGTTGACCCATCTGCTGATGTTTCTACCTTCTAGGAATACTGAAATCTCAGTATTTGGTTTTAGTCTTCTTACAACGAACTTGATTGGTACACTTCTAGCAAAGAACTGCAGTGCTGTCGATACACTATTACCTCTGGTAATCTTGCTCTGTACGCCCTTGCCAACTTCGTTGTTTTGTGGACTAATATTTGAGGTGCTACCTACAGAAGCAGCACTTACAGTTGCAACTGCATCTTGACTGTTAACACCACCAAGGGAATTGATTGCAGTGAACGATGAAGAAGAACCAACCCAGTTAATTACAAATGAGTTGTGTAGACTGGAAAGACTCTCTTTGACATCCTCTTTAGCAAGGAAGATCTTATAGATGTCTGTGTTAGTATCTACAACTAGTGGTTCTTGTGAGTCATCATACCACTGATCAATACTTGGTGATACTTCAGCATCTCCAACATACTGGAGAACAACGAATGGATTTGGATTTAGAGTCTTGGATGCAAAGTCATTACCAAGTAAAGATAGACTTGAATATGGTAGTGTGATGACATCACCAGACTTCTTATATCCAGATACGATTCTTTGATCTTCTCTAGTGTTGACTTCTTTTAAGATAAAGGAGTCTTCTTTTGACTGAGGACGCAACACTGATTGCTGTGAATCAATAGAACATTGATAATCCAACGCAGAGAGATTGCCACTTCTATGTGCTTCAAAGTTATCTACAATGAAACCACTCTTAAATCTGTCTAGACCAATCTCATCCTTGACTTGCATGTTTAGAGCTTGCTGCTCTAGAATGCTGAGTGTAGTATAATACTCAAGACGCTCAATACGCTTCTCTAGTTTACCAATATCACGCATCGTATAGCGACGATTGTCAACAGGAGTAATTCTTACATCCTTACTAGACTGAGTAAATGCGGGGATGTGTACATAGAACAGAGGTACAGCATCATCAATTGGATCTGGTTTAGATGGGTTCAGTGAAGAATTGCCTTCCTTGACAACGAACTCACCTTTTTTATTGAGGAATACACCATCAATTCTATCAAGATACTGAATCTGACTAAACGATACTGTATATTCTAGGTTGGTATCAGGTGCAGGAGTAGATGCTACAACAGCACCAGCACCAGAGAATGCTCCAACATTATATGACAGTGATGATGTATCTTGGAAACCAGCAATGACAGCAGTGCTGTCCACTTTTGGTCTGAAGTCAATAACGTTTCTCAGACTTACATTGCCATGAACAGATGAGTTGAAGGAAGGAATTTCATCTTCTGGTACACCTGCTTCATGTAGATAACTATCAATTGTACAGAAATCACCTTGAGACTGTTCAAAGTAATCAAACGCAATTAAGAGTTGACCAGTAGTCTGCTCAAATCCTGGTTTTAGAACAATTCTAGCAACGTCATAGATTGTATCTCTTTGACCATTATCAAATGTGAATCTGTCAGTTACATCATTACCAGAGATGAGATTTCCTGAAGTGTCAACTTGTGGTGGTTGAGTTGCAGAACCCTCATAAACATATCTCAGTCTGTATGCATCGGAGTATGATAGAATCTCAACAATATCAGTATCATAATCAGTTCCTCTGAATGGGATAACTCTATCACCAGCAGAAGAAACAACAATTCTCTTGTTCTCAACCGAAGTCTTCAGTCTTGGTTTTGCATTTTCAACTTCAATAGTTGCAGTTAGCTTTAGTTTGGGGAAGTTGCCATTAGATGCAATGGTTCCAAAATAAGTTGATGGTAGATTCAAACTAATACTACCAGAAGTCAAACCGCTTGCAGTATCAGTAGAAGATGTAATTGCTACACTATCTTTATCGACATAAATGATATCTCCATCTTCAATATTGGTTGCATCTCCTTTGTCTAATACGGTGATGATAAAGTTTTGCTCTGTGAAGGAAACAAATCTCTGAGTACCAAATTCTAGTTGTGCAGCAAAAGTAATAGTACCGCCACCACTAGATGCCGTAGTTAAGAAGTCTCTACGTAGGTAATACTTAATCTTAGTATCTTCCGAATTAGCAGCAATCTTCTTGATCTGATTGCTACCTGTTGGGAATACTAGAGATCCTTGGTTAGAGTTTTGTACTCTTGGACGTAAACGAACAATGCTGGTATTAACAACATCTCCAGGTAGTGCAATGTCGAGATATACTCTAGACTTAGCAACACCTTCTTGCTCAGTTGCATACTGTACAGTTGCACGAATTAGATTGTTATCAACGTCTGAGAACTGTACAATGTCTCCTTGCTGTAGTAGAATACTAGCATCTGCATTGAAACTGGTTGATTCAATAAAGTTATATCCCTTAGATCCAAAGAAGGTGAAGTCAGTGACTGACTTGATCTCGGACAGAGAACGATCATCTACTACAACGTCAGCAGTAAATACGTTTGCATTTCCAGAACCATATTCTGCTGCAACAGACTTAACATTTTGTGGGGTGTAAGTTGTTACTGCATTTCTGGTAAGAACTGGTAAAATTACCGAACCTTGAGTTGGTTCTGTGGAACCATCTGGTTGGATGATAGAAACTGCTGGTGGTTGGACATATTCGGTAAGAAGTGCTGTTCTATTGTTGATAGAAACTTTGTAAACTTCACCATTGTTTCTACGTAGAACCTCTACAACAGAAGGATCATAACTAACACCATTAATCATTAGTCTCAAACCATCTGCATATCCAAGACCTCTATTGACAACAATAAAGTGTGAGATAGTATTGTCAGTAGCAATTCTATTGGTATTGCCTGCTTCATCTCTAAGAGTCTCGCCAGATTGGAATCTACCGAATAGAGTTTTTACGAATAGAGTTGCACCAATTGAATACTTGCCATTAGGTGGTCCTTCGACAACACCATATGCACCACTTTTCAGTCCGAAGATATACTTACCAACTGAGAAACCTGCGCTAGGAGCAGTATCTAATTTGATTTTAGTGAAGAACTGAGGATCAAAGTATGATAGACCAAAGTTTGCATTGTATGCTTCGGTTCCTTCTGCTAGACGACCTCTTGAAAGAACAACATCAGAATCAGAATTGAAACCAGCACCTCTATTTTGTAAGAAGAAGTTATTTGGTTTTGCTCTACCAATAAGTGGAGTGATGCTATCACTATAGTCTACAATATGTCCAAATGGATTTGCATCAACAGCAGCATCATTGCTTGATAAGAATAGTTTTCTTCTTAAGTTTGAATCACCTAAATCACACTCAAGCATTACTAGATCTAGATCATCCTTGTCTCCAACAATTGTCAGTTCCAAGAACTTAACTGTATCTGAAGGATTGATCAGTGGTTTGTTAACACTGGCAAATGCAATAGATTGGATCGATCCAGTAGAAATTGGACTTCCACCATCATTCCTAGACTTAATAAAGTGTAGAGTGCCAATGGTACTTTCAAAAGTTCCATCAGTGATAGATCCAATTGGATTAGTAGCACTAGTTACTTCAATAGTAATAGTCTTAATTGCCTGATTGGCATTAAAGAGTTTGCCTCTTCTGTTGAGTGTCTGTCTCTTATCAGTAGACGCCTCTGTATTGTTCAAACCTACAGAACCATCATTGAATGATGTGTATAGGTTGACATATGGATATGCAGTAAGATCTCCACCCTCTTTGTTTAGTGGAACACTACCATATACATTGTTAACTGAGAATGTTGGTAGTCCTTTTGATTTAAGTAGAACATTATCGCTAGAGAGACTTTCTCTTGCTTTGTTTACTTCTAGATATTTTGTCTCTTTATTGACAATTTCATATCCTCTGATGTATGCCTTACCAGGACCAATGCTAGCGAGCATCTTTCTGGAAGCTTCGCCCTCTGTATAACCATTGTATAGGTTAAACTCATCTGGTGCATAGAGACCACCATTATTATTTCTTTGTGCAAATTCTCTAATATCTACAGAGAAATTTTCAACAACGTAGTCTCCACTCTCATCAAAAGTTCTACGTGCTAGAGTTTGCTCTAGGAGATTGTAGTTAGTTGGACTGACTTTCTTTTGTACAGATCCTTTATATACAGTAATTAACTGAATAAAGTTTTTATCAGTTGACTCTCCAAGGTTATACCTTACCAAATCAAGGGAAATCTTGAGTCTATGTGCTCCAGGTGCGGTATAATTGGAAGATCCAATAGAGTTATCGTATAGACTATCGTCTTGCTCAGGTGATACGATCTCTTCTGTAATCTTAAATCCTACTTTTGCAGAAGGGATATTGTAATAATCATTAATAACAAGTAGTTGAGTCTGATTACGTACAAAATATCCATTGACAAAGTAGATGCCTTCTTCTACCTTAACAGCAGAAGCATATCCCATAGCGGGACTATTGACAGATGTAGTCTCTTGTGTATCTGGATTTGTTACTGGAATGCTAGTTGGTAGAACGCTACCATCTGTTCCTACGACAAGAAGAGGAGTATTGACACCATCAACAACTTCTAGAGTCTCACCTTGGCGGAAGGTGCTAGAAGTATTTGAATCACCACTATTCAAATAGTTGACATATAAAGTGTCAGCAGAAGTTTCAGTTGCTAGTTTAATTGCAAGTACCGTTGCAACAACACCAGAACTTAGTCCTCGTAATTGAAGACCATCTAATTGACTGATGTCATATTTCTTGTAAACAACTGTGTTGCCTTCATTTACAGCAACCTCAGATACAGATGATAACTTAACATAATCGAGTTTGGTATTTAAACCAACTTCACCAGGAACTACTAAGTCGCCTTGCTTGAAAGCATACTTGCCAAAAGATTCAATCTGATTCTGTAGAATAGACTGAAGTTGTGTTAGTTCCCTGCTCTGAATGGAATACCCAGGACGAAATAAAATTTTATAAAAATTTCTATTTGCGTCAAAGTCCTCATAATAAGGATTTACATTAAGGTTAGTCTTCTGTGGCATGGTACTCCGCCAAATACTAGCATCTTGTCTCTAGTATTTAGTACAGATAAAAAAAATCCCCCCATCGCTGGAGGGATTGATTATTGTTTGTTTTAATCAGAACTCGATGACTAGTTTGATGTCTTCAATCTGGTCAGGAGCACGAGTGATTAGACGACGGTTCTCTAGGTAGATAACATCACCAGAGTTGTTTTCGATCTCTGGATTTGCAAGACCGCCTGCACCAGGGTTGTTTGGATCTAGACCAGTTGCGAAGGTGGAACCAAGGAGAGCGCCTGTATATCCAGTGGCGACATTACCTGCTGCAGCAGATAAACCACCAGAGATAGCGTTAGCACCGCTTGCCTCAAATGCTCTTACAACACCCTGATCGACGTGAGAATCAACAGTCTGGATGTACTTGAGAACACCATCAGTGGTTGAACCGCTGTCAAGAGTCCAGGAAACGACAGTACCGTATGCAGTACCACCAGTTACAGTCTGAGTGATAGTCTCGTCGGGGATGTAATCAGCAGTTGCGCCAGTGATCTTAACTGCCTTCAAACCAGAGAGGGTGTCTGCGGTTGAGAAGGTAGTAGTTCCGTAGTTGTATGGATCCTTGATGATACCGATACGACGGAAGTCGTTATCAACAGGGAAGTCTCCAGAACCTTCAGAGTAGGTTAGGCGAATGTTGGTCATTACGCGCTTACCGTTCAGTTCTAGTTCGTGATCAGAACCATGACCACCCTGAGGAGGTAGAACAACTTCCAAAGCACCAACTGCGTTAGCAGGAGTTGCAACACCAGTGGTTAGACCAGCGTCAGAGAAGAGGTTGCCGTTGCTTAGAAGTACGCTAGCATAGGTATAACCTGATCCACGAGCTTCAATTTCAGCAGATGTGATTGTACCAGAACCATCAGTATCAAACTTAACCTTACCGCCTGTGCCGTCTCCAACGACAGCAGCGTAAAGAGTCTGTGATGCGGGGAGGTTTAAACCACCGTCTTCGACGAGAACAACGTCAACGGCACCAGCAACTGCCAATGCTGCTACGTTAACACGGGAGTTGTTAGAAGGAAGAACGATAGGCATGAAGTCAGAAGATAGGAATCTTAGGACATCATCAGTTGGGGTGGTATACATGTACTTCCAGATGTATCCAGCACCAGAGGTCTCAGTGTAGAGACCAGTAGCAGCATCATAGTTGCCGCCAGAAGTCTTGGGTTCTTCAGTAGCATTCTGACCAGAAAGGTTTCCAGGACCCTCACCGTTGTAGAGGCACTTGAATACTTCGTAATCAGAGTTCATTACGTAGAACTTAGCGTCTGCAATTGAGGTTTGACCAGTTGCAGTTGTCTTACCAACTTGACCACCGCCACCAGGAGTGTCAGAGTAGTCAGGCTTCCACATGTCGAACTTGGGATTAGCAACTACGTCCCAGTTGTAGCGACGGATAACAGTTCTTGCGAAAGCATCGGTAATACGCTTAGCAGCGATGATTTCGTCATAAATGTTGACTTTTTCTCTCTGATTATCGAGGGGAAGAGGTGGAATCTCCTCAGTTGCATAACGATAAACGCCAGACTTAGCAGTAGCACTTGTAGTTGTCGAACCACCATCAGCAGTCTCTAGAAGATCGCTGCCTACAGGAGGTACAGAGTTAGTTCCGTTGCTGCCAAAAACGTCGGTCAGAAGAAGGGCACTATCATAAACTTCAGCAACAGTGGCACGGAAAGCGGTGGAACCATATGTTCCAACAAACACTTCGTTTCCAACTGTAAAATTGGTTGATCCCTTGGAGTATACTTCCAAGTATGCTCTCCATGGTTGGGGTCGCCCAACAAAGAAGTACATTCTTGATCTCTCTGCACTAGTGTCAGAAGGACCTTCTGTTAAGGATTCGAGGAACTGTTTCGCGTTAAAAATACGAAACTTATCAGAGATAATAGCAGCCATGGGTTTCTTTGTCCGACGTTGTGTTTGTGCCTGAGTTATTTATATTTATACGGATATTTAGGAAATTGCAAACGGTTGAACTTCCGTTCCATTTGTTGGTAAATTAGTTCCGCGTAGTTGGGTAATTCCGATAAATGTATTGGATGTCTTCGATGTATATTGTACAACGTTGAGTTGACCCAATCTGTCGTAAATTAGGTATCCACTATCTTCAAAGTAAGATGTGTCATTTACACTTACAGTACCACTAGAAACTCCAGATGTACACTGGGTTATTGGGTTCTGGATAGATGGGTTGCCTAGATTGAATTTAATTCCAGACTTACTATAACTGGAATTCTTTCTCTCTTCAAAGTCGCCAACTGTCAGTGATGCGAAATATGCGGACATCATCTCAATAGTTGGAGCAGATACTTTGGCAGTTCCATCACTAAATGCGGAATACCAGTTTCCTAGAGTAGGACCGACATTAGTTGTTGTATACTGACCAATATACTCTGTTGATACACCAGATACCGAGTTGGTAATAAAGACTGTTTGACCAGACCTAGTTGTAACACCGTAGTCATTCAGAAGATCAACAAAACCATTTACTCTAGTCTCAACAGGATCAGTGATAAAGATACTCTCTTGATATCCATCAACTACTCCGCCTGGGGGTGGAATAAGAAGAATTTCCAGAGCGCCCTTGTAAACATTGATCTCAGTAGGCAGAATCTGAACTTGTGCAGCAACCGTAGTCTCTTGGTATGACAGGGATGTTGGAGTTACAGCACTCAGTGGTTGCTCAAGTTTATATCTAACTTGAGTGGTGATAGAGAAGGAACTTTCAACAGCAACACCAATTTGTAGTTCAGCTTGGATTACTTTGTGAACCTTCTGAACTGTGTTAACTGGTGCGATAACTTGCTGTTGCTTGTAGGACTCACTACCGCCAATCTCTGGTCCGCCTTTGAGAGTAACAATCTGAGATTCAGACTCAACAACACTAATACCACCGTATGCGATAGATACTGGATCTGGAATCTGTCTGAGATATGTTCCTGCTGTCCATGTTCCTTCAGCAGTTCCTTGCTGCGCTCTCTGGACCATCATGAAACGATCGCCCAGTTTACGCATGTAGCGTACAATCTCTTTACCGATTAGCAGATAACCATTTGTCTTAAACTTGGTAGTATCTGCAACGTATACTACAGTATCACCAGGATCAAGTTGAACATCCAAGAAGGATGCAACCTCATAGTAGTTGATATTAGAGAGTGCAGTATTGTTGATTACATTAGCAACAGAAGAAGTAATCTCTCTAGTAGCAGTAGCACTGAGAGTAGATTCAGACTCAATATTAACAATAGCAGGAGTAGCAATAGTGATATTGACTTGAGTTTGGTTATGTTCGATTGTACTCAAATTAGAGTCATCAAACAAAAAGTCATCCATCTTAAGAAGAGGTCTGACGAGACCAGCAGATAGATCCTCACTGCATTCTTCGACTAGTTGAACTTCAGCAGTAATTACTCTGTCTGCATCAATTGGACTATTGAATAGAATAGAAGTAAATGTGTTGACACCAGATACCTGATTGCCAAGAATCGCGATCGTTGAGAATCCAGACATCGTAAGGATTGCTTCCTTATTGATGCCAACATTGATGAGAGATACACCAATGTCAGTCTCTTCAATAACTTCGTATCTACGTGCTACAACTACTTGAGGTGCCTCTGTATATCCAGAACCACCACTGACAAGTTCAACACTGATGACTTGTCCTTTGCTTACAATAACTTTGGCAGATGCACCGCCACCATTGCCATCTTTGGGTACAAAGTTGATTACAGGTGGTGTATAATATTGATATGCTGTTGGTTGTGTAATAGGATCATAACTACGCTGGTTCCATACAAGATTTACAACAGATCCGTTTTCAATCTCGGCAACAATACTGAGACCTTCACCTCTACTAACACCGTTGTATGAAGCAATTTCAACAAATCCAAAGTAAGAATTTGATACATCCTCTTGAATTCTTTGCTCTTTACTTGTTAGTGTAGAAGGAAGTTTCTTGATTCTTCTGAAAGTATCCTGACCCTCTACTCTAATTTGGGTGCTATTAGATAGACTAATGAATGGATTTCTGTAAGTATTCCTTAGGTACGTACCTCTCCAAATTTGATCGGTGCCTCTTAGAGTAATTCTACCATTCTCATCTCTCTCATATGTAAGAGATGACTGAGACTGGTCAATCTCAAACTTTTGATTGATATTGTATCTTCCTTTGATACAAACATATACATCTAAATCTTCAATGACTGCCTGAGCACCAAAGATTTTAGCAGAAAATACGTTGCCATTGATAGAATAATCAGTAATCTCACCTAATGCATTGGTAGTTCCGTCTGCTCGGAACTGTACCAATTGCATAACTCCACCTCTGTAGATACCAGACCACTGACCTGCGATGAATTCAGCAATACCAGAGGTTGTATAGATATCGATATTTGCTTGGGCAAAATACTGATCAGCGTTATAATCATAGATGTTTAGAATCTGACCAACATCTCTACCATAGAGATATCTCATGTCAACCTTCATTTGTTCCGTAACTGGGAACTCGAAGAAGATGTTAGGTCCAGAAACATTATAACTCTCACCCTGTACTTGTAGAACACCATCTACAAATACTAATAAGTAATCTGGTTCGTCAACACTTTGTACAGTGCGGTCTTCTAGATCGAGAATTAGGAATGGACCAGATCTTACATTATTGACAAGGTTTTTATCAATTGTAAGCCTCTTGTAATTACCAATGCCAACACCAGCAACTTTTTCTACAGCAGTTGGTTCTCCTAGAGTCTTAGCACCAGCATCTTGATCCCAGATAGGAGCAACATCAAATACTAGTCTGTTTGGAGAGACAGTTCTATCAATATAGTATGCATCTTCACCAGGATAAGAAGCATTGAACTTGGTTGCTTGTAATACAGCATTGATAGTGATTAGTAGGTTTTCATCCTTTTCTGTAATTACAGGATCGCCATTACTCCAATATAATTCAAACTCCTTGTTCTCCCCATCAATGAAGTCGGGAACAGCGAGTTCTACATTGATATCATTGAAAATATCATCAACTGTATCATATAATGTATCAACGGATGAGATTACATCGTTGCATTCTTGAGAAGGAATTAGTGGATCAGCAATGATATTGTAATTTGAATATGTCAAGACTTCTGTCCAATTTCCGCGCTTGTTCTGATTCTGTGGTGTTGGGTCAACAGGACCAGTGTATGAAGTATTATCTTCATAATATACAGATCCTTGGACGATCTGTTGCATTGTGTATAAAGCGGATTCAACTTCGGCACAATATGGGAACTGAGTATCAGCAGCTACCGAATTGTCAATAAATGGTTGACGATTTGCACCAGAGAAATCACCTGGCGATGCCTGAAGAGTATTACGCATCGCAGAAACCATATGCCTGGTTGATTCATACAATGCCATTGCATGGAACTCTTCGTGGAATCTTAGGAAAGGTTTTCCAAGAACCACTGCATCTGGTGCTGGTAAACCTATAGTTAAAGATTCCTGTGGTGGATATGAAAGATTTACCCTCTTCCAGAAAGATACGATCCTATCATTGCCACCATATCTGAGATGATACACAACAGACTTGATATAATCAATCAAGTTATACCAATGGTTTTCGGGGTACATGATATACTCATAATATTGATTTGGCATCAAAGCAATTGCATCTTCAAGTGCTCTTTCAGCAATCAATTCTAAGTTGCCTTCAATTAGATTTGATGCATCATAGAATGTACCAGTAGTGATGGCACTTAGATAGAATGTTGCACTCTCAATACCAGAGAATGAGATGGGAACAGATGCAGTATCGCCAGGATCTACTTGGAACTCATCTCCTGGTTGAACAGCAGCGACACTAGTTGGGAAGACAACATTTTGACCACCAGTGCTACCACTAATATTTGTCTGCTGAACAGATGCACCACCTGCACCACCAGAGTTAGCATCAGCGAAGTTGCTGACTGTAATTTGTGTCAGACTGTCGATAGAGACAATTTTTGTTCCTAATGGGAATGCTCTACCAGAACTGATATGCATTCCAATTGCCAAGTCCTTTGTGCTGGTAACTGTGATTCTGTTGTCTCCCTGTAGGTAAGAAACACTCTCGTCTGTTACATCCCAGTTTCTAATAGCGAGTCTTGCTAGTCTAGTAGCATAATGATAAATGTCTAGAGACTCAGCACTGTTCTTCTTGATATAATCAGTGTTGGAGAAAATTGTAGCATAATCAACAACTTTTGCATTTCCACCAAATCTTAAATCGTGAATATAAGAATCAAGTAGATATCCTACATCAGCAGTGTAATCATCTAGTTTTGTACTCCAGTCAATTACTGCATACTTGTCTCTGCCATATCCAAGTGCTTCTTGAATAATGAATGTTTTGTTTCTTTCAATTTGATTAGCAGCATCAATCCATCTTCCATTACGTTGGAAAATGTTTCTGATCTTTCTGATGTATCTTGGGTTAAACTGAGACTTATTAAAGTTAAAGTTTCTGCCGTAGAATTTGACACCTTTATATGCTGTGACAGCGCCAGCGTTCTGACCAGTTAGTTTTACATTATCACCCAGTGGTGGTTGTGCAAATGTAATTTGGTTAGCATTGACAGTATATGCAATTCCTGGTTCTTGTAAAACACCATCTAGTGTGATGATTAGATTCTCTGCACTAACTGGGAAGAATGGATTGCCCAAATCATCAGATAGAGCAAATGTTCTTGTTCCTTGCAATCTACCATCAGTATCAAAGTATCCATCAAAAGGAGCGCCTAAAGTAAAATCAAATGCACGAGTTTCATTGAAGTTAAACTCTGATGTAGCAGCAGAACCTTGTCCTTTACGAATTCTAGTGTTCTGAATTTTTTGGATTGACTGAGTAACAACTCTTTGCTTGATATCACTAGTAATCTTATTCTTCTCTGGATTCCAAAGTTGAATCGATGTAAAATGACTTGCCTTATTACCAAGACCTGATGGCATGGATGTAGTTGCAGATCCTTCGATATCAACTTGTCCAAACAGTTTGAAACCAGCAGGGTGTGTGGTAGACTTGATAAGGTCTCTCCACTGCTCAATTGATGTCTTAGACTTGATAACGTATGAATAGTCTTGATAGAAATCGCTATCAGTGAGTTTCTGATTTGCTACACCTAGTTTGCCCTTATCTGAAGTGTAGTATCCTAGATTGTCATAGAAACTTGTAATTCTCTCAGAGAAGGTAGAAACAAATACAGATTTTACAATACCAGTAGATAGAGATGCTCTACCTGTGATGTTTGTGTTCTCTCTGATAATACCAGAGATATCTTCTACTCTGAGAATATTAGAACCAATTCTCCATTCAGAAACATATCCTCTGAAGACAACAACACCATTAATTCTCTGTTCTACGACTTCACCCTTTTGGAAGTCGCCAGTAATGCCACGTAGCGCAACTGCATACTTCGATGTGATAGTTGATGATACAGTTTTGTCTAGATGGAATGCGCCACCATTCCTAATAATGTTAACACTGCGTGGAACACCAATCTCACTACTCTCAGCAAACAGATCGGTATCTCCTTCAATGATTCTGATTGTTGGAGTATAAGTGTAATTCTTGCCAGGGTTCTCTACAGTGATAGAGAACAGTTGACCGTTTCTAGAAATTGTTTTGAATCTTGCTTCTGTTCCATCGCCATCAGTGATGATTGCAATTGGGTTGACATAATTGGAACCCTTATTGGTAATATCGACACCAACAATCGTATTTGTTTGTGAATCAAACCTGACAGTAGCAGCACCTCTATAGTCTAGAGATGGATCTACACCAGTGATAGTTGGTAGTTTTTTATAGTTCTGACCAAAGTTAATAATATTGATATTATTAATTTCACCGATGGCAAACTGCCCGTTCGTTGTATATGAAATTTGACCAGATCCATCCCATAATGGAGTGGATGGAACGTCATATACAAACCTATCAGAAGTTACATAATTGACTTTCTTTTCACCCTGCAAAGGATCTTGAATAATGTTCAATTGTGCGTTGCCTGATGCAACATTACCATTTTTATCAAAGTAATAGAAACTGGAGAAGTTTGTTCCTGTCTTTACACTATAATCGTTATCTGCTAATCTAGATCCAAATCCAAATTTGAGATCAACAAAAGATCCAGTAATTCCTGGCGTGATGGTAGAAACAATTTGCTCTAGAGTTAGTAGGTTGAAATTGCTGCTTGGACTTACGCTAAACTGAACACCAGTCATTGAAGAGTGAGAGGTGTCAAAGACGTACCTATAGAATTCTTGGATATCTAAGTTAGGATTGTCTGTAAAGTTTACATTGTCGGGGGAGATTTCAAATCTGAATGTTGGATCTCCAACAGAACTTACTTTTACAAGTCTGCCTGGGGTGCTGCTATCAAAGAATGTTGTGCTGATAGTAAGACTCTCTGCATTTATTTTATCAATTCCATATTCAAAGATAACAGTTGCTGTTTGAGTCTCTAGATTATATGACTTGATATAACCAGTACCAGCATTTTCTGTAATAGCAAAATTTTCTGCAAAGTTGTATCTTGGTTTATAAAGTTCAATCGAAGCACCATCATAATGGTTAACTGCTTCTGTTCCTGCTCTACCTCTGAGGATATTGAGGACATCTCCAGTGATCGAAGAAATTTCAACAATTTCGCTACCAACTTGTAGTAAATCGCCATTTGCATATCCATCGACACTATCAACTCTCATCTCTGATGATTGTGATCCAACACCAGCATGATCAACATAGATGGAAAGACGGGAGGTTGATAAAGATGCTCCAGATCTTGCTAGTTCATCATCGTCTACCTTGAGGAAGTCTCCTCTCTTATAATTCTCACCACCAGTTTCTAATTGAATGTCATTTACAATGCCTGCTGCAGACACAGTGATAACTGCTGTTGCTCCAGTTCCAGATCCACCTTTCAGTGGAACATCTGTGTAAACGCCTTCAGTGTAATCAGCACCACCATTCATAATAGTGAATCTGCCAACACCACTATAATTGATAGTTGTTTTGTTCGAGAAAGACTGGAATACTACGTCTTGATATAGTCTCTTCCTTACGTAATAAGTTTGTGTCTTCGTAGAGTCTTCTGGATTGATATCAATATTGACAATATCGCCAACGCCAAGACCGTGTGGAGTTGTAGTCTCTACTAGAGCAACACTCTGATTAACTTCAAATGGTTCTAAGTTATCACTAAGTGATGTGATGACGGTAATCTTTGTTCCAGAAGTATTGAACAAGTTGTCTGACTGGAGGAAGTAGTCATCATCCAAGATCCAAGTTCCAGACAACACCTTGATCTGTACTGTGTTTTGTCTGCTAGTTCCTTCTAGAACCTCACCTGTAGCGATTGGTGGGTTGACACCATCGGTTAAACTTAAGATAGCACCCTTGGTATATGAACTATCTTGATCTAGAACAAAGATGAATGTTTTGGTCGCTGCAGAGAATGTACCTGTATTATCAAATGTTCCAACAACATTTTTCAATACAATAGTATTGTCGTTCTGTACAGTTCCAACAATTTGACCAGATGCATTACTAGATGGTTGTGTTAAAATATCATCTTGGAAAAGATATGCATTTTGAATGGTAGTGAGTTTTACTACCTTATTCTCTTTTGATTCTAAGTAATTAACTTGCTTGCCTTTGACTGAAGAAACAATTGCTTCTGCATCTTCGCCCTCAGTGTTTAGATTGTCAAAGAAGATCTGTGAGTTTACAGAGAAGTTATTTGAAGATCTCTCTACAAATACACTCTCAACTCCACCAGACTCCACATCAGCAATCTTGGCAATCAGTCCGCCGCCATTACCAGGCATACCAGGAGTATACAATCTCTTAGCATTCTTGGGAATATCATTCTGATTAATTGGAGAATTGTAATTACTATCCACTGGTAGTGAATAGAAGTTATCCCCTACGACATATGGAAATTGCGGTACTTGATTGCTATCAATAGTAATGAAATAAGCATAAGTTCCTTTTGGAAAGTCGGGGGTAATGCAAAATCGTCCGTTATTCTCATCGAGTGAACCGCTCCTGTGATTGTATTGGTAGTCATCGATAAAAGAACCTATAGGATACTGAAGAATATCAGGTCCAGCAATACGTGAACCCTTTAATGAATAACTGGATGACATCCTTACAATAGGTGTAGATGCATCTAATGGATTCTCATGTCCAAAAGGTCCGTAAATAGGATTGCCATCATAAGCAAATCCTAAGATTGGGGAGTGAGTCTTATTGGCAGGTTCAGTTCCTGCTAAGTTAAGATTGTCTCCTAATTGAATACGTAGAGATTTTGGATTGGCAACTTGACCATATCCAAAGTTCTGAACGTAGTCATAGTTTTCAAAGACATAACCAAATTCTGTATCTAACTCACCTGTTAATGATACAAACCTGTTCTTTACCCATTCCTTGAGGACTGGAGTTGCGGTAGCGTCTTCGCCAACTGCCAAGATGTCAACAACTACAGAACCAGGGGTATAGAAATTACCTTCACTGATTTTTTCAAACCCAGTGATAGCACCAGCAGTATTGATGATAGCGTTGTAATCAGCAAATCTTCCTTTGCCAGAAAGATCTCTAATTCTTACAATTGGGGGAGATGAATAAAACTCACCAGGATCATCAATGACAAGACTTGTAAGTTTACCACCAGTTACAACAGCACTGACCTTTGCATTACGACCAGAGAGAATTTCTACTCTAGGAACGTCAGTAAAGATTGCTCCTGTGTTAACTTCGATTCTATCAATGACCTGACCATTCAAATATGCTCTTGCTTGGTTTGGAACACCATTGATAAGAACAAATGGTGGTCTTGCATAGTTTCTACCTCTAGCACTAACCTTAATCTCTTGTAGTATGCCATACTTGAGACTATCTCTGTCCTTATAACCAAAGACAGGAACACCATTTAATAGAATACCAACGTCTCTGTTGGAAGTCTTGTAAATCTCTGTAGTATCGGTTGACTGCTTTCTGATAATTCTCAGATGCTTTTGATCCTGCAGTGTCTGCTCAGGATTTGATCCATCAAAGATATTATATGATGGGAAGCTAGAACTTGTGATATAATAGTATTCATCATCTCCGTAGATAGATGAAACGTTTGTTGGAACATCACTTAGTCCTGCTGCAATACTAGGAACAGTGGTAGAAGATACAGGTTCTAGATTACCAATGATCCATCTTGGTTGATTGGTGCCAGTTTGCACAATCTTAGAATCAGAAGTCTCAAATCCAGGATTTGAAACCTCAATTGTATCACCACTAGAAGCAAATGCTTGTGCATCTGTAGCATCTAAATTATAGACTACACCTAGTGTTAGTAGTTCTACATTACCACCTTTGATAATGATTGGTTTGTATACAGAATCACCTGCGGTGTGGTTTGCTGCAACACCTCTCTTTAGAATGTTGAACTGGATTACATTCTTATCGTCAAACTCAATAGTTTCTTCGTTGATAAGAATCTTGCCATAAGTTTCCCAACCAACAGTAGAAAAGACGTTGATCTTATCTCCAGCACTTGCACCAGCAGAGAGATTCTGCTCTAGTCTAGTTTTTGTGGAAACTCCAAAGGATCCATTGACAGTCTCTGGAGCAAGTACAATGTTCCAGATCTTTTCACCATCAATAGTGCCATCTGCATAAACATTGTCTACAGTAGCAGATGCATAACCTACCTCTTCATCATTCTGAACGACAGGAAGTCCAATTAGATTTGTTGGGTCGCCAGAGATAACTTTGACTTTCAATGCATAGACATTGACCCAATCTGCTTCAGATGATTTGTATGTAAAATCTCTTGGTTTGTATACATCAGGTTTGTTCTCAGTATCCTTAGCAACAATGGTGTTGAAAACAAACTTGATCGAACTAGAAGTTCCCTTTGACTTGTAGAACTTAGAAATGTTCTTGATTAATGTTCTCTTGTCAACCTCTCCCTTCAGATACTTCTCTGGAAAAGATCCAAGATATTGATTTTCAAAGTTTTTGACAAATGCATACAGGAATAGATTGCTGACGTTATAAACGTCTCTGTTTGCATTGTGTACAGCAGCTTCAGTGCTGACAAAGTTGGTGGTCTCATACAGATCACCTAGTGTAGTGTTGCCACTAACACCTCTAACACACTCTAGAAGTTGTGTATCAGTTCTGTCTCTATAAAAGATAATCTCGTTATCAATTCTTACATAACCATCTTTCTCTGGGAAAGACGTTGCATCTAGCAATGTAATAGTAGTATCAGCAGAAGATACTGTTACTGCTAACGTATCTTTTTGCTTTAGTAGATTCTTCTCATAATAATCAATATCAGCATACTTTTGAATGTTATTGATAACATCCAAAGGACCGCCCTGTACCTCCTGAGCTTCATAATACTTCTGTAAGAACTTTCCAAAAAGTTCATACTCTGTAGAAATAAATTCAGGAAGTTGCGACTCAATAAGAGTTGAGATTCTCTTCGTCTTTACGGTCATTTAACTACTACTCTTTGTATGCAACGAAACTGGAATTTGCCACATCAACATCAAGATAAACCTCACGGAGTGCCCTGATATCGTTAGATAGTGGTCTGACTCTAACAGAAATACGATTGTCGAAAGTTGTTCCTTTAATGATGGTCAGGTTGTACATTTTAAGTTCACCTTTTGCATAATCAATTTCGCCAACTTCGCTGTCGAGAACGACTTTTTCACCAGATAGAGCGTCTAGTCTATATAGGACAATTTTGCCATCCCTGTCTTCAATATACACATCGAAATTGGGGTACTCAGTCACTCTAAACTTAGTGCTGGACAAGACTGGACCGTCGCAATCTTTAGCAAATGGGTTCTGGAAACAGATCTCATAATAGAAGGAAGAATTCAACTGTGGGAAGAAGTCTTTTCTCATAAAGACCTCTGTTAAGTTTGAACTAATTGCACGATCAGAATCGTCAATAATACCGACTACTTTACTGTATCTAAATGTGCCACTGAACTTCTCCATACCAGAAGAATCAATGAATGCTTGTAAATTACCAATGACCTTATCTCTTACATTAGCAGGTGTCATATCAGTAATAGATCCATCATAATAGATCTTGCTGCTGATCTCAATATACAGAATTGATGGATCAATTAGTTGTGGTTCTACAGAAGCAACTACATACTTCTTCAATTCCTGAATAATTTGATTCTTGGTGAATGATGTAAGGTAAGATGCATCTCTTGGTTTCAATACAATGAATACCTTGCCATACTGGGGAGGGTCTTGTTCTTCGCCTCCAAAGACCAGAATGTCGCTGGTGGCAGGGTATACCTTACGAACGATTGTACCGTAGTCCTGGGCGGTCACAGCGCGGTCCTGTGCGCCATATGACTTAGGAGCATTGTACTTAATCTTCTCAGTTGTCTCAATGTCCTCACCACCTGATGATGCTACAGCAGATACAACATTAACTGAAATGTTAGCAGGAGATGCACCATTGATGTTTTCTAGGACACCATTGAATACAAAGGTTCTTACGCCATTTGACTCTGGTCCGTTGGTGACAACATATGACACCTCAACACGAGAACCATTCTCAATCTTCTTACCAAGAACACCATCACCTACCAGAACTTCATATCTCTCATCTTCAATCTCGTCAAGGAACACAACCTTAGATGTTCCGTCAATATTGAGGATGTTATCTGCTACAAGATATGGTTCGCTAAATGATCCGCCACTTGGAAATACTTTAACCTTGATAGTGTTAGTATCAATCTGTTGGTTGTCTAAAATAAATCTTTGATTCTTCAGAGATGTGTTAACTGTAAAGGTGTTAACAATAACCGATCCCTCTCTGATGGGAACACCACTCCAAGTCGCTACACCATTAACAACCTGTGCCTTTGCATCTTCTTCTACAACATACTGATAGATGGTGTTATCAAAGTTTGCGATAAAACCAGTTCCCTTCTTCAGTAGGAGTTCGGTATCAGTTGTTGGGTTTGCATATGTGCAAGTAAAGTCAATATACGCTACTGGTGCAGATGCACTCTTGGGTCTGTACCCTAATTGCTTCGCAATCGCTACTACGTTGTCCCTGAGGGTCGCTGAATCAATGAATAGTTCATTGACTACCAGATTGGTATTGAACGCCGTATAATAGGTATTATAGGCAAGGGTGTCTAAAAGCGTAGATAAGACACTACCCTCAAAATCATAGTCAGTAAAGTCTGATGTCGCTCTGAGGTATTCCTTCAGAGAACTTTTAATGTCATTAAAATCTAGATTAGAAACCTGAGTATAAGGCATTATCGTGTACGCTCTAAGAAGAATTCGGATGCCTCTGGAGTGTCGTCTCTACCTACAATTGTATAGTAGAGCTCTACGATATATCCATTGTTCAGTTCATCAGGAATGACACGTACAGAATCAACAGTGATCCTTGGTTCATACTTGATAAGAACTTCGCTAACTTGCGATCTGATGATACCAGCAGTAGCGTAATCTAGTGGTTCAAATAAAGATTTTTGAATATCACACCCTAGATCTGGTTTGAATGGACGCTCGCCTTTGTTAGTAAGGAGCAAAGCAAAAATCGATTGAACGATAGCTGCTTTGTCCCTTACCGTGACTAGGTCGTCAGTGACAGGATGCGTTTTGAACGTAACACTCAAATCCTTGAATGTCTCAAAGGCAGGCATTTAGACACAGCAATAGGCTGTTTCTATTTATCACTTGCCACAGAATCCGTCCGCCCACTCCTCTTGGTTGTCAAAGATTTCACCCTCTTTAACATCCTTCAATTTTCTCGCTCTCCTTAGATGACGCTCGCTGTCAACTTCAGTAATAAGGGTCATGCCCTCCTTCACGAAATCTTCACTCTTGTCCACTCTCTTGTCCATTTGTGGTCTCCGTCCGTAGTTTTCGCTCAGCATTAGTTTCCCAAAAATAATTATCAGTGTCTCCAAGGCGTCCCCAGTCGATTCCTGCCTCTACTTGGTATTCTATGGTAGATACCTTGAAGTCAGGGAACTTGGGATCCTCAGGGGTTATAGAGAGGTCATACAGTCGCATCCTATTATTAGGATACAATGCAAACTGACCGTTGTTCAATGCAATACAATTGTGGGATTTGTGCTCTTGTGGCACTTCACTTACATTATTATCTATTACATCAGGATTTGCATGGTAATTGTCTAATGTAAACAAATACTGACCTCTCATCAATCCATGGTCGCGGGTAAACACCTCACAATCCATCGATGATACAAATCCTTTACTCATACATGCAACACCATAGTCCATGCAATTCCAGAATTGTAGATTCTCCAAACTCATGTCTGTGACTGGGGTTTGGGGGGATCGTACAAACGCACTAATAGGAAGTTTGTCATACATTGCACCATACTCGGGCAAGTACGTTTCAAAATAAAAAGCACGTCCAGGTATGCTCTTTGCACATACCCAGACGCCCTCAACAAACTCCCCATGACCGTCCTGGTGATCTCGTAAGTATTCTTTACGTACCCATACCTTCTCGGCAGGGAGATTGCAAATTAAGTTCATACGTAGTTAAGCTTAATTCTTTTCTCTTGTTTAGGAATCTCAGTCTGATCAATAGGAACAGGTTGCAGAATATCCAAATCAGGATGAACTGTCCTAGAATATGCCAAGTTCCATGAAAGAATCAGTCTAGGTTTTTCACTTTGACTTGGTACAGTGTAGTGATGAATGGATGCAGGGAAGAAAATTACTGATCCACTCATAATCTCCCTAGGAACATAGATCTGTTGCAGTCCTTGAGTAGTCTCATTGAACGGACAGATGAAGTGAGTTGGTTCATGCTCCTCTTCATCAAATTCAACAAACATGACTGCACTGAAACCAGTAGCACCATGGTTATGTGGAAGATGACATTGACCAGGAGTGGCACGTTCAAACCAAAATCGATCAACACTAAAGTTCTCACCAGTGCGATCAACAAAACGTTGAATCTCTGGTGTGATCAGTGGTGCTAACTCGTGCCAATACGATTGTTGTTTATCGTAGTAGTCAGAAGGGCAATACTCTCCTGGTTTGGTATCGAACTTTGCTCTAGAAGCAATCTCAACAATCTTTTCTTTTTTGTTCTCCCAATCATCCGCATATAAATGGAAGATTGGTATTGAGAACATATTCTCAATATACTCTGCCATTACTTACCTTGCCCACGATAACGCTTCTTTTTGTTGTTGCGTGATGTCGCTGCATACTTGGTGTGCTGTCCCGATCCTTGACGAGTCTTTTTCGGTTTCGACTCGATCATCGTACCGCCACTTAATCCAACTTTGCTTCGTGCCATAACTTATTCAAAATTACTTGTTTATTATATCACAGATTTATCCTGCTGCAAATACAGTCCAAGATGCCTCTGCCATTAATGCCCCTCCAGGCGCTAATGCATCCCCTAGACGGGAAACTAGTCTACCCTCGACGATAACCTTTGCAGAACCTCCTACAAGCACGTCTGGGTGCGTATCTGTACCACAGGTATGAGGTGTGAAGGTATCTCCTACACAATGAACCAATAGACCATCAGCAAATACTGTCTTCGCTGATGTAACACCTACTGAAGGGGCATAGCATTGGTGCCCTGTGGTAATGTCCTTAATTCTTGATACTGGTCTAAGTGTTGGCATCTCCTACCTCAAGTGTAAATTCCCCGTCAATAGTATCTAGGAAACCAATCTGCTTGTCTATGTAGTATGACAGTCGGTTCGCTGCTGGAGTCCAATTGTTCTCTACAATCATACTACCTTGGAATGTTGTAACAAACGGTGGGCATGTATGAGTAACGATTAATGTATAGTAATACCTCATCGTCTTGATAAACGATGGTTTCCACTTAACCCAACTACTGATCTCTGGAATCAATGAATACAAGTAATCACTACCAATCGTTGTAGTATCTACCTCGTCGCTCGGCGTTATTTCTCTAAGGTCTAAAGGTATTCCATTCGCTGGAAAATAATCTACCTCGATCTGATCAATATCTGGAGGTAAGTCGGTGAAACGCAATACCCTCTTACCTCCTAACAGACTGACATGAGTAAGACGATTGACATCAGGAATCCTCCCAGCATCTAACTCCTCAAAGAAGTCCCCTGTGAACTCGGGACTGTTCGCATAATATGATGCGTAAATATAGTCTGCATCATAGAAGTATTTCTCCCCGTAGTACCCCTTCAGAGGCGCTACAAGGGTCATTGTAGGCGACGGAGGACCTGCCACCGTGCCGTAGGTAATACGAGGTTCCTGCCAGTTCGGCATGAGGAACTCTGGAATGTTCGGGACGGGTTTGTCAGCAATATCAATCAAAGGATAGACAATCTCGTTACCCTTCCCAGTATATCCAGTCGTTCCTTGCCCAGGTACTAGCGTAACACTCGTAATTAAATTCGGAATCTTATCTAATGGACATCCACCAATCGATTGTACAGTAATCGCCATCGCTGGGTTGATATTCTCATACAACACAGGATACGGTGCCATCCTTAACATATCTTGATACAAGGGCACCTGGGGTAGGGGATTCAAAAAGAAATCTCCCGTTACTCCAATACCACTTGTAAGTACCTCTTGATTAGGTACAATAGCAACCATGTTTGACATTAGACTGCCTTCGCTACCTTCAGTAGATCACCCTTGATCCCCTCGACATTGTTATGCAGGTAATCTAACGTGTCTGAGAGACTTTCGTAGTCTTTGCCCTCAGGACGGCGATACATCAATGTAGGGCGCTCCAGTTGGGTGATCCGCTGGTCCAGGCTCTGCAACCTCTCTGACAGCTTTAGGAGTGCTTGCTCCAGACTCTGCTGCTGCTTGATTAACTCTTCCATCATTTTGATCTCCTCTCATGAATGCCTCAGCGGCGCGTCCCTCAAATGCATCGCAAAACTCCTCAAAGTTATTCACAATATCATCAAAGGTATTGAAACGGTTTTCACTCATTTTTTTGCTGGGAAAATTTTTTGGTTTTCAAGGTTTTGAAAAAACCATTTTCAAAATTATTTAGCGAGCGTCTGGATACTTTTGTAGGTTAGAGGGACCCTTCGATTTTCGCTTGGCGACCCTAAGTAACAAATAAGGGGGGCAATTAACTGTCCCCCAGGTATACTGTCTGTCAGTAATTGTCGCAGAGTTCTTCTAACATTTCATCCATCTCTTCACGGTCAATGTTGTCATCTTCCCAATGCAATCCGTCTCCATTGTAATCACCGAACACCTGCAGATGTGGCACGAGTCGATCATATCCAGAATGACCATAAATGCGAGCGGCGCGATACAACGCCTCATCATTGTTGATCCACAGTGATGCACACCATGTCTCCCAATTTGCCCAACCGTTGTATGTGGTGTCGGTCATTGTGTCGTGTGTTGTTGTTGTGTGTATCCTAGTCGGTGATGGGGTCAGTCGCGATCGCTGATGTTCCAGACTCCCCACTGTCCACCCCCTGCAGGGATGCGACCTTCTCTCACGTCCTTGCGGTATGCTGCCTCTCTGAGCATGTCTGCTTTGATGCTCTCCATGGCGGCGAAGATCACGGGGTCAGTCTCGCCCTTCTTAATGATGAACCCGTCGCGTACCTCGTAGCGGTCCTGCAGGTTGGTGGGAAGTTTGTTTGTCATGTGCCTAGTATAGGGTGGATGGGGGGCAGATCTAGACGAGGTGTGCCAGTGCGTCAGACGTCACAGCATCGACGTTCTCCCCTTCATAGACCCGCACCCATGCGATGGGTTCTCCAGTGGTGAGACGATAGATCATCTGGTCAGACTCACCCGATGCCATGCGTTGCCCTGCGATACGATAGGCACCCTGAATGGTGGGAGTGTAGTCTGCACCGTGCTCATCAAATTTGCCGAAGGCGACGGGTTGAACTGCGAACATGAATCAGTTGCGTTTGAATGATCTAATTATAGAGGCAAGACCCTTGCCAATGGCGACATAGGTGGACAGTCTGTCAAGTGAACCCCTGCCCACTACAGGCAGGGACGGCATGGCATAATGGGACATTGAACTGTCTGCAGTGTTTAAAAGAGGTGTGAATCAGGCGAACACAAACCCACTGCAGAAGTTCTCAGTTTTGTACACATTCTTGCCGTTGATTGCGCCAGTGAAGACACGAACGTACCAAGCAAAATCCTTTTGGTATACACCCTCACCAGCAATGCAGAATTCTTCACACAATGCATTGAGTCGTGATTTGGTGGTGTTTGACTGCCAACCGCCATCAAAGATGGTCAGCGAGGTGTCATCAACCATGGCGATCTTGTTGCCGTGGAGATACACAGTAGACACACCGTCGTTGGTAACAACTTGGGTGTTTCCAGATGACCAGTTCTTGTCTGCCTTGATTGCGGCATTCATTTGCTGTTCGATCTTACGCATGTTTGGTGTCGTTTGGTTGACTTCTATACAATACAGGAGATGAGGCAGGGCACAACCGATGCTGTGCCACTTTGCTCACTGGTCAGCGAACATGCCGAA
>Ga0213858_10000044_pt1 | contig 52219 bp, 41 predicted proteins | sample PICome_FD_160122 | JGI IMG/M metagenome (GOLD analysis project Ga0213858, IMG submission 160122) | Coastal seawater microbial communities near Pivers Island, North Carolina, United States - PICO245 | ecosystem: Environmental > Aquatic > Marine > Coastal | place: USA: North Carolina | collected... | reverse complement strand
GTAATAGTTTGAATTTCATGTTCAAGATCTCTGATTTGTCGTTGATTGAGGCTAATCCGAGTATTGTTTTGAGAAATGCCATGCGTTAATTTTGTGATCTCCTTGGATAGGGCATTGAATTGACGTTCTCTCTCTTGTTCGAACTCAATTGTCTTTTCAAGTTCTTCATAACCATCTTTAAGTTCCTTTGCCTTATTTTGAACGTCCTCAATTCTATTTAATCGAAACGACTCTTCTATGTCCTGTGTGCAGGTTGGGCAAACCGTATTTTCCTTAAAAAACTTATGCTCTTTGGTAATTGTGCTTACCTTTTGAGACATTTTTCCACGAAGATTGTTTAGTTTTGATAACTTTTCTCTAGCACCAGTAACCTCTTCTTGTTCCTTAGTGTACTTGAAGATGTCTTCTTCGAATACAGAATTTTCTTTCATATAAAAAAGAACTTCTTCATCCAACTTATCAATTTTTTGATTATTAATATCGATATTTGCATTGCCACGATTCTCAAGTTCTTCTATGAAGTTCTGTTGCATCTTCATCTTATCCTTAAGAGTTTCTTTCTTAAGGTCAAGAGATTTAATCTGGTCTTTCTTTGTACGAATATTCTCTTTGATAAGATTATTCATAGCAGAGAAGATACGAATATCCAACAAATCCTCAATTACCTCACGACGATTCGCAGTCGTCAATTGCATAAAGGGCACAAAGGTGCTGCTGCCCAAGATAACAATTTGAGTGAAAGATTTATAATTTACTTTGAGGATGTTTTCTTCAAGAATTTTTTGATTTGCACGATCATCTGCTTCACGATGAAGCGGAGATCCATCAACAACAATATCGAAGACATTTGGTTTGATCCCCCTACGAACAAGATACTCCCTACTATTAATACAAAATTCAATTTCTACAACACAATCTCTTTCGTTTGTAGCATTAACCAGTTGTGGTTTGTTAATTTTACGAAATGGTTTATTAAACAATACAAAAGTAAGAGCATCCAACATCGTGGATTTACCAGCACCATTTGTACCAATAATTAAATTTGTATGATGTTGTTGAAAATCAATCTCCGTAAACTGATTGCCAGAAGAAAGAAAGTTCTTATATTTAATCTTTTTGAAGGTTATCATTCTTGGGAGGGATCACAATGTCATTAGGTGTAATAATTGCATACTTGTAAGAATAGTGCTTACAAGTTTTTATTGCAAGTTCATCGTCAACTTCTACAATATCCATTGTAGCATCTTCTTGTTCCTCTAGCATCATAGCATATCTTTCTGCATCGTCCTCTTCTTCAAATAAAAATAAAACTTTATGCCCGTATCTGTCTTGAACAGCATAGGCACCATCGTCTTTGTTATCTCTGAGGGTTAGGAGGAACATTTACTCTACTTCGCAAGCTTGCCGATACAAATCTTGGAAGATACCTTTGATGATGTTTTTATCAAGTTCAAACTCAGACTCATCAATATAACGATTTAAAATAGAAAGTGTATTCTCTTCTTCATCAATCTCAAACTCTTCAGATTCTTGGATATCAAAGTTCTCAATAATTTTAAGATCCTGAACTCCTACAGTATAAAGTTTATCAATAAACTTTTCAAAGTCTTTTGGTTTTGACTTTTTACGAACAATAACCTTTACAATCTTGTTCTCATACTCTGTAGCATTGAAGAGTTTGTGATTGGTATCCTCATAATAGATGTTATAGAATAATTTATAAGGATTATTAATTAGAGTATGGGTGAGGGTATCCGTATCAAAGATAGTAAATCCACGAGTATCATTCACATCGTTCCAGAACATCTCATAAGGATTACCTAAGTAGAAGATTTTTCCGTTGTCGCTCCGTGTATGGTAGTGTCCTGAAAACACTTTGTCGAACTTCTCAAATACGTCGCACGCCATACCTTCTTCCATGACGTGTCCGCGATGCGCTCTAAATCCGTTGAGTTCAAGGTGCCCCATCGCACATATGCTATCAGAAACTTTGATAGCGTTGAGAGTCTCCAGATTGTTTTCCGCATTGATCCAGGGTATAAAAAGAACCTTTAACTTATCTATAGTAACTTCTGTTACTTTACTATAAGTCTTAATATTGCTATACGTCTGTAGAAGAAGTGCGGGTGAGTTTACGTTGTTTGTATTCTTGTAGTAACAATCATGGTTTCCCACAATCATATGCACATCATACTTTTTAAGTCTTTCGAATACGACACGTTTTGCCCACTCCAAACTCTGATAATCGATTGACTTGCGACTATCAAAGGCATCACCCATATGAATGACGGTATCGATGCCTTCTGCCTCCAGAGTGGGGAAGAAGACATCATCATAGAATTTCTCAAAATAGTCGTGCAGATACTTGGAACCTTTTCGGGCACCGTAATGAGTATCGGTAATAATTGCGACCTTCATTGTTTTGTTCCGTGATTATACCATTCAACTAAAAGAATGTAATCTCTTTCATCTTTGCTGATAGGATGAGGAGTGTTTGAGTTTTTAGATTCCCGTGCCTTATTGAGCAAGTCTTTACCTGTGAGCATTACCGATTCCTATACTGGATAGCATCTTTAATGGTATTATACTCCGAACTATGCCCAGAAAGCAAGCTGTCGTCAACCATCATTACCTCATCAAACCCAGTCTTCTCAATGATTTTAGTTTTGATATCCAATTGCTTCTTCTCCTTCTGAATGCGTCTCAGGAAGGCATAGTGGATGATTTGAGTAAAGTATGCAAATGGGTTCTTAGACTTCTCTGGGTCGAAATTATGAATGTATTGAACGCAGTTCTCAATGCCGTCAGAAATCATATCCTCACGGAACATGTAATTAACGAAATTGGGTTTGTATGAGAGGTGTGTTGCAATCTTTAAGAAACACTCACCAAGATAGTTTGGGATGGGTGGTTTACCTTCCCATTGCTTTCCTCTTTCTTGCTTCGGCAACTCAGTGAGGTCTTTATTGAAAGTCTTCATATATGATACTTCTACCCTTGCACGGTAGTTGATCATTGCCTCTAACAACTCTTTATTATTTACATAATGTTCTGATTTCTTTTTGGGCATAAGTTCATTACTTTTCAGTATTATAAGTTATGTTTATTATAGCATACTTTTAGGACTTGACAAGTATGCAGAATGTGTGTAGAATACCTTTGTTAGGGTTGAAGAGAAGGATTTAGCTTTCTTTAGTATCTTTAAGATTATAAAGATCCTCTAGGTGTTTTCTTGCTTCTTCTACTGTTGCAATGTAACCCATCTTTTGAGATGGTTTTACTTTACCAGATGTTTTCTGAGTTTCTTCATCCATAGGATTATGGTAAGTATCTATAGTATCTTCATCTTCGAGATAGCTATTATATATTTCAATTAATCTTTTATCTTTAGTTTCTGTTATCGTAATCATCTTATCAGGTTTTACAATAAAGAAATCATCAGATGCCATTTCCAACCAAGACTTTACCTTGATATGCATTCCGTGAGGGGAATGCAATACTTTCATTGTGATTGGATTTTGCATTACAATCAAAGGATCTCCATCATTTTCATCAACAGAGACTAGTGATAGAACTTCTTCACCTGATACTAGTTTTATGATTGCGTAGAATTCGTCTCCCATTAGTTTTTTAGCGGTATGTTTACAATATCGTAATTAAAATTTTCCTCGTTATATACTTTAATTCTTTCTATTAAATGATTAAGTGTATAATTTTTCCGGGATTTGTAGGATATGTCGTCAGCGATATCATAGAGTGTTGCCTTCGTTTTGTTGTTCCCTTTTCTAAGCACTCTTCCAATAGACTGGAGATTCCGTATTCTAGACTTGGAAGGAGAAGCAAAAATGACATTATGGAGGTTCTTAATGTTAATGCCAGTAGAGAAGGTTCCGTATGAAGCAACAATGATTGCATTATTTTCCTTTTCAGTAATCTCTCTTACCTTCTCTCTATCTTCTGTCGCAACACCACCGTGAACAAAAAATACATGACGATTATCTACCCTATTCGTATTTATCATTTCATATAATGGTTCTCCATGACCCTCCACTCTTGCAAAGAGAACTAAAGTGTTTCCTTTTAAATCAAGAGCAAGATTTCTAATAAATTTATTTCGACGTTCATGATTAATGATATACTGAACTTCATCCTCAAATGTTTCAAACTTATGTGCCGGGTGCTTCAGTAGAAGTACATTGATGTCCAGTTTGGCAACATGTCCCTTTGCCATTAACTCCTCAGTACGTATAATCTTATAAGAAGGACCGAATAATCCCTCCAATACCCACTTATGAGTTTGTGTTCCGTCAAGTGTGCCTGTGAAACCAAATCGATACTTGGCATCAGCAAGTTTTGACATTATAGATATTAATGACTTACTTTTAAACTGGTGTGCCTCATCTCCAACGACCACGTTGAATCTAGCAAAATATTTACGGGGGAGTTTGTAGATAGACTGCCAGGTAGTAATGATTACCTGAGAATCTGTTTCTCTTTCACGTCCCGCATAGATCTTGTGGCAATATGAACCTACATCCCAACCATAGTCTGCAAAGTCTTTATACATCTGTTCTACTAGCGAAGTCGTCGGAACGACTATCAGAATATTTTGTTGCTTCTCAACGTAATATCTCACAAGAGAGTATATCATCAGAGACTTTCCAGAAGCAGTTGGGGATATCAACAACTTTCTATTATGTTTTAGGGCGTCGTATACTCCCTCAACTTGGTAATCACGAGGAGAATACTTACAAATAGCATTCATATAATCTTTCACACCTTCTTTTGAAATGAAATCATTCGTCTCAAAAGGAAGACCATAAAATTTATTATCTAAAAACTCGTAAGTGTATTCATGATCATCGCAAAACTGTGTGACCTTATCCAATAACCCAACATAAATTTCTCCTGTTTGAGTATTAAATAAACGAATCTTCCCGTCCCAGTGTCTGCTACGATACTGAGGCATAAATTTTGCACCAGGTACTTCGAAGGTGAACTGGTCTGCTAACTCATAATAAACGTGTGGTTCTGCCTTAACTTGCAAGTATACTTCATTCTTTTTCGAAATAATCAAATGAGACATACATATAGGTCAAACCTATAGATATTTAGTCCATACTTTGAAACTGATGCTCAAGAACAAGTCTATAAAAATTGTCTCTCATTGCAATTAAATCTTCTTGCTCTTCTGGATCTCCTCCAGGCCAGTTCTTTACTGCCATGCAGAGTCCTTTATGAATGATTCGTATTCCACGAATGTTAATCTCTATGTTATAATAATCGTCTTCTTCGTGCATTAGTTAAACCCTGCTTGGAACTTATGCCATTCAATAGCATTTTTTATTTGAAAAGTTCTATTAGCAACTGTTTTGATAATTTCTTCTAAGAACTTAAGCATCACGTCATAATAACGAATCTTAAGGTCAATACTATTTAACTTATCATCAGCTTCCATGTATCTTTGAAGTGCTTCCTTATCCCTGACTTTGTATGGAAAGGGATCTTCTATGTAGACCTCTGCTGATGCCTTTCCGGTGTAATAGTTGTGCCTTTCCAATCTAACACGATTATAAGTCTCTCTTGCTTTTTCTCTCAAAAGAGTAATCGTATTGTAGATTGTATAATACTTTGAATGAAGTTGTGGTATCTTTAATGACTCATCATGTAGATTATCAGGATCAATCTGGGAATCTTTTTCCCACATATCCTGAATTTGATCAAGGTTCATAAGGGTGTTCTATTGTCTGGTCCTACTATATCATAGATAGTATACTTGAAAGTGACCTCTGCTGTAAAGTAATTTATATCTGAATCGGATGATTCAAATTCAAGAGAAGTTAGATAAACTGGAAATAAATCTCTAAATTTTACAATAGCAACATCTCTAAAGTTGCTATTTAATATATGTAAACTGCCGTCACTAAATTGCTGAGAAAAATCTGAGTTGCCATCATCATTTGTAATTAAGTCTTTGAATTCTTTTGTTGATTCTGGATATCCGAGACCAGACAACCAATTATGAATTGCCATATAATTCTCCATGTTCTCATCAACTAAGAACCTTAAAGAAAAATCTCCAAAAGATAACTTATCACCGGGAACATCAACGTCCTTTAAGTATGATGGTTGAACTGCAGTTCCTAAAGTAATTTCTGGTATTCTAGCAGAATTGCAGAAAAAGGCAACTTTAGGTTCTTTTGCTAGAGTAAATTTAAAACCAATCGGAGATAAAAAATTTCTATTGTTTATCTGATTGGGAAAATTACAAGACATTTTTATTTTTATTTAGATAAAAAAAGAGGGTCCGAAGACCCTCTGTAAAAAATATGTGAACTGATATCACATGAGGTTTTGAACCTTGACTCTTCTGTAGTAACGGTTCTTGTTGGTGCGAAGTCTGCCCAGTTGAGCATCGGTTCCTTCTGCGAATGGGTTAGCAACAATACCGTAACGAGTCTTGAAGCCAATCTTAGGCTGGAAGGTGTTCTCGCCAACTGCACGAACCATCTGAAGGGGAACGTAAGGGCAGTAGAACAGACCTGCGTCATAAGGTGAAGAACCCTTATAACCAGCAACGTAGTACTGAGAACCAGATACGTTTGCAGAATATGGATCGATGTAGACTCTGTACTTACCAGCAAGTACACCTGCGAAGGTGTTACCAGTGTCATCAACGTTCAGGTTTGCGTTGAGTGCAGGGGTGTAATCCAGAACTCCTGCCATGGTCAGTGCGGAAGCAACGTCTGCGGAGCAGAGGATCATGTTGCCCTTTCCACGACGAGTTCTTTGTGCGATTGCGTTTGCATCACGCTCGATCTGGAAAATCAGACCCTTGAACTTCTCAACAGACCATCTGCCGTTGGAGTCAACGTCGAGGTCGAAAGTACCCTGAGTAGCAACGTTTGCTTGTGCACCTGGCTCAGCAACCTTATAGATGGTTCTGATGACTTCACGGTTGATTTCTGCGAGGATCTCAGTTGACAGAATGTTTGCCAACTCAGCCTCAGCATTGAGTCCGTGAATTGCTTTCAAGTCTTGTGCAAGCTCGAGTGAATACTCAGCTTTCAGTGCTCTGGACTTAGCAGTAACGGTGACTTTCTCGATCGAGAATGCCATCTCGTTGAATGCCTGATCTGCACCGAGTTCTTCAGAGAACTCAGTATCCATGCCCTGACCAACGGTATAACCGTTATGGGTTTGGGTGGTAGGATCAAGCAGTCCAGGGTTAGAACCTCTTTGAGTATCAGTACCCAGACCAACGGTGGAACCTTCGGAACCAGCGACGTATGGGTTAGAGGTGGAGATTCCGCTATTGGAGAATGCGGTATCTGCTTCATCAAACAGAGCTTCTGTGCCACCCATGTCGGTGTAGCGTGAGCGCATTGCGAAGATAAGTCCAGTAGGACCATTCATTGGTTGAACACCAGCCAGGTCATATGCGACCAGGTTAGGCATTGAACGTCTGATCAGTGAGATCAGAACGGGATCGAAGTTTGCGACTCCTGCTCCGGAAACAGAGTTAGTAGGAGCAGCTTCTGACAGGAACTCACGTTCCTCTTTAATTGCTTTTTCTTGGTTCTCCAGAAGAACTGCGGTAACCATTCTCTTATGAGCATCATTGATGCCTCCGAGACCCTCATGATTGAGGATAGGTGCCCACTTCTCCTGCAGAGCTTCAGCATTGAAACCTTGCATTTGAATTTACCTTTAAGTTTTAGTTTGACTTATGATATAAAAATCACTTTTTAGAAACTCTGGTCAGAGTATCGAGATATGACTCCATTAAACCAGTTACTGGTTGTGCAACAGATTCAGTACTCTCAGAAATGTTTTCTGACTCGTCTCTTTGAGATCCGGCATTCTCTGGGAAGTATGACTTACGCAGAGTTACCAGTTTCTCACGATAGTTCTCTTCACTATCAAACTCAACATTTTCGGCAAGAGAAGCGAGCTTTTCCTTCTGTGAAAGTGCCAGACCTTCGCAGACATCGGAGAAGATTACATCAGCAACCGACTCAGCTAATCTTTGATTGAGAGCAATATTCTTATTGATTTGCTCGTTGAGTTTATCTTCCATCTCATCTAATTTTTCCACCATTGCGGCGGTTACATCATATTTCTCTTCAGGGATTGATACATAATGATCTTCAAAAAGTCCTCTCATTCCGGTGAGGAATGATTCGGTCATTTCTGCCTTGAGTCCTTGCTCTACTGCGAGTTGATTTTCAGTCATCCACTCTTCAGCAACATACTCAAGATATGCGTCAACTCTCTCAGTCAGTTCAGACTTAATTGCCGTAACTTCTTCTTCGAGGGTTGCTTCATATTGTACCTTCAGTTCTTCTTGAACTGTAGCAACTTTTGCCTTGATGGCAGTTTCAAAAATGGTGCGTGCTTTCTCTTGGAATTCCTCAGAGAGTTCCTCACCTGCAAGCAGTGCAGCAACATCTTCTTCCATGCTGTACTCTGCTTCAGGAGTTTCCTCTTCGGTAACTACCTCTTCCTCAGTAGTCTCCTCTTCGGAAACTACATCTTCGGCAGATGCAGTGGTTTCTTCCTCTTCTACAACCTCACCTTCGACCTCTTCCTCTTCCTTCATACCCTTAGGCATAGGTTCGGCAGGTTTTGCACCTTTGTTCACAATGTCTTTGACACTTGCGATCTTAGGTTCTGCGAGTTTGGCAGAGTTGTCGTCTGCCTTATAGTTTTCTGGAGTAGGACCACCGAGATCTTCCCAGCTGCCAGTTTGTCCAGGTGTAGAAACACCGGAAGCATTGCTTCCTGACTTTGGCATTGGTTCAGATGCAGCAGCTCCTTTCGTTACTACGTTTTCCATTTCTTGTAAATTGCTACCAACGGACATTTGATTAGATATTTTTGTATTAATCTATATTTATTTATAATTTAAAGATTTGAAAGGAAATCGTTGAATAAGTTCAACTTATGCTCTTCAAGTCTATTTTGATCAACGAGAGTGTTAATTCTCTTTTGAGTCTTTTCTGCAAGTTGTTCACGAAGAATTCCACCGTCCCAGACCCACTCTTTTCCTTCCATAATTCCTGAGACAAAAGCATCAGGTGCAGAAGGATCGGCAACGATATCGGCAGCAGTTGCTAACATGAAATCTTCACCAACAACTTTATGACCTTCGTTCGTAGTTCTTAATGAACCAACACCACGAGAAGAAACTCCAAGCATGACACCTTCATCAATGAGAGATTTTGCAATCTTGCCCATTGGAGTGTCAAGAATTTGTGCCTTACCTCTGAAGTTTGTTCCTTCTCTTGTGAGAGAAATAATCTTATGAGAAACACGATCAAGGTTTACAGTGGGTCCATCAGGATGACCAAGTTCACCTAAAGCACGTCCTTTTTTAACAAAAGATTCATTATATCTACCAACCTCTTTCTCAAGAGTGCTCATAGGATACATTCTGCCATTACGGTTTTTGATGTCACCTTGAAGGAAAACACCCTCAATAAACATCCTTTTCTTAGAACCAGTGCCTTCGACGACAAATTCTACTTTAGAAATTTCTTCTGTGATAAGTTTCATTGTTTATCCTGTGAATCCTACTTTTGTACCTTTTACAGTTGCCGCACTTGCAAAAACACAATAAGATGCATTTTTTTCCAACAATTCTGTCGTATTGCCAAGCATTGTAAAGGATCCAATACCTGTACCACTTTGAGTTTCTACAACAGTAATAACCTGTGCAGTTCCTGTTGTATTAATAAGTCTAACTACAGTTGCGGATGAAAAACTAGTAGCAGTACCAGTATTAACAGGTAGTGCTATTTCATCTCCTAACAATAAAGTCCTAGCCATCTTGCTCCTCTTCTGTGTCTAAATCAGAATCGCCAAACACGGATGCACCCACTGTTGGTCTGACACCTTCAATACGTTCTGTTGCTTTTGCATACAAAACATCTTTGATTTTGTCACTGATATCGGATGCAGAAGAATCTGCTCCAATTAAATTTACAATTTCTTCCATGAAAATTTATAATAACTATATTTTCTATTTATATCTCGGCAGCTTTGCCATCAGCATCAGTAATTCCACCATTTACTTCTGGTTCCATCGGAACATCTCCCAACATTCCTTGTTCACCTTCTACTGATAATGGTTCTCCAGTAATTGGATCTACTGAACTTGGATCTGGAATAATTCCATCTTCAATCTCTTGTTCAATTTGTTCATCCATTTCAATCATTTCCGCATCAGTCTGACGAAGAACCTTACTACGAACCCATTGAGTGGAATAATACTTACCAATATAAGGTTCGATTGTTGCGAGAACTCCAAGTCTCTCATTCAACATTTCAGTTTCTTTGAGTTCAGCAAACTGATTGTCATAGAGAAAATCATATTGAATGTGATCAGAAATTTTATTCCAATCTTCGACAGATACGATGTTCTTAAGAATGAGTTGAGTCTTTAATATATCATTGAACATCTGAGCAAATCTCTTTCTCAGACGACCAACAAACTTAGCAAACTTTAGTTCATCTCTCAGAATTTCGGAAGAACGACCTAAGTTGAAACCACCATCGGCGGCAATTCTTGACTCAGGAACTCCAAGTGATCTGTAGAGTTTCTTTTGAAAGTACTCAATATCAGCGAGTTCTCCAAGATTCTGACCACCAGGGAGTGTGGAGATTTCAGTTCCTCTGCCACCCTCTCTTCTGGGGAGCCAGAAATCTTCAAGCATACTCATAAATTTACGATCATCACGGATTTCTCCAGTGTTTGCATCATAAACTTGCTTATTACGATAACGCATCATAACATCACGAAGATATTGTTCCGCTTTTACCTTAGGAAGATTGCCAACATCAATATAAAAAATTCTACGTTCGGGTGCTCTTGATAATCTATAGATTACCAAAGAATCCTCAATCATTCTAAGTTGATTGAGAGCTTTGATTGCCTTATGAAGATATGAAAGAACTGTGCCTTTATTTCTATCTACAAGTCCAGAGGTGCAATATGCAATAGAATCTTTCGCAATTTTAGTGCCTTTTACTCCTCCACCACCAGAAATAGATCCAGTTGGATAATTTGGTTTTGGTGTATAAACAAAGTATTCTTCTATCTCTGGAGCAATTCCATTTTTGTTTTCATCTCGACCAGGAATATTTGGTCCAATGACATTCTTATCTTTTTTCTTCTCTTGGCGGACGTACCGCATTTTCATTGGATCAATATATCTCAGTTCTTTAATTCCTTCCTGAGGTGCCTTTAGATCAATAACTTTATGATAATATAATCGACCGTCTACATACCAATTTCTAAAAATTTCATGGGATTTTTTATCAAAATCAAGAAGTTCTTTAATATATTTGAATTCATCTCTAATAGCCTTTTTTAATTTATCAGTTGCATTAAGATTGGAGAGTTCAATTTCAATAGGAGAATCATAAAGATCACTTACAATTGCTTCATTAACAACATCTTCAATAGCACCATCGCACTCTGGATGAAGTGCCATCTCCCTATATCTTTTAAGTAAATCAAATTCAGTTCTATAGACACCTTCGATGTCTACATATGAACCATAAAATCCACTGGCAATATAATTGTCAACCCCGTCCTCATTATTTTGAGGAACGGGGGAAACTATAGTTTTAGATTTTTTCTCTGTATCCTCAATAGAAAACCCGAAAAGTTTTGCCATATTATAAACTGACTATACTGTTATTTTACTATTTAGCTGATATCTTCACCACCTGCCTGAGCAGATGTTCCTCTAATTGCTTCCCAATAATGAACTTGCATTTCTACTGTAAACTCCTGAATAGTATCAGTAGTTTCATAATTGAGATCAATTGCAGCAATATTGGTTGGGAAGATATCCCAGAACTTATAAGATCTGAGGACGGAACCATCACGATCAAGTTGCCTGACAGTGGCATCTTTTTGATAGTCAATTGGATTCGTTAATCCAGTGGCATCAGTCATTTTATTAATGATGTTCATCCACTTTTCCATCGCAGAACGAATTGCAAAATCAGTGTCATTAATAACTGTGATTGTCCAAGTTTCGAAGGTTCTGTCTCCTGCTACTTTCAGAACACGACCTCTGAAAGGAATATCAATATTAGCAATCGTAGAGGCAGGCAATGCTGCTGCCTTTACGAGGAATCTTGCTTTTTCAAGAACTTCATTACCAGGATCAGCACTCGATGGAAATGCTAATTCAACTTCAAATAGATTAGGTCTTGCACCACCACCAGTCAATTTGCTCTTGAAATCACTGATCGTTCTTACTGGTGAGGTATTTCTTTGTTGGCGACTAGGCATTTTTCTTTAAACCTCTAAATTAAACGTTACCGATAACTTCTTCAAATGAAACACCAGTTCTGGTGGCAACAAACGTAAGACCAATGAAGTTGATTGATCTTGCGGGTTTGATAAAGATATCTGCCACAAACTCATTATTATCTATAATTGCGGCAGTGTTATTTGTTTCATCACAAATAACAACATAATCTGTGATTCCTCTCTTTGCCTGAACATCACGGAGGAATGGTTCAACAACGTTCACAAAGTTAGTTCTTGTGATTTCATCGTTGAACTCAAAGAGTTGATCTCTTGCAGCAGCAGAAATTGCATCTTCAAGATAGATGAATAAACGACGAACGTTGATTCTATCAAATGCAGATGCTCTAGCAAGTCCAGTCTTATCACCGAAGAGTGTAATACCACCACCAGGTGAAACAATAACTGGATTGATTCTTGCCGAATAAAGTTGATCTCTTTGAACCTTGGATGGGTTATATGCCAACTTAACTGCATTCAGAATGGCACCTCTAGAAGTTCCTGCAGGTGAGAACCATGGGAAATTGTCAATATCATTGCGAGCACAAAGTCCGGCAATGTCTGCATTTAAAGGAACATATCTGAAAGTATTTGTGTATCTGTCATACATGTACTTATAACCACTATCAAATATTGCATAGGACGATGATGTGATTGGTGAGAAGAACTCAAGAACATTTGAAGTAATGTCTGCATCACTATTAACAGTTACACTTCCTGCAGCAGTATCATCAATAAATGCCTTTCTATATGGAGAGATGAATGCAATCGCATCCTTTCTAACATCTGCAACTGCAATCAGTTTGTTTGCAAGTGCTTGAGCAGAATCTATTTCATAGTTTGCAGAACCCATGATTAAGAAATCAATTTCATACTTTTCAGTATTTTCAAATAATCCATAACCAGTTACTAAATCACTGAGACTTGGTTCAAGTGCTCCATCTGCTGTAATATCGCTTCCTCCATCATAATTTAATCCACTACTAAATTCAAAGTCTAATGCACCTGCAGTATCAAATATTACTCCCTCAGCATTTCGATCCCAACCAGATCCAGTTGTAAGTGTAAATCCTGAAGAATATCCACTAGAAGCTGCTTCAGTAGGTTCGTTTCCACCAAACACATATGCTGAGTTAGTCTTCAGATAAGATCTCCAATAAGATGGAGTTCCTGCCGAAAATTCTGCATCTTTTGCCTTCGAAAGATTGAGATGCTTTTCAAGAATTGTTCCTGCATTGCCAGTAATGTCACCATCACCATCAATTACAACAACATGTACCTCATCAAATCTTCCTGCTCTATCTGCAGTGTATTGTGATGTTTGTGGACGATCTGCAACAGTGTTCCAGTTTTCAGTTACGATTGAAACTGTTCCACCAACTGTTTGAGTTGAAGTTGCAAATGTTTGTTGGTTAAACCAATCAGACTGACCTGTATATGCAGTTGAACCATAAGATACTGATTGACCAGCAGTGTGAATGGCAACATTACCTGTACTGGTAAATGCCCAAGTTCCGGATTCTTGATAGTCTACAGGAGTTTCGACCCCTCCAGTAACTTTTGAAAGAATTTTTACCGATACTTGATCAACTCCAATTTCAGTGACAATACCCTTCAGGTGTGATCCAGTGAGATCAGTCGTAGTTCCATCCTGATTAATCTGCTTTTTGCCTGCAAGTGATTGAGTAACACCAGCACCAACTGCAAGTGCTGCAGCAGTGACGGTGGTTGAACCAATATCAAGAGGAATAGTTATTCCACCCTCTGTGTTTGATGTTGCATTTGAAATGGTAATTTCACCAACTCCAATGCTTGTAACTGTTGTTCCTGCAGAAACAAATTCTCCACGTACTTCTTGACCAACACTAATACTTGTAGTGGTGATTCCAAGTGTAGTGTCACTAGCAGAGTCGATTGTTGCTGATCTATTATCGATGGTAGCAGTGAATACTGATACTCCACTGGTAGAAATACCATTCAGAACTTGGTCTCCTCTTGGATCAATAACTGCAATTCTAATTCCATTTGCCCAAGATCCTGGATTCTTGGATACAAATTGCTTTGAAGAAATCGTGTTTTCGTCGTATCCAAGTTGCTCATAGTGTTCTGTGCTCTTAACTTTTATGGAAGATCCAGTTCCAACATATGCATTCCACAGATTAGAACTATCAGATCTTACAATTCTCATTCCCGCACCATATGCGAGATATGATGAAGCAGAGAGCCAGTGCTCATAGTGCTTATCATTACCGTATGGCTTACCAAAATTATCAAGTAAATCTTTTTCTGAACCAATTAATGTTGGAAGTTCGACTGGACCTTGTGCTAAAGGTGCAACAAGACCACCAACTTTTGCAGAAGCTGGATCAACTCTTCCAACCGTAAGGTCTACCTCCCTTACCTTAATTCCAGGAGATGCTAAATTTAATGGCATCTTGTTTTCCCTCGCAATCCAAATTTATCTAAAAATATTTAGGAAAAGGGGCATTTTCAGTGGGGAAATTGTGCATGAACTACCAATCGGGATATACATCTTTAATTCTGGGAACAGGATTATGTGGTATATCTGGTTTATCTAATTTTTCTTTTCTAGATTTAGAAACTCTCTTTATGGTACAATCTTTACATTCATATGAATATGAAGATGCCAATGTTCTATCTTTTCTAGTCTTATAAAAATCGTCCATTAAATTTTTTACTATTCCACACACCCTACACTTTCTTTCAAGAAATAGCAAGTGTTCTAATTCAATCTCATCATCGAAAGACATTATCTATATTCCCACATATAGGAACGATCTCCATATTCATCAGTATACCATCTATCACCTTCACCATCTACAAAAGTTGTTTCATCATTGAATCCATCAGAAATAAATCCGAATGGTGCCATATCTTGTTCTATCTGATCTTTCTGCTCTTCATAAATTCTTTTGCGGACATCATTCTCCGTCATCTCCTTGAAGTAGTCTTGTGCAACTAACCAAGCAAAAAGAACAAGACACATCGCAAGATCATCATTACAACCTTCTTCTGCCTCAAACGAATTGTTTCTCTGAGCAAAAGTTGTTAATTCTGAAATGATTTCATAGTCAAGAGTAAGTAACTTAAATTCTTCAATAAGAGTTTTTAAGTTTGAGCATCCTAGTTTTTTAACGGCAGATGTTGTTCTAACACCGAGTTGTGTTTTACTGCCAGAGAACCCTTGTCCAACAACTTGTCCATTTCTGCCTCTCATTGAGGACATGAGAATATTTTCATATTCTAAGTCATAATGAAGTATACTTGCTACCTGATCTCCAATATCATTAACTTCTACCAATAACCATGCATTGTTATATCCTTTTGCCACATCCAAAATAATATTTGGAAATAGCATTGGTTTAATTTCATTATTTCTATATTTTGCGACTACTTTATAGGGAAATTCTGTAATATCAAAAACAATAAATGCAGAATAATCGTTGCCCAAACCACGAGCAACATCAACAGTAAGGAGGTAGTTGTGATCCTTTTGTACTTCTTCGTAGACATCTAAACCTGCATTTCTCTGTATAGGATTTTCATATACTAAACTCTTGAGAATTGTTGGATTGATTAATGTGTTGACAGATCCTAAAAATTCACATTCAAACTCAACACGAAACTGTTGTTCTGAGGTGTTTGCAATTGTCTGTTCTTTCCAGACTTCATCTCTTCCCGGTACTTCAGACCAATGAACATCTGTTGGTACATATTCATTTTTACTTCTTTCCGCATCGTGCCACATACGGTAGAAGTGATTCATACCGTGTGGTGTGGATACAATAATTACTTTGGTGTTTTTACCAGAAGTAATAGTAGGATAAACAGATGCAAAGAACGAGTCAGCAACGTGATTTGGGACGAACGCGAACTCGTCGAGAAAGAGGATGTTGAACGACATACCTCTGACAGCACTTGCAGACGTACTAGCTGCCAGTATCTTACTGCCATTCTCCAACTCCATTGATCCTTTGTTCCATGATATGATACCCTGTTGCATCCATTTTGGTAAGTTTTCGTAAGCAGTTTGTAACCTACTGAGAAGTTCTCTAGCAGTTGCTGCCTTGTTTGCCAGAATGCCAATGTTTACACTGTCATTGAATACAGCATAATGCAAAAGATATGATACGACTGTCGTGGATTTACCAGTCTGTCGAGGCATCTTACAGATATTAAATCTGTTATTGTGAAAGTTGTGAATTAGTTTTTCTTGGAAGTCATAAGGATGAAACTGTGTCAGACCCTCGTCAAGAGAAACAATTTTAATATAGTTATTAGCAAAATACACCGGATCTTCTTTACACTTGAGGAACTCAATGACTTGTTCCTCAGTGAATTGGATCGGTGTATTTGCTTTTTTTAGATTAGGGTTACCAAGATATACTTCACTCATAAATTAATTTAATTATCTACAACTAGTAAGTCAAACATTGATGAGACAGTTGCATTACTACCCGTATATGTCCTTACTTCAAGATCTGTTTTTTCGGTGAAGTAAAGTGGAATACTAAAAGTAGTATGCATGTTACTATTATATAGATTCAATTCACTAGCAACCCTGAATACCCCACCAACCTGTTTCTGAAATAATCTAACAGTGTTTTCTTGGTTTTTATTCATCGTTGCAGCAAATGCTCTAAGATAACCACTCTTACCTGCGGGAACAGTATAGAAAGTAACTTGAGATTGACCCATTCCCGCTGCAATCTGACAAGTAACTCCAACACTATGAGTGAAGTTAATAGTACCTACGTTATTATTGTCATTGTTACCAGTAAGAATAAATGCTCTATGAGTTCTTAAAAATTCTACCGTTCCAGCAACACCGACAGTTCCATTAAGAGTAAAATCTTCTTCTACTTCATTGTAGTTTGCATCAAGACCTTGAAGTCTGACTGTAAGTGCTCCCGTTCCTCCACTATCATCTTGAGAAGAACTGGAAGTTACTGTAACAATTCCTGCCGTGGATGGGAATGTATATGCTCCTCCTTCAGTCCAAACAGTATCATAATCTGCTGAACTAGTAAGAACTGCACCAAACTTATGAACGTTTGCAATCTGGGTTGTAATACCAGCAGCAACATTTAGATCAAATTGTGTATCCCCACCACAAGCACCAATGTTGCCATACTTATCGGCACACATATAAACTTCAAAGTTTGTCTTTGTTTGATTTAGATATGCTTGTGTATCCTTATTCCACTGTGCCATCAGTCACTCCAAGTTAATTTTTCTGGTTGATACCTTGAAGAACTTTTAATTCTATTAGATTCTACACGAGGATAAATCTGGTGAACAATTGCTCCAGGATACTCACCCTGAATATGTTCTGCAAGTTCATTTTTATTCATCATGCTACCTTCTACTTCTAGACGGTAGATTTTACCTTCCCAGACAACATCAGCATAGAATGACTCTTGTGTCTGTTCTTGGGCAGGTGCACCTCCGTAAGTTAGTGTTCCGTTAAAATCACCATTAATAGTGATGCTTTCTGAAAGAAATTGTTTAAAGTTTTTCATATCAGCAGTTCCAAGCTCTAAGGGACTTATTGATTCTGCTATCAGGATCATTAGCAGTCTTACTACTAGTTAGTTTCTTCTTCATACCTTTCATTCTCGCACAAAAACTCTTTCTACGAGGGTTCCCAACTTTCTTTGAAGGTGCCTTAAGGTCGCTTCCTGGATTTTCTCTCTCATAGGACTTCCTGCCCTTCTCATTAAGTCCGCCTGACTCGGACTTACCGGACTTTTTTGTCCATGCTGCTCCTTCTTCAATTTCGTTTCTCCAATTTGCAAGACTTTCTTTTTTAACTTTTACCTTTTTAGAATCTCCAGTTCTAAACTTACCAAATGGAGTTGGAAGTTCCTCACCATAATCACCTTTTGACTTCTCAACTTTATCTTGTGGATCTACATCACCGTCAACATCATAATCAATTCTTGTTGATGCTTTTTTTGAAAGTTTCTTGAGGTTGCCTCCACCGATTTTTGATTCTAAATCTGATTTTGTTGGTGTGTGCTTTGCCTCATCGATTTCATTTTCTTCTTTCATTTTCTCACGTTTTGCTTTTGCTTTTGCAAGTAATCTTGCTTTTGCAGCATCCTGCTCTTTCTTAGGAATAGCAGTGACAGCACCAACTTTCTGGTCAACTTGACCAACTCCATAACCCTCTTTTTGAATTCTTTTCACACCAGTTCTGGGTCCTTTATGTTGTTGGGGACCAGTTCTTGCTGCCTTCTTTACATCATCTGCAACCTTAGCAGCGGCAAAAGCAGCAGAACCTTTGGTTACAGTATTCTTCTTTGCCTTTGCTGCTCTATCACGATTAGCAGCAGCATCTTTCTGCATCTGCTCTAGGTCTGCATCTTCTTTCTTGACACAGTTGTTATAGGTCTTACCAAACATCTTTTTAGTGCCTTTCTTTTCATATCCCTTCCAACACTTCTGACCTTCTTCAATCTGCTCCTCACCCATCAGGTCAGGACCTTTTGTTTTTGTCTTTGCTATTGAAGATCCTTCATCTCCTGTTTTAGTTCTATCTCTAATTTTCTTTTCTCTTTGCGCTTGTCTATGTGCTTTGGGATCAATGCTGAAAGAACCTTCTTCAATTACTCCACCCTTAATTGGTTCTGGTTTGATAATATCAGTGAACTCATATTCAGTTGCCTTAAAATCATCTCTCCAATTAGAAAATTCTACAGATTCTGATTTATTTCCCCAGTTGGCAGCACCAACCTTACGGCACTTAACCAGAGCACCTGAGGCATATGCAGAAGGCCATACAGAATAACGAGACTTGACCTTATGGTAACAAGCATCTTTAGATCCACTACCCTTACCTTTTTTATCTTTTGCTTCAGTTACTTCTACTTCCTCTTTTTTCATTTTCTTCTTAGAGTCTGTTGAAACATATGTTGGTTTTGCAGCACCAGATTTTTGCTGTTGTCCTGGATCTGCCTTCTTTTTTCTTCTCTGAGCGGAGAGTCTTTCTGCTTTAGTCATTGATGCTCTCTTGGCAGAAGAGACGCATTTTGGAGTTCCTTCACCAGGTTCATCACTTGCACAGGTTCCACCCGTTACAACGTTGACCCAACCCCTTTTACCATCTTTTGATTTAGACTTTCCGAACCAATCACGGAGTCCCTCTTCACTTACGGTTCCACCACCATTGCCGTTACTACCATTGCCATCGCCGTTACCATTTTTAGTGGTATCTTCACCCTCATTGTCATTATCGTTATCTTTTGCAAGATAACCACGAGCACCTAGATGATATCCCATAGGTATCTTCTTACACTTCTTTTCGGTGTAACAATAATAGTATCCCTGCTTACACTTTTTCATTAATAAAAAAGTAAGTTACTCTTTATTATTTAGAAAACCTTGCTTCAGCATTTTTTGAAGTTCTGAAGTAGAACCCACAAAAACTGCATTATTAGTAACATTGTTTGTAGTCTTCTTAGAATCATCCTCAACGTCTTTGAGTTTCTTCTGAAGATCAATCAACTTATCAGTGGTGTCTGCAACACTCTTAATCAACTGTCCTGCGACCTCATATGCCCTTGGACTGCCACCTTCACCTGCAACCTCCATAATGCCATTGATTGCCTCCTGACCCTTCTCTATGAGGGAGTAGAGGTTAGCACGACTATATTCATAGTCTTTTTCAATGTCTACTTCTTTAGACTTAACAACCTCTGGTTTAGGTGTTGGTTTTGATTCAACAATATCACTCGTTGTGTTGAGTGCATCATCGATTGATTCATAATTATTTTTCATAGTAATCAGATATCAGTTTTTCTTGTTGGACTAAAATCTTTAGAGTCTCCCAAAAGTTCCCAATTCTCAGTAAATCCAAAGTCATCTTCCGGTCCAGCGTCTATTGGATCTGGAACAACAGTATATCTCATTTCACGTTTTGCAGATTTTGTATTTGTACTAGTATATGTATCAACTTGAACTTTCTTAATAAGTCCATCTGTACTATCAGATATTGGTCCGAAGACATATGTTTTTGCAGTAAATCTTAAAGTATAAATGAGTGCTCTTCTTGTTTGGAAAGATCCCTCATAATCATCCTGAAAATCTATACTATCCAAAATAATTGGAATATCTTTTTTTTCTCCAATAGATTCTGCTAAATCTACAGTCAAATTAAATGATGGTTGAAAAAAGGGAAGTATTTGCTCAACGATTTGAAGGGCGTCATCATTTAATTTACAGAAAATGTTCAATTCAAATGTAATGTTATATGGAACAGGCATGAAAACCTTTTTTATGCCACCCTCATCGTCACATGCTTTAAATGTTTGAGTTACTCCAGTTTTTCTTGCAGAATCATATTGTATTCCAGTCATTTCAAATGACATTCTCGGAAGATTCAATGCTACAGATTTACTTAACTCTGCCTGTTCTTGAATTTTTGCAAGAAACTTTTGCATTGGTCCATAAGACAATCCAACTTTAGTTTCATCGATAATATTATTACTACTATCAAGATGTCTTATACTAATATCGTTGAAAAGAGTTCCAAAACCGATAATAGTTTTACGTATGATCTCGTGATAAAAGTAAGTTCCTAACATCAATATTCTCCAAAGGGATTGCTTTCAGTAAAATCTAATATGTTATCTGCTTCAGTTTCAAATTCTTCATTACTGTCATATTCATCTTCAAAACTATCTAAATCATGAGATTGTACCAAATATCTTGCAGATGATATAGATCCAACAATAATTTCGTTTTGATAGAATTTACCAGTATTTAGATATACTTTTAAATCAACATCTATCGCTTGATCTAATGAATTATAAATTGCTCTAAAATCACGTACCTTTGCAGTAACACCAGAAGTTTGTCCAGTGATTAATTCATTATATACAAATGTTCCTACACCAACAGTAGAAACACCAGCAATACTGACCGTGGGTGCTTCTGTATATCCTAATCCTGCATTAGTTAATCTAATAGATTCGACAGAACCGTCTCTCAATATTGCTACTCCAGTTGCTGTAGTTCCAACAGAAGGTGAACTCATTGTAACTTCTGGAGGTGCTGCATATCCAGATCCACCAACAATAATATTAATTGCTTGAACAGATGCTTGAGTAGACCCAATTGAACATGTTGCAGCAGCACCAATTCCTCCACCACCAGAGATTGTTATTGTTGGTGGTTCGAGGTATCCACTACCTGCATTTGTTATTTCAATTCTATCTATTGATTGAACATTTGCTACACTAGTTGTAATTGCTACTGCCGTAGCTCTTTGATTTCCTGCAGAAACATTTGGAGGATCTGAAAATTCTATGGTCGGAGTCGTTATATATCCACTGCCATCATTATTTAAAAATATCTCATTGACTGCACCTATTGATAGAACTGCATTTGCAGTCGCATCTAAAGCATATCCTGCAAGTTTGACAGTTGTGATATATCCTTCATCTTCTACAGTATTATCAACTTCTTCCACACTAGTATTAATTTCCTCATTTTCATATTCATACAATTCACAATTCAATTCATAAATGTAATTTTTTCCCAATTGATAAAATGGTTTTTCAAACTCTACTCTTTTAACTTCAAAGAGTCTTTCTCCCAATGGAAAATAAATCAAATCCCCTTCAAGTGGTCTTGTAATTGTATTCAAATCATATTCTTCTCCAGTTTTTCCTTCTCTAAGTCCGGCAGCAATACCTTCCAAAAATGGTGAAATAAATTCTTCAAATCTTTCTCTAGAAAGTGTTAATGAAATTTCATTTTTTAATCTCAATCCAAATTTGCTCATGATATCACTATCAGGAGCATATCCATCATAGTTATTAATATATGCTTCTATTAAAAAGGAATCGTCAAATTTGGAAGATTGAACTTCTCTAATAATATCATCAGTTCTAAATGCCTTTCTAGGTAGATAATAAACTTCTACTCCATAAATCCTCAATTGTTCATTTATTAGATCTTGGACAAGAAATTGCTCACTCTGAGAACCTTGTAGAAAAAATGGATTGAGAGCCATGATAATTAACCAATAAAGTCCAGAGGTGGTAATTCATATTCCATTGTCATTCTCTGTCTAATATCTTCCAATTCTCTTTGACCATCTTCAAATATTGATCTTCCATTTAGTTCTATTCCCCCAGGAAGTCTTACTCCTTGGAACTTGATTAAATTTTGTCCCCACTGTCTTTTTATCAATGCAGTTAAATATTTTTTAACAAAACTATCATTATATACTTTTGAAAAATCTGAAGGATCTAATGCCCTGTAACAATCAATAATTAAAAAAGTATCTTTTGATTTTGCAGTCCAATCAATATCCAGATAAAGTCTATTTTGTCTTTTATTAAACCTAACTTGTTTATCTGTAGAAAGTAAAAAATCAATATCTTCCAGATATGATTTGACCATGGAATACTGTAGCAATTCTACAGAATTGAAATAATATAAGTCATTTAAGAATAACTGATATTTAATACTAAACATTCCTCCCGAAATGGCACTAGTATCAAACTTAAATATTTTTTCTACTCCTATAACAGAATCTGGTACTTGAATATAATTTGAAGTTTCGTAGTAATTAAATGTAGTTGTTCCAAATCCAACAATATTCGATGAACCAGTAGTGGTTACAATACCAACTCCATCAGTTTCTTTTGCTCTACCTCTGTTAATATCATCATCAGTAATTTTATATTTGAGATACATTCTTTCGACACCATCATAATGCCTTTCATTAAAATATTGCAGAGCATCATCAACCAAATCATCAATTTGATCGTCTGCAACATTTATTTCTAATACTGGTGCACCTAATTGTCTGAGACAATAATCAATTAGTTCTTGTCTTGTAGTTGGTTTTGCCACTAGAATAATCCTCCATCAATTACTGATGTCCAAGTTGGAATCCCAACTGCATTTGTTGTTAGTACAAAGAAACTTTCAGTAAGAGCATTTTCTGTACTTGCAGCTCCTATGAGTTTTCCGGTATTATCAAAGTATGCAATTCCATTAGGACCATCATAATCGTCTGCATCATAATATAATCCTTCAGTTACCGAAACAAAACCAACAACATCTACATTATTGTTAAATGTCGTTACTCCAGTTACTTCTAAATTTGAAGTTAGATTGACTTGACCATCAAGAGTTACTGTATCAGAAACATGTAAAGTTGAACTTGTTAATAATCCAGAGAATTGTCCATTTCTCCATCTCTGTGTTGTAATACCAAGATCATACGTTGCATCGTCATTTGGAACCAAATTAGATACAAACTCACCACCAACATTAATATCATCACTTATGGAATCACCAATTCCAATTGTTCCACCTCTAAAAGTGGCATTTCCAATAAATTCGGAAGTTCCACCAACTCTTAGATTTGTATTAATAAATGCGGCACCACCAGCATAAAAATCTCCACCAGTTGTTGTAATTCCTCCTGATGAAGCTAAAGTTGTAACTCCTACAGTTTTGAAGGTAGAGTTTACAGTTAAAGAATATAAAATATCTACATTTGCATCAATATCAACATCAGATATAAATGTAGATAATCCAGTAACTTTAAAGTTTCCACCAACATTGAGATTTTTTCCAATTCCAAGTCCACCGTCAACAACTAGTGCACCTGTTGTAATTGAATTTGATTGTGTGGTATTGGAAAAAGTTACAATACCAGTTGCAATTAAAGTTGACGAATCTATCGTATCCGTCATTACAAAAGTTTCACTGTCAAGATCCCATACAAGGATCATTCCATCTCTTACTGATAAAGTAGAATCAACGTCACTTAGATTGATTAACTTCGTTGGTGGCGAAGAAGCATTAGATAATACACGAATTACATTTTGAGAACCAATTCTATCGTTTATACTAGGCATTACCTTGTTACCCCTGCTCTTACTAGTGCTGCTCCCTCTACAGCTTTATACTCTTTTCCAGCAGATAATATTTTTACATCGTAAACATATCTTCCCGGTTTTAAATTAACTGTTTGTGCATTGGTGAGAGAAATAGTTATAGTTCCACTAGTTGGGTTTGTTACAGAGGATGCAAAAGATACTGCAGTGGAAGCACCATGATGCTTTCTTAATTGGCCATCACTAGTTGTTCCGGATAAATTCAAAGGTGAATTCGTCCTTGTATCTTCTAATTGAAACGACGTTTCAAAATCGTATCCTTGTTCAATTACAATATTGGATACATAAACTGCCATTATTAACCAAAAAGTATTCCTCTAGATATTTATATGGAGAAAACTCCCCGATAAATTAACCCCTATTTATTATCTCTCTAAGTAAACATTTAATCTCATCAATATCTTTTTTCATATCATCCAACTCCTTTCTTTTCAGTTCTCTTTGAGTCAAAGAATTTACATATTGATTATATGCAGTGCCATCACAATTGATGATGGCACCAGTTTCTTCATCACGATATAAATTTGAATGTCCTTCTACTTTTATCATCTGATTGCAATTACTCTAATATTACCAAATCTAGGTGCCTTCGACTGATCTGTTCCTGACATTACAATTTTAATTGCAAATCCAACGAATAGATCCAAATTTTCGGCACTAAATTCATATTCCAAAAATTCACCATCCAAACTTGCTGGAACTTTTACATCAGGCAATCCATTATTTTTAGATGCATCAACAACGACAAATCCTTCACTAGTTTGATCCAAGTTTTGATATCCAGGGAATAGTTCAAAAGATTGATTTATTTCACTAGAATCTTTTCTTATAAGACTATAAAGAACTCTGAAATCTGTAGATTCTGGTCTATCGGCAGTTAGAATAACTTTCAAAGATGATGCTGGGTTTTGAAGATCTATTACATTGGAATAATATACCGATGCATGAGAATCATCTAGAACAGAATTTACTGTTCCATCAGTAGAATAATTTGAAACTGGATTATTTAATCTATTGATATAGAATTCAGTAAATGCCGTATTAAGATCTAAAATTGGTGAAAGTGCATTATTTGGATCAGATGAACTAAATGTGATTGCTGTAGTGACGGATTTATTTCTAGGTAAACTGGATAAGTATTCTTCTTCATTTATTTTTGAACATACAATTCTAACATCATTGAAAGAATTTAAAGTGTTCAATTGAACTGGTTCATATCCCTTATCATTAAACGATGGTTCCGTCCCATCAACACTAGTTCCAGATACTGTTCTAATCGATGCATTTACTGCTGTATTTGAACCTGGAGTAACAATATCATAGGTGGGTACTATAGAACCATAGATTATGTTCTGTGTTGCAGTTACATTATTTCCACCCAAAACTCCAATGTCATTGAATGAAAGTTGAGGAATAAGTCCAGAATCTGCAGATCTGTTCTGTCCTTTTGTTGATCCTCTATCAACTTTGACATAATAACTGTCAAGATCAATTGGTTCTTGTATAGAAGTTGTTATTCCATTTATTCTTCTTAAAGATACACCATTTAATTCATATTTCTCTACAGAATCTCCCAAACTGTGAGGAATTGATATTGTCCCGTCAATTCCTCTAGAAGAAATTGTAAGCGATCCGTTACCTACTTCATCATAAGAAATAATTTCTGGTCCAATTTTCACATATCCTGGATAAGAACCACTAACATTTTGTCCTTCAAAAGTTACAAAGTTTGATGTGTCCCCTATACTAATCGTCGTTTCATTTGTTGCATTTAAAGATTCTGTTAATGAAGTTGTTGGAACATTAGATTGAATTCTATCCAATTTAACTTTGTTTGTCGTAGAATACATTCCGTGATTAAAATGATCTACTCTAATATAATCTCCAGAATTTATTCCACCATCAGAAATTGAGGAATATATGGTTGTTCCTGCCATGGAGACAATATTTGATCCATCAAAGAAACTTACTGCTGCACCAACCGCAAAGTCTTTACCACTACCAAGTATTCCAAATTCACCCTGAACATTGCTAAGATATAAAGTGTCCAATCCAGATATTTCAGAAATAGTAATTTCTGCATTTCTACCAGTTTTTGATGAAGTTGACGAAGTTACAACTCCAACAACATCTCCAACTTGATATCCATTACCATTGTTAGTAGGTGAGTGTGATACACCAGTAATAGCACCATTGGCATTTGTTGTTATATTGATTTTTAAATCAGAACCATTGCCTATAATGTTGAATGTATCAACAGTTTCTGTGACACTTGCTGGATAATTAGCACCTCCATTGGTTACTGTAGAAGCATCACTAACAGAACTTCCTTGACCAACGATAATTGCAGATCCTCCATGATTATTGCTACCAGCAAGTTTTCTTCCTGTTGTTAAAATTCCTATTATTCCACTATCTGTTACTGTATCGATTCCAATTCTTCCAGTTTTTGGCAGGACCAAAAGTGGATTTTGAATAAGTGTTGGTACATACCCGTTACTCTCATTCAAATTGGGATTATAGAAATAAGCAGTTCCAGTATTCTTTGTAAATTCTGCCTTATAGAGTTTGAATTTCAAGTCTTGATATTGATTAGTTGTCCAAACAGAACCATTTTGAGACTTGAATAAAGTGCCCAAAGCAAACTGTTTGGTATATCTTACAGTATCAACGTCTGGAAGTGATTTTGTACTTATTGTTTTTTCTCCCATGACTGCTGTCCATAATTCATATTCATCACTCTTATCTGAAATTATAACAACTGCATATTCTCTTCCTGGAGCCAAGAATATTGGTTCTTTGAATTTAACATTTGTTGCTATTGATCCATCAGATGATGTTTGAATATTAACAACTTCATTTCCATTTTGATCAGTTTCTCTCGGTCTGATAATTACTGGTTTCCCGATAACTTCTAATGTAGGTGTTCCTAATTGAGTTGTTCTAATTTCAACAGTAACCTCAGCATTTCCACTATCAATCGAAGCAAAATACAAATCAACAGATGTTAAGAATGCTCCATTTACATCTGCATCAGTGTCTATATCAGATTTTACCTGGATATTTCCACCAACTGTAAATGTTTGGGCTAAGGGATCAGCATACCGTACATTTAAACGTCTTCTTATTGAAGCAGTTGCGTTAGTTCTTAAATTAACAGTACTATTAACAGTACTGTTAACAGTACTATTGATCGTGTTATTAATAGTTGTTCTTGTTGTCGTTGCGGTTTCTGTTGCTTGGAATTGAATCAGTGTTGCATTAGCAGTATAATTTGTTTCTGCAAAAGAAATAGAATTACTTCCAGGATCTCCAGAACTATTTGTTTTACTTGAGGTTATTTTATAAGTCTTTGTTCCTGTTTCAATTCTAGTAGTTGGTGTTGGAGTCTGATTGGGATCTCTTAAGAAGAATGTTCCAATCAAATCTCCATAGTTATCAGATATAAGTCTTATATCTTTAACATAAGAAATTGCACCACTAGTTTGCCCAACTAGCTGCATTCCTCTTAGCAAGTATCCAAAATACTCTCCTTGAGCTACTCTTGATAATGAAGAAGTATCTACATTCAAGACTTTTGAAGTTGAACTATAAGAAGATCCTATAGATTCTTGTTTAATATATGGATTTTGATTATATGTTGAAGATGGATTTCTGAAATTACCTTCTTTGTGATTTGGAGTAGCTACTCTAAATCTTATTCTTTCTTGACCTCTAACATATCCAATTACAGTTTCACCAATACTATAAGATGCTGAAGCACCACTAGTTGTCAATGTTGGACTATTTGCAATCTCAATTAATTTTGGTACAACATCTACTTGACTATTTCCATCTAAGAATTGATAAAATCTAGTATTTGATTTTAGATTAGATACTCTAAATTCGGTGTTTCTGGATCTCATGAAGATTTCATCCCGAAGTCCGACAACCTCATTTCTGATAGTAGTATCTACCGTATCAAAAGAATCTGATGCAGTGCTAGTGGATGTGGATCTGACAGTAGATCTACTAGTGTTAGTACTGAAAGAAGTTGAACTACCACTGGCTCCAAATCTACCTATTCCTCTAAGCAGACCTGCTGGGATACCTCTTCCCCTCCTTATTCTTACTGTGGTTGTGTCTGTTAAATTTAATCTTATATTTTGTTGAAGATTATTTGTTAGATCATGTCTAATATTATGCCTTAAATTATTAACGAGATTTACACTCTGTTCTCTTGTTCCACCAGAAACTTGTCTATCTTGTAACTGAATAGTTCTAGTCCAATTATCAGAACTTGGATTTAGTTGTACTGTTCCGGAATATACAACAACATTAAATGGATTGACATTTTCAACTTTTGTTGCAAATGGTTGTTCCAACCAATCAATTTCATTGTATGCAAGAGTTAGGGCATCTCCAGTTTTTTGAATTGCTGGATCCAATAAAATCATATCAGTATCCAGATCAATATTTTCTGATGAAAGATTTTCTTCAGTTGCAATTAATGACTCTAAAGAATTTCTTGCAACATCGGAAACTAAATTTCTTGCAACAGTATCAACAACAGTAGAGGATAAAAATCTATTAAATCTACCAAAATCTACAAAATCATCAACAAAAAATCCACTTTTAAATCTGTCTCTACCTTCAGAGTCTCTAATTTGTAAGGTTTGTGTGTTTAATTCTAAGAGAGAAAGACTTGTCATTTCTTCCAAATTTTCAACTCTATCGGCAATATCACCAATGTCTCTCATAGTATATCTTCTATTTTCAGTCAACACTAACTGTGCATCTAATGGACTATAAAGATATGGTGGTAAAGTTAGAGTGCCAAGTTCCAAAAGTTCTGCATTTTTTACAGGTGGTTTGGGCAATTTAGCAGAAACCCCTTTTTCAATAACAAATTTTCCAGAAATATCAAGATAAATTTTATCAATTCTTGGGAGATAATAACTGTGAGAAATTATAGATCCTTCTCCAGGTGCTAAAATTCTTGATGGTAAATTATTAAATTCACTAGTTCTTGCACTAAAATCAAAAGGAGATCTGTCAGTAGTTACTGTTGGGTCAAAAAATGCAACTCTAGGTCTAAAGTCTAAAGTATCAGATGCTCTAACTGTTCCATTAATGAATGGAATATCTGTAGTAAATCTTTCTTCATCATAACTATTAACTGTAAATACGTCTCCCTGATCATTTGTAGGAACCGTATAATGATCAAAGATTACTAATAATTTTCTCGATGGTTCTTGAGTTTCCTTATTTCTAACTAATCTCGAATAATCATAATATTCATCTTTTTGCCCTCTGTTTAACTTAAATGAAGTTGTAATATCTTTATACGATCCTTCAACAATTCCCTCAACTGTTGTATTTATTGCAGATTCTTCAAATTCAATTACTTCACCTACAAAAAATTCCTGATCATTTAAATATACAATTCCTAAAGTATTTGATCCTGGTTTTGTAACGACTCTTGCTACTGATCCACTCTGAGAACCAACAATATTCTCACCAGTAACTGCATTTTGTCCTACATTTGCAGTTGACGTAAATTGAACTTGAGTTAAAGATGGGGCACTAGTATTCAAAGATTCATAAATTGCCAATACCTTCACTACATCTGGATAATTTAGAGAAATTTCCTCATCCTGAACTCTCAATCCATAGAATTTATTATAGACCAATCCATCATTTTTGGAAGTTGACTCGGTTGAACCAGATTCTTTTAATTTAGAACCGGAAATATTTAATATAGAACTTCTAGTGTACGTTTTTATTTTACTCTGTACTTTTTGTTTTACCGCAGTTGTATTTACAACAATGTTCGATCCATTGGCAAGTCCTCTGAAAGATACTGTATTTCCGTCAAGATCAAAAGAATCATTTGTAATAGATCCAATTGTTCCATTACTATATCCAATATTATATCTTTCTTGATCGAAAGTTGCCCATGTTGTATCTGATATACTAGACAAATCCGTACTTGTTGTTAAAGTCAGTGCAGTTCCAGTAATACTTTTTCCATCTAATTGTTCAGATATAAAAAGTTGAGAATCTGAGAGATCAATCGAAGACGCATTTTGCTCTGACAATGGTGCGTATAAAGTTCCAGAACCTAATACTATTGGTGCACCAAGGAATCCATTAACTTGAATATTGGAACTTGGAAGATCTCCATCAAATACACCACTTACTCCAGTTACTGCATTAACTTCAAATGAAAGCAAATCTGAAGAAACACTAGAAATTCTATTATAAGTTTCAGTCGATAATCCAGATCTTTGATATCTAATTATCGTGTCCGTATTTAATCCAACAAATGCTCTTCCTGTAGAAGTTACTGTTGAAATTCCTCCAGCTTCAGCACTAATTGAGATTTGAGATATTCCATTGGGAAAGTCAAATCTATCAAGAAAAGAATCTGCAGAAAAATCTGTCCCATATCCAAATGGATCAGATTGTTTTACTGATTTTATATTTTGGGTATTGTATACTTTTATATCTTTTACTGATCTTGATATATCAACACCATTTACAATAAGTTGATCTCCTTTTACAAAAGATCCGGAGGTTTGTCTCAAGAATATTACATTAGAACTTCCATCTGCAGTGGCAAATCCACTAGCACCAGAACTCTTTCCTTTTATGTAAAAAGACTCTTCAATTTCTGAAGTAGTAACTGATTGATTTAATGTCAATCTAGTATAAGTCTGAATATCATATAACCTCAAATCCCATGTAGTACCATCGTCAGAATATGGTGCATTTGATAAATTAAAAGAATATACTCTAGCTTCTCCAATTTGAGTCCCACTTGTTCCAAATTGAGAATATAACTCTATGGTTCTCTTAACTCTTGCCAGTCCCGTAACATTATTGACATTTAAAATATTTCCCATTTCAAAGGGAACATTTAAATTTGGAGTTGTTTCAACATCTCTTGGTTTTTCTATATCAATAATTTCAGTTCCAACTTTCTCAACATCATATCCAGCAACATATGCCTTTCCTGGAGATATTTTTAAACATGCTAAATTATCAGATGGTGAATTTCCTTCTTCAGTCAGTTCATTGCTAAAGAATACTCCATCATTTCCCAATCTATTATTGAGAGAATTTACTAATTTAATTTCAAACGGATTTACAATATAATTTCCAGATTCATCAAACGTTCTTTCTGCCAAATAGTCACGAATTTTATTATACTCAGTTTTTGTTGTTACTTTTTGTACCTTCCCCTCTCTTAATCTTAAAAGTTCGACGAAATTAGTATCGTCTTTATCATCTAATTCCCTTTTTGTTAAAGTAAGATTGATTTTTAATCTATCTGCTCCAGGTGAAGCAAAGTTTGAAAATCCTTTAGCGTTGTCATATAAAGAATTGTCGTCCTTAGCACTTATAATTAATTCACTTACTTCAAGTCCAACTCTATACGAAGGTGTATTACTATAGTAATCTAAAATAATATCTTGAGAATTTACATTTACAAAATATCCACGAATAAAATAAATCCCATCCCCTATTGCTACAGCAGATCCTATCGAAGTTGCATTAGTTGAAATAGAAGTTGCAAAAATTACTCCAGCATTGATTACTGTATTGCCATAAGTAACATTTTCATTTGCAAAAAAGGATTCATCATCTAAGAATTGATTAAATTCAAAATTATCATCAGATTCTAGATATTTTACATATAAAGTAATATAATCTATGTTATCACTTTCCGAAGGAAGAACAACTTTTTGAATTTTTGCTGTAGTTCCTGATGTTTGTCCTGTTATAGTTTTTCCTACAAAATTTTCAATGTAGACTGATAAATCAATACCGAATTGTGTAGGATTTACTTTTACTGCATAAAATTGTCCATCGTAAGATATATTTCCAGGAACCACCATGGATCCCTCTTTAAAAATATGACTACCAAAATCTTCTACTTGATTTTGAAGTATTGATTGTAAAGTTGTTAATTCTCTAGACTGTACAGGAAATCCTGGTTTAAAAAGAACCTTATAAAAGTTATTATCACTATCAAAATCATCGTAATATGGATTGATATTTAAATTTGTTTTTTGTGCCATTTTTTCTTAGAATTCCAGAATGATTTTAACGTCTTCTTTTTGTCTAGAGTCTCTTAAAACTAAAGATCTGTTATCAATGTAGATAATATCTCCTGTGTTTTTATTTATCTCTGATGTAGAAATGCCCGAACTGAAATTAACACCCAAATTGATCGTTTTCGAATTAACAGTTGTCGTTACTCCGGAAAATCCTAATTGAATAGATCCGTTAAAGGGAATAATTGGTTCGGCAGTCGGTTCAAAATTTAAAACTTTCGATTTTTCCGAAACTTCATTACTATCAGTTTGATCTAAACCAAATTTTGCAAAATACAAAGATCTATCTTGATAATATTTTAAAACTCCTGTTTCTTGATCATAAGAAGCAACATATCCTCTTGCAGTTCCTCCACTTACACTTTGAGTAATTCCCATACCAACAGTAGGAGTTGAATCTACAGATTGAAGTTTTATTGCATTTAGAGATGAATATTCATTTGAAGTAATAATTTGATTTGAAGATGATTGTTGTGGATTTTTTATAATTCCAACTTGAGCAAACTGAGTATCCACAGGAAAGTCTCTTGTCGAATCATCAAATCTTGCATATACTAAAACTTTATCAGATCCAAGTTCTTTGTAAATATCATATCCATGACCTTTTGATGGAGGTATAATGGGAATTAATTTTGCTGGACTTGGTAAATTGCCTGTGGATTCCAGATCAACAATTCCAAAAGTATATCCAGATCCACCAGAAACAACCTCCGTTTTAATTATCTTTCCATCCAGATCTGTAGTTACTGAAACCTGTCCTCCAGATCCATCTCCTCTAATATTATATGTTTTGGTTTGTCCTGGAGTATATCCAGATCCACTATCGGCAATATAAACTACCTTTATTTGATTGTTATTTACAGTAGAATCTCCAGATTCTCTAACATTTTGAATCTGAGGATCTGTAGAGGTTTCCCAATCATTAGGGAGAACAATATACTCTGTAGAATCAAATTTTATAATATCACTAGGAGAAATAGTAAATAAGTATTTCCAAATATATGGATCGTCAGGTCCCGCCGACGACGGTTCTAAATCTGTAAAGGTTGGTTCATTTTGAGATGTTTCTCCCTTCAATACATCACCTGATGATCCATTATATAAGCAGATATAAACTTTAAACTCACTATTAACTACGAAATATTGAGTATCATAAAGTCTTGCAGATTGAAAATTGGGAGACAGATTATATTCACTATAATCATGCCTATACATATCATATCTAGTTCCAGAATTCCAATTTACCTTTTTTACTACTCTTCTAATATTTGCACTAGTAATTTTTTTGCCAAACAGTGAAGTATTTCTGTAATGACTTAAATATTGTTGATTATCAACCGGACTTGGTGGATTTGCTGGAGAACTAGTCCAAGTGTCGGACCTTCCAAATCCTATAGATCCTGGTATGAGTCCAGGATTTGAAAGTCCTAAAAAAACATAATAAGAATTATTAGAATCCAATACAGAATCTATAAAAGTGCTAGCGTTGGCAATTCTAAATTGATCAGTTACGATTGCGGACATATTACACAGTTTTTAGATATTTATAAGTATTAAAAAAATTTAATCTAATCTCTCAATAATTGATCCAGTTTGTCTCAGTCCCTGACTTCTTCTTTGAATTGTTGGGAAAGTTGATAATCCAACATCTACAGTTTTTCCGGTGACTGCAATTGAAATTGGTCCAGATGATCTTTGAGTGATGTTAAGACGACCCCAAGAAAATTCTCCAACAATGTCTCCACTTACAGGTAAACTTGAAGTGTCTGTAGAAGAAGATATATTGCATGTTGCAATACCATTTAATCCCCCATCATCACTTATTTGGTGTACATAGTAAATATTATCAAAGAAAGCAGTTCCTATTGCAACAACATCAGAATCTGTAGAGTCAACAGAAACTGCACCAGATCCAACATTAGTATTTTTAACTAAAATTGGATATCCAACTGATAAAGTATTAGTACCATTGTTGAATACTCCAGAAGTTTTAAGATTGAATTTGAGTGCTGATTGTCCACCATTTGTAGTTGCTTCTATTCCTGTTATGATTCCGGAGAATCCCTTAACACTATTAATAGCAGAAATACTTTCTATATTTGACTCTGGTGCTGGAACTATAGTTAAAGGTTCAGTTGTATATCCCAATCCTGGATTTGTTATTGTGGGGGATGTAAGTGATCCAGAACTATTAACAGTGATGGTTGCTGTAGCAGTTGTACCAACACCAACACCTATTGTTAATGGTGCGGCAAATCCAATATTAATTGTTGCACCAGGTTCATATCCAGATCCAGAATTTGTGATAGACAATCCATTAACCTTTCCACCAGAAATAGTTGCAGTTACTTCTCCCTTGGAAGTTTCTTTGTTATCAACAAGAATTGCACTAAATGGATCTGGACTATCATAATCAAATAAGTCTGCATCATCAACAAATAGTTCTGTATCTGATGTTGAGAAACTATCAATTACTTTTGCAGTTGGATAAATTTGAGATATAATTGATTGTCTTGTTTTATAAACAAATTCTCCATTTATAATTCTGTCACTTTTTTGTTTCGTCCAAGACATTGGTTTTGGATTTGATATGTCGATTCCCTGGGAGGTATACGGATTTGTCTCAAATTTATCAGAGAAAGAGAGATCGAAAACAGTTCTCTGATTCTGAGTCTCAGTTCCATTAATATTATTATTTTTATATACTCTAACAAAATCTCCTTTTTCTAGAGTTGGCAATACATTTGTAACCAAAAGATCATCTAAACCTCTAGTTCCTCTATAGAAAAATACTGCAATATTATCTTCTGGTTTGGGAGCTGTCGAGAAAGTAAATGATGTTCCACCTTCAAAGGTATATGAAACTCCTGGATCTTGCAATACTCCATTGATGAAAATGATGAGAGAATTTGCTAATTCGATAGAAGTATTATCTTCAGATAATTCAAAACTCAATAAAGATGAATTATAGAACAATGGGAAAGTAACTCTAACTCCATCTTGATAATTCTTCAAAGAATCTATGAAGTCCAATTCACCAAATTGCCATGCTCCAAAATTATCACTAAATGTGTCTAAAACGGTTAGTTGGAATTGTGATAATGGTGAAGACAATCTACCATCAGTTACCAATCCAACAGGAGTGAATATATCTCCCCTTCTAAAGGAGTATCCATTTCTCTTAATTGAGAAATTTGTAACCTCAAAATAAGTTGATCCAATTCCTGTGGTAGAACTTGCTCCAACCTCAACATCCAGAAGTAATCCTATTCCAGACTCTGTAGTTGATCCAACACCAAGTCTAGAAATTCCAGTTATCTCAAGATTTTCATATGAAGGTTCTGAGACATAAATCCTAGTTTCATCAGAGTATCCTCCTCCACCATTCGTTACATTAAATGATAATGTTCCACCAGCTCCTACAGATGCACTTATTAGTGCTCCACTACCAGCACCAGTTGGGTCAAAGGCAGTAACACCAATTGATATTACATTATTGTATCCAGATCCACTAATGTCTGTTGTTCCAATACCAATACTATTCTGTATTACTCCACCACTAATTACTGCAGTAACTGCAGCACCTGCCAGAGGTGCATATCCAAGTCCACCACTAGATCCTAAAGAAACAATTATTCCACCTCTAGGTAATTGGTTTTGATTTACATCACTCTCTATAATTAAATTACTATTAGGATCATCGATATCTGTTCTGATGCCACTGAATACTATAGAAGAAATACCAATTACGGAATTATCAATTATTTGGAAATTATTTTCTGGATTATTTGAAGTTGTTGGTGTTTGGAAGATTCCATTTAGGAAAACTATACCGTTTCCACCAGTTGATCCAATTCCAGTTGTATTTGCTCCACCAACAGTCAATGTAAAGGTTCTTCCAATTCCGGTAAATTCATCAGAAATATCATCGTAAACCTGGCTAGTATCATAATTACTTCTCAAGAATACTCTACCAGTAAAATCTGAAGTTTCTTGTACTAAATTGTTACCATCTCTTACTATTGTTGGATTTCCTCTAGGTGGTTTTGTGAAATATATTTCATCACCAACAATATCATAAGAACCTTTGTATATTCTAGTAGGAGTTGTATTAGTATGAGATGATGCAGATGATCCAACAAAACCTCTCTCAACTTCAACTAATAATTCCGATCCGGTGTTAGTGATAGGTCCAACATCAACTGTCCCTAAACCAACATTTACAATATTCATATATTCATCATCAATTCTAAGAATATCTAAAGGATTGATGGTGCTTATTCCACTCAATGTAAAAAATGTATCTGTTTCGGAAATATTCTTTGTAAGATTTTGACTTATTTTAGTAAATGCAATTGGATATTGAACAATGTTATCAATTGTAATAATCGATTTCTCATTTCTCTTTGCCATTGCAAATTTATGAGCATTTCCCTCTCCTACAGAAGCGAAGGTTACCGGAGATCCAGATCTTGTGGTGGATATTTGGAAATTATTAGTATTTCCGGATCCAACAACTGCGAAAACTTGAGAAGGAAGTTCGGCAACAAATGATCCATTATCGAAGAGCATTGAAGTAGATCCTACACCAACAAATGTGGATCCTGGAGTATAAACCAATTCTTCTCCATTACTAAAGAAGTTATTCTCTATTGTAAATGTTCCAGTTGAGGCATTTAATACATTCGATTTTGATGGATTAAATGTTTTTGCAAAAATTGGTGTATTGTTATTGTTGAGTTTAAAATTGACTCTATTCGTTCTATCTCCATTAATTGCGAAATATGCAGTTGATTTTACAGATTCATTTGAGAATCCAAAATTCAAATCCAAATATTGATTACTAAAATCTACAGTTTTATATAAACACTCATTGAGTGATAATAAGTCTATATTTCCAGTAAAGTTTGAATCTGGATAGAATTTTAATTCAAAATTATCAGTTCCTACATATTCACCACCAAATGTTCCTATGCCAATTGTACTACCAATTGAAATGATGGAATACTGTTGAGTGTATATGTCAGTTCCATCTTGAACCAAAAATACTTGATGAGTAGACTTGGTTGATCCAGTAGTAATTTCAACTATAGAATTTACAGCATCAAATAAATTTTTATCTAAAGAAACTACAGTTGTTGATAATCCAGAACTGGTGCTATACTTTATAGATTCATAAATTGCAGACCTTTCCGACCCTTCTGGTTGAGCATCTGCTAAAAATCTATATGTGCTCCCTATACCGACTCCTGGAGGTGTGCTAAATCCAATAGATCTAGAGTCAATTGTAATATCTAAAGAAGAATCATTGTAGTAATCTAATGATAATGTTCCAGAAGAAATATTTGCAGTAAATCCAACTCCAATCTGATCAAAAGATGCTCCTGAAACCAAATCATTTGCAATATAGTACTCTGATATATTTGTATTAGTTCCATCATGTGTGACATACAATTCAACAAAATTAATTTCATTTGTCACACTTTGAATTATATTTGCACTTACAAAGAACGACGAAATATCACTAGCAGAGAATTCCAGTACCGTAGAAGTTGTTCCTGAAGATACCTCACTTCTATTTGAAGTCAAGTCAACAAATCCAACCGAGGTTGTTCCTATTCCTGTTCCAGAAATAAATCTCTTTTCAATATACTTAATATCATATTCTGTATTAAAAGGATCCTCTGGAGTAAACCTTAAATATCTCTCACCAAATGAATTAGACTCAATTGAGAAATCTCCATATTGGGTATTAGATGTTAGATTTGTTAAAGATTGTTTTTCAAGAATGAAAGAATTATTTTTTATATTGTCATTTACAATGATGACATTTGTTAATTGAATTTCATTTCCACTAAGATCTGAAACTTTTATCAAATAGTTTAGATAGGAATCTGTATTGTCTAATTCAACAAAATCTACATATGGATTTGGTTCTGAGTCAAAGTTTGAAAACTGACTACTAATATCATCAATTCTCAATACTATATTTGATCCAATCTCAGTGAAGTTTGTTAATTTTTTATTCAGAAGTTTAATGAATTTGGATTTTTCACTAAATGTATCAATATCTTTTACAAAATCAAAAATATTAATTGTATCTACTCTATTCTCGGAGAAATAATCTTTAATGACTGTGGTTTGATCTGTTCCCCCCAAACCGATTTTATCTGCTACTGTGAGTATTTCGGTATCGGAGAAGTTTTTCAATCCTGATATATGAACTAAACTATTAACAGGAGTTCTAATGTCTTTCCATTGTTGACTGCTCTTCACAGAGTATGACAAATTCTGATAATAGTCATTGTCTGACAATACCTGATGATCTTCATTCAATTTACCAATTTCATCAGTCCATCCTTGATTCTTCTTAGAAGAATAATCAATATCAAAATTTCCAGAATAGTTGATTATTGATTTTATTATCGCACTGTTTCCAGATAGTTTACCACTAATCTTTTCATTTACAGACAAATCATAACTACCAGCAAGTTTAAGTGGAGTATTAATATCATGATTAACAACTGATAAGTCTCTTTCTATACCATTTGATATTAAAGTTTCCCCAATAGTAAAGAATGATGGCTCTATAGTGGTTTCAAAAACTGGATAGTCATTTTTATTAATAACTACTCCAAAAGAATCTTGAATTGTTTTTGCTATTCCAGTATTTGTTGTTAAATTGGAAACATCAATAGTAACTTGATGATCTGCAAATGAAGTATCATAAGATTTTACATTTAAAAATTTATATCCATAATCACTAGAATTAAATCCGTCACCATCTGAACTAAATTTTTGTATTCCTTCAATGAATACTTGATCACCCGCTTTAAATGGATTCTCTGAGAATCCTGATAATGGAGTTGTTATAGAACATGTAAATATTCCAGTAGGGGTTGATGTAACTTCCTTAATACTAATTCCATTCGAATTATTAACTGTGAATAATTCCACACCTGCATCAGAAATTCCTTTAGTTGCAACTTCAATGTCAACAGTAGATATTGAAGTTGCAACAATATCTGGAACTAATAATCCATTTCTAACTGCTTCTCTAGTATCTGAATTCACTGCAACAATGTCTGGAGCAACTACAAAACCCTTTCCACCATCAACTACATTAACATTGGCAATTTTATTTGATGACTCTAATGAAAGTTTTGGTGAGATAAAGGTTTGTGGTTCTAAAGTTCTATCCGAAGAATATTCAAATCCTTGGTTAATAACTCTAACCGATTCTATATTTCCAATATTATTTGATTTTATATTTACTGCAAGATTTTCTCCATTATCAGATTCTATTCTATCCAGTACCGGAAGAGAAATATATCCACTACCACCAGAGATTAATTTTATTTTTTCTGCCGGTCCAGAAGCAGAGGTTGAAGTTGTAAAATATTCAAAAATATCACAATCAGACTTTACATATGATGATTTTTCTGGTTTATTCTCTAATGAAATCTTGAATGTCGTTATTCCAACGTCAGAAACTTTATATTCTCCATTATAATTACTATCAATATAAGAAATTTCAGAATGATTTAAAACATCTTTATCAGAAGTGCTTATGTATCCAGATTTTTCCAGACTATAATATAAATTTTGTGGAAAATTAGATGAATAATTGATTGTTAGAGATGCAGTTGATGCTATTCCAACTGTTCCAACACCAGAAATATTAAACGATGAGGTTGATCCAGTAGAAACAAACTCATTATTAAATTCTTGATCATAGTAAATTTTAAATTCGTATCCACTGAGTGAAGAATCTGAAAGATCAAATACAAGATTATTATTTTTGACCGTTTGAATTTGTGGATTAATTAATGAAATAGTTTGCGAAGAACTTCCTGTAGAAGCAAAACTTACCACTATAGGTGGATTTGAATTTGCGTTCTTGAAAGTATCGCAGAATTTTATAGTATTTTCATCAACTTTATAAATGAAATATTCTTCTCCTGTTCCTAAAATATTATCTTCATAGAAAACCTTATCACCAGTTACTAACTCATGATCGGTGATTATGATTTCATTTGTAGCTGTGCTAACCCCAGTCGAATTAAATCCAATTGGGTTTATGACAATGTTTTCAATTATCTCCTTATAAAGGACACGAACAGCTGTTGAAGTTCCAATCCCAACAGAAAGATTTGGTTTTACAGTGAGAGATATTTTATCTCCATCCGAAAGTCCATGTGAAGTTGATACAGATACTACAGAGGTTACTTTTTCAATATCTCCAAGTTCTTGTTCATAAGTAGTTTCAAAATAATAGTCATCAAAATTTTCCCCATTACTTCTAAAGTAAACTTCACCAAATTCTGAAGTGATTCCAGTTTTAACTCCTATGGTGTTTGGTGATTTATTGACAATATAAAGAGTTGAGTCAATTGGGAAAGAATCTGTCGGAGAATTTCCGATCGATAAAGAAGCATGTCCATTAGAATTAAAAGTAACTTTCTGATTTGTTCTGAATGGATGATTCTCAATATACAACCTTTGGGTTGGGATATCTCTGTTTATGGATTCATTTCCAAAAGTAAATGAAGTTGAATATCCAACACCCGCAGTCGTTCCTAAACCAACAGACTCTCTAGGATTAAAATATATTTTTTCGTTCAGATTGGATTCAAAATAATCTAATTCCAAATCAATAGTAAAAGAATTATTTTTTATGACTACAGATTCTCCAACAGTATGTGAAGTTCCAACTAAACCTCTCTTGACTCTAAGAATGTTTTTATTTGGATATACATTTAAAACTTCTAAAATTTCTGTTCCAATTCCAATACTATTTCCAGAAGATACATTTGATGGAATACTAGTAACATATATTTCAGTGCTAGTCGATCCAGATCCAACAATTTCTGTTGTAAGTCCAATAATTGGATTTGGATTGATTGTTATTTGATGATAATCATTTAATTTTGATGTTTTGGACGTACCAAAACCACTTACAGTGATGTAATCTAAGTTTTGCAAATTATGATATGGTAAAACATAACCTTTTACTTTGGATTCATTCCAAATAAAAATAGTATTTGAAAATGTTTCTATAGAAGTGTCTATTTGATTTAAAGATTTGCCCTGAATTGCTGATATTTGTGCCTTAATTTGCCCACCACCAGTATTTTCGTTGTCAAATATAAGTTCATCTCCTACTTTATAATCATCTCCAGGATTGATAATATCAAATCCGGATACTGATCCTTTAGAAATAGATTCGACTACAGTTTTTTGTCTAATAATTTCATCAGATTCAACTATAAAATTATTGTCTGCAAAAGTTTCTGAGATATTATGTGGATAAGTGTTTCTTATTAGAGAGGAATTGTTAAAATCAAAACTTTGATTTAAAATTTCATTTTCCTGAATTAATTTAGATCTGAAAGAATTTCCAATAAAATATGGAAACTCTGGAAGTAGAGTATCAGGATTTATGGTAGCATGATATGCATATATTCCTTCTGGAAATTCAGGAGTTTTTGCAAATCTTCCATTATTAATATCCAAATCTCCTGATGCATCATAACGATAATCATCAACAAAAAATCCCAAATCAAATCCAGATGGCCTATCAAAAATATTAGATAGATCTTTGGAATATCCACTTGTTAATGTTTTAATTCCGAGATTTGAATCATTTGGATCATTATAACCAAATGATCCATAAATTGGATTTCCATCATATGCCCATCCAATTATTTTTGAAAATGCACTTCCATTATCAACAAAAGTTTTTCTTATATTATCACTGTATCCCGAAATAAAATATTGAACATTTTCCCCTCTATTTTCAAAGGTTTGATATTGGGGATTTGGTTGTGTTTTTTCTACATTATTTACATAAAGTTTTCTTACTGATGAAGTGAATTGTGCATTTGATCCACTAGAAACTACATTAATGGTACTTGATGTCGAATATCCTATTCCGGGATTTATAATCTTAACATCCGACAATTCACCATTGGAAACAATGGCTCTTAGTTTTGCTCCAGTCCCCTTTCCACTTGGATCTCTAATTTCCAAATTTGGTACAGAGAAATATTCAAATCCACCAAACTGAAGATTGACATCAGTAATTGATCCATTAATGATTATTGGTTCTACTTGTGCTTCTTTACCATTTTTTATAGTAAATTGTGGCAATCTTTCTTCATTTATAATAGAAGATCCATACCCAGTTCCAGTTTCATAAAGAGATAAATCTACTATTTCTCCTTTAACTACGGGAGTTAAATTTATACTATTCGATTGTGTTGTTCCAATTCCGGTTGACGTATATTCTAAAGTAACAGTTATATCTGGATATTTGAATACTTGATATCCATTTCCAGTATCTGAAAATTTAATAAACTTCTCTTGATTTAAATTTTCTGTTATAGTTCCACCTATACCAGCATCACATAACCTAAAAGAATCATCGTCAATTTTTAAAGCATAATACAAATTGGTCGTGGATATTCCTATAATAGGCAGTGTTCCACCAAAATCTCCAGTTACAGTTCCAGAAGAAGTGGCACCATAATAAAAATATTTTGTTAAATCAGTAGTGAAAGTACCATTAAGTCCTGGCTCACTACCAGTTCCACCCTCCACTCTCCACTTGAAGTCCATCTCATCACCGCCACCACCTTCTTCATGAACAATTCTGATTGGATAGATGACTCCAGCAGTTAAGGCAATATCACCAGTCACAGTAACAGCACCGTGACCAGTTCCCATTCCATTATCAACTACGGCATTTGCTTTTGTCCTAGTTGCACCCTCAAGAGCAAGATCACCTATCCAAACACCACTTCCATCATCAGATCTAGTACTAAATCGATAAGTACCTGATACTGGTGGTATGAAATATCCTATTCCAATCCAACCATAATTATTTCCTATGCTAGGACCAAAATCAATATAGGGCCATACCTTTACACCAAATCTATAAGAGGCATCCGGCATTCCAGCAGATCCCGTCACATTACTACTATCATTATCAGTAGTAAGAGGTATTGTTCCTATATTACCTGTTGATATAACAGATCTCCAAGAAGTTCCGTTAAAGAATTTTCCTGCAATTCCACCTACTTTTATTTGTTGAGATGAATCTTGAGCTCCAGCATACTCTACAAGTTCACCACTCTTAAATCCATGATTTTTGAAATTAACTAAATTATTTGTCGTAGATATTCCTGACGATTTTACATAAAGTTCTCTATTAGTTAAGGATCCTCCATCAACAACTTTAATTTCAGAAACAGTTTTTCTGAAATTTCCTGTGGTAAACTTATGAGTTCCACTAAGACTAGTCGTTGCAAATGAAATTGGATTATTAACCAGATAATTATCATATGAATCAAACAATCTGATAGTGGTATTATTATCTACCGCAATGAAATATGAAGATTGATTAGTCAATGAAGACAATCCAATTCCTATACTTACATTTGGATTGTCATTATTATTATAAAATACTTCATCACCATCAGATAAATTATGATTTTTTAGGAAAGTTAACTGTGAAGTTGTTGTACTTATTCCTCCACCATTACTTGTAGATCTAGCATCAAAAAGAATTTCTCTTTTTCTTGTTGTTACAATAGGCTCAAATTTTCCTCCAGATACATTACCACCAGATACATTTACTGATAAAACTTCATCAATGTCAAATTCTTGTTGATCTACAAATATTTCAGTTATTGTCCCACTCAAAATTGGGTTTACTAAAGCAGTACTACCCAATCCAGAAGATATTTCTATTTGTGGAGGATTTATGACATCATATCCACTTCCACTGTTTAGGACTGATACACTATCAATAGGTCCATAGTAAATTATATCAGTTGTTTTATAATTTAAAATTTCAACACCATTTATCAACATTCCAGTCGATCCTGGCAAAGTATCTTCATTGGTTCCATTTTCAATATTTTGATACAATGGGAACTTCTTTAAAATATTTTGAGAATTTAATAATCTATTATTTTGAGAATCTATTGTAAATATGTGAGATGACAATTCTGTCAATGGATTGGATATCTTCAAAACATTAGAAGATTTGCCAACAGAAGAAGATGCTGAATATAATTTTATATTTTTGCGATTTGCCAAAACTTCAACATAATAAAATCCAACTTCCAATCCTCCTAAGGTTTCATTTTGAGTTGGTTGATAATAAATTCTGTCTCCAGTAACAAAATCTACATCTTTGTCAAAAGAAATAGTAGTAAATCCATCAACATCAAAATCTGTAAGTTGTCCTGCAGGTGAATTGGGATCAAGATTTAAAATCGATTCATTTAGAGCAATTTTAATGTTGTGAGTGAAATCTGTATACGCAACTCCAGCAGAGGGAAGAGAATTTGATGCAACATATGCAAAATCACCATCACTATACAAATTCTGAATATCAGAAATTATGGTATCATTACCATACTTAAATTCTGTATATTCACTGTTGGATTTATTGATTCTTCTTCTTAAGGAATATAATGTGTTTGCTCCTGGAATAAAAGAAAAATTTTCAAGGATAACAGTTTTTGATCCGAAAGATATTGATTGTTTTACATAAGGAATATCATCCGTTGTTGGATATACAACACTATTAGTTGATCTATCAATTATTTCAACTTGATCTCCTTTTTTTAGTTGTGATCTATCTACCGATTTTTTCAGAGTTATAGTAGATCCTGAGAAAGAATCAATTTCTATTGAAGAACTTGAATTATAAATCCATGAGTTTGCAAATATTTGCTTGTAAGTTTTTTCTTCACCAGGACCAAAATTTTCTATTTTATCTCCAATATTTCTTACAGTTAAAATTTGACCTTCAGATGCAAAAACAGAACTTGATTTTTGTTTAAAATCTGAAATAATACCAGTCAATCTCAACTGAACTAGTTTATCTGTTTCTCCATTCTCATATCCAAAATAAATTTTTTCCTGAGAAAAGATATTATCAGTTTTATTAATCGTTTCGGATATTCCATTACAACCTAAAAATTGATTAATATTTTTCTCAGTATATGTGATTACATTATTTCCAGATTGAATAGTTCCACTTTCACTGAATCCAATTGTAGAGTCTACTGTAATTACAGTAGATCCAGGAGTCACCTCATCAAAACTTTTTGTATTAGGTGTAATTTCAAATGTTCCTTGAATTGCACTTGACTCAGAATATCCAACAAATAGTGCTAACTTATAATATTCTACTCCTTTTCTTGTAAAGATATCTACCTCTGATATTGAGGCATTCGTATCCGCATCATCACTCTTAAATATTGTTTGACCAATAAGATTTAAAGGATTTCCAGTTATTGCCTCTGCAATAACAATCTCACGTCTAATAAATTCTGCAGAAGATGGTTTTAAAAGTCTTTCTTCTAAGTTGATGACTTTCGGATCTTCTCCAAATAAAATTCTGAACAAAATTTCGAAAGAATTTTCTGTTCCCTTTGACTCATAGAAATTTTTAGCCTGTTTTATAAAATTCCCTGCATCTAGATCAGATACAAATTGCCTTTCTTCAAATCCTGGAGCAAAAGTATATTTTAGTTTTCTATAAAACTCTTTGAGAAATAATGAACTTAAGTTTTCAACACTGACACCTCCACTATGAGAACTAGCAGTTGAAGAGGAGAATACTAACTCTTCTTCATCTAATTCTGCATGATAACTAGTAATCCCCGAGAATCCACGAACACATCCAGTAAAAGATAAATCATCTTTTCCAGTGTATGTAATAATCTCATCATCAATTTTCAATAAACCATATTTTTCTGGAAATCCACTGGTGCTGGAAACATATATTACTGAAGAATCGGATTCAATATCAAATGACAATTCGGTAGATCCGACAATTACATCTGGAGTTAAATTATCTAATTTTAAATATTGATCTAAATTTTCAACAATATTTGTCGGAGCACCTTGAAATTCTTGAGAAATATAATATTGCTTAAGAAAATCAAGAGTCTTTGGACTCTCTGCCATGATAAAATCTGGCAGTTGATTAATTAAAATATCTTGTACTTTTACTCTAGATTCAAATCCAGTATGTATCATATTACTCTCTGATTAAACTTCCGTTTGAATAACTTGATGTGTAGTAATCCCTATTAAATACTGTTCCAGATATTTCATCACCAGAAGAAATCACATCTTTTAACATATTTATTTTAGTTTTGGAAGTGTCTAATTGAAGATAAAGGTCTCTTAAACCCACAACATCATTAGACTCTGGAAACGCTTGTATTTCTATAACATTATTGGGTCTTAATGTCGATACAATATTTAAGGTATTTAAAGTAATTTCTCCCTTAACATAGTCAACAGAACCTGCATTTTCCGAGATAATTCTTATAGAACCCTCAGTGTCCTTTACATTCGTTACTAATGACAATATTCCAGTTTTTCGATCTGAATTTGGAATATCTGTCAAATATACTGTACTGGATTCTCCAGAAATTTTAAATGCCGTTGATTTAATATTGAATCCCTCAGAATTTACATGAAACTGATTTCCGAAGCATAATTCATATTGGGCAGGTTGATTTATAAGTGCAACTAAATTTCTTCTAATTGTAACTCTAGTAATGTTGGAAGTAATAGCAGTATCTACATTATCAATTAATCTCAACATTTTACTATATTTAAATCTTCCTCCAAATTTATTCACATCTACACTATTAGAATATGTACTAATAGAATTTGAAACTTTCGATTTCAATGAATCTGCTGTCGAAACTTTAGAGTCATCATAATAGACAAACGAATTTAATTCTACATATAGAACTTTCAGATCAACTATTTTCTGATTAATTCCGGAAACAGAATATTGTTTTAATTGTGAAAGTATTCTTGTTTTATTAAAATCTGAGACAAAATCTCCGTTTTTAGGTTTGATTGAAATTTGAACAGTTCCAAATTGTGGTGGATCTAATTCTTCTCCACCCACAACAGAAACTGACTCGGTATCTGGATATATTCTCCTTACAATAGATTCATAATCTCTACCAGTTACTGCTCTATTTTGACTAGAATATATTTTTGGTGCATAGTATTTGATCGATTCTATCGATTCAATTTCAGAACCATTCTTTGCCGAAGAAACAGTTTCTACTGTGACAGGAACCGCAGTTGTGATTGGGTTTGGGTTTATTCCTCCATCATCGAGGATGACTCCAGAAAATGAAAATACTTCTGGACCATTACCATCTACACCATCAGTAACTAAGTATTCTACTGTTATGACCTGATCATTTTCTAATTTCTTTCCAATAATTCCATCGCCAAATAGTAGTTCATATTTTTCATCCTGAACTTCTTGTAATAAGAATATTAAAGAAGAGGAGTCTACATCTGAAATATTGTCAATAAACTTATATTCGGTTCCTAATATGTTTTCTGCGTCCCCTCCATCCTTTACATAAACTTTTATAGTTGATGTGTCAATAAAAGGATTGTTTAAAACAAACTTTTGATCTAATGATGAACTAACAGTAAATTTTTTCCTTAAAAATGTTCCTTGATATATCTCTATATCATTAAAAGATGATTTCTTACCATTAATCACCTCGTCAGAGTCCTCTGTAACCCTCTCAATATCCTCTACAATTGAAAATGTATAGGAAGTATCTCCTTGACTACCAACACATACTAGACCCTTCTTAAGGGTCATTCTATTGATTGTATTGTTATTGGTATGAACATCAAATGATATTTTTGCTTTTGCTGCAGTTCTTGATCTTGGAAGATATCCAATATTTCTTGCAAGGGAAACCACATTCTCACGAAGTGTTGCAGAATCCAAAAAGGATTCATTCACAATCATATTCGAGTTAAATGCTGTAATATAAGTATTGTATGCTAGAGTATCAATTAATACAGAAAAATTAGATCCTTCGAAGTCAAATCCAGTAAAATCTGAATTTGCACGAAGATAATCTTTAATTGATTCTTTTATCTGATCAAAATCTAGATTGGTAAACTTTGTAAAAGGCATATTATCTTGTTGCCTCTAAGAGAAATGAATATTCTTGTGTCGGAAACTCTTGACCAACAATATCAAAAATTACATTAACTTCAAATTCATTTTGATCTGGTCTTGGAAAAACTTCTACTTGTAAGTTTTCTACTCTTGGTTCAAAATTTTCAATTGATATTTGAATTTGATCCTGAATTACGGATGCAGTACCAAAATCAACAAATTCAAAAAGAATTCCTCTTATATCTGTACCTAATAAAGAGTTAAAAAACTTTTCAGTTGGAATTGTTTGTACAATATTTCGCAATGATCTACGAATGGCTGCCTCATTTTTGAGAACAGCCAAATCTTTAGTAATAGGATGTGGTTCAAAAGACAAACTAATGTCTTTAAATGCTCTTGATATCCTCTGAGGTGCCATTTGGACTAGAGTTTTCTGACTTTATTTATACCCTTATCCGTAAATTGGTTCGGTTCCATATTCCCAATCATCATAATCTTCATCATTACGAATTTTTTTGTGCAATTCTGCCTGTTTTTTTAAATCATGTCGTTTTGGACGATCGTGCATGACTTCCCGAAGTACTAATTCTTCGGGATCATTCGTTTGTTTTGGCAATGACCAGTAATCTGATGTTAAACTTGTTGTTCCCCACATGGATTTCATAAAATCTATGTTTCTATCGACGGGTGAATTGCCCATTTTTGCTCCTGATTAGTAAAATCAGAACTTTTTGAGGGGTTGCTATCCCTATTTTTATTTATTTTCCTCATTTACACCTAAGTGTTCATCCAATTCTTGTACAATATCCCTTTCTTTGGCAGTTTTCCAGAAATATTCGTCCTCACGACCCATTCCAAGTCGATCATTTCCGTTCTCAACCTGATAATACTGAGTCGAAACCTTAAAATCGGGCATTTTTGGGTCAACAGGAGTCAAACTATTGTCAAAAATACGCAATCTGTTGTTTGGATACAGTGCATACTGCCCATTTTCAAGTTCAATGAGGTTATGAGACTTGTGTTCGGCAGGATTCTCACTAGTTGCCCAATCAACATAATCAGGATCGTGGTGATAGTTGTCAATTGTGCAGATATAAGTGCCTTTTACGATGCCGTGGTCCCTTGTATAGCACTCAAAGTCCATTGAACCAATAAATTTCTTATCTACAGAAACGACTCCATAATCCATGCAATTCCAAAACTGTAGGTTTGGTAGACTCATATCAGGTGAAGGGGTCTCAGGATCCGATACAAAGGCACTGATGGGCAATTTATCGTACATTGCTGCATACTCTGGTAAATACGTCTCAAAATAAAAAGCACGTCCAGGAATCGATTTAACCGATACCCAGACGCCCTTGACGAATTCTCCATGTCCACTTTGATGATCTGTTAGATATTCCTTACGAACCCATACTTCCATTGAAGGCAGATTAGCAATCAAACATGCCATGGTAACTTTATATTACTATAAGTATGTATTATCGTCCTTGACCACGATACATTTTCTTTTTGTTATTGCGAGAAGTTGCTGCATACTTAGTGTTTTTACCCGAGCCCTGACGAGATTTTTTTGGCTTCCCAGGCATAAAACCGTCTTTGACCAAACCAACTTTTGAACGAACTGCCATAATAACTCCTAATTACCTAAAAATTGTAGTGAGAATAAAACCAAGTCCAATTATACCACAAAATTCACAAAACTTAGACCATAATGACTGCTTTCTTCTTTTTCGATCTCCGAGTCTTTGTTGATGAGTTCTACTCCACCCTTTGAGTGTTCGTTTATCAACCTTAAAAGAATTTTTGCGAGTTTTTACCATTAGAGTTTAGTGATCTTAGTTTCAAGATCTTGAGGTCTTGGAGAACCCTTCTGATAGAACTCTATCGAAAGGTCCTCCATTATATCAAAATATTCTCTTTCCATCAAGTCCTTGAAAAGAATCTTACCCTGATGGAGAATTGTATATTTTGTCCTATTCATCAGATCACTCTTGTCTTCTCGTGACCGACTCTGATACGAGGATCACACCAGATCTCAAAACCTGCTGAGATTGCATCGAGACAGAAACTTACATCCTCTCCACACATATCCTGTACCTCTCCAGACTCAAAGACTTGCATCTTTGGTGCAAACCATGGATACTTCATTTCAGAGTGCTCAAAGACTCCGTTCTTAATCAGTAACCATCCGAAACCTGCATAGTCCACGGTGAATGGTTTGCGACGCTTTGAGATACTCTCAAGTGTTTCATGATTCATGACTCCACCATTATTACGGAAATCATCTTCTTCCATCCAGTGTGCAACACTCGTGGTACGACCGTCTTCGGTACAATACCATCCACTTGCAATATCCTTGTCCATCAAAATCAATTGATAGAACTTCTCAGTATTAAACACAATATCACTATCAATCCACAACTGATAATCATACTGTAACTTGCCATCCCAGGGAATCTGATCCGGTCCACGCAGTACATTTGCTCCAAGACACTTGCATCTTGCAAAGTTTACCATGGAGGAGTAATCCTGCGAGATCTGGATACTTGCTCCTGACTGCACTAAATCAAAACAAAGTTGTACAAAATTTTTGAGATATGTATAAGAAACTCCTCTACCGGGTAGGCAAAATACAATGGCCTTGCCTTTAATCATTTCTTTTGCCAAATCATAGTCCCACTCTTGTGTGCTCTCTGATGGTTTGGGTGTCTTTGCTTTTACGGTAAATCCTTTAGCCATAACTGTAAGTAACTACGTCAGTATCATAACACTCTATCTATAATCAGTCAACATCCCTAATAATAATACAATCGTTTTCAACCTCGATGTTTACTTCTGTTCCCTCATACCACCCCTTCTCATCACAAATCCACTCAGGGATTGTTACATAATGCTCACCCGATACTGGGTCGATCTCTATGGTTGTAAAATTTTCCTGCGGATTTTTTTGCATATTTTTTAATCCTCATGTCATTTTTTATATATGAAAAAATTTTTTTATGAAAGAGAAATAGAGAAGTCGATCTGGGTCGTTTATAGCTTAGAGGGACCCGTCGATTTTATATACGGGCATCGGGGCACGGCGGGCAACACATAAGGGGGGCATATACCCCCCAACTGCTGTTATCACGAACGAATGAACTTAGCAGACTGATGCATACTTATTGTTCGTGAAGTTAGCAACACTGAAGGACCGACGATTGATCAACTTAAATGTACCGAACTCATTGCTCATTACATAACCCTCACCAGAGATTCTTTCACCGTTGAGGTATGCTTCGGGACCGTTGAGTTGACGACACTGAGAACGAAGATCATCCTTCAAAACTATCATCAACCCATAGAGACGCATGAGCAACTCATTGCCTAGGAAATCGTCGTTGGTGAGTGCATAACCCTCACGGATAGAACGATTCACATTCTTCTTAATTTGTGCTGCTTCCTTATCAGTCACGAACTCAACGGTTTGCATCAGTTCTTCAATCATATTCACAACGGGAGATAACTCAAACTCTTCACCCAGTCGATCATACCAACCGGAATAAATGTAAGCATCACTCTTCACGAACTTACAGTAGGGAGTATCAGTGATGACGAAATCTAGGGGACGTGCGATTGCATCACGCAGGTCAGATTCTGCGGTGTAAAGTGTATGCGGAGCAATGATAATTTCTTCGGTTACGATGTTAGGGAATTTGTAAGTTATGGTGTTTGGTGTATACTCATCGGAACCACCGAAACCAATAAAATCACCCTGAAATATGCCGTTAGTTTGTGGCAGATAGTCGTAGCAATTGTGGAGGATAGTGGCAACGACACCACAGTGGTTCTTATCAATATCCTGATGCGATTCGTT
>Ga0213858_10000042_pt1 | contig 52334 bp, 69 predicted proteins | sample PICome_FD_160122 | JGI IMG/M metagenome (GOLD analysis project Ga0213858, IMG submission 160122) | Coastal seawater microbial communities near Pivers Island, North Carolina, United States - PICO245 | ecosystem: Environmental > Aquatic > Marine > Coastal | place: USA: North Carolina | collected... | reverse complement strand
AGTGTAACAATGTCAGTCTCGGAGGACATAAGTTTTCTTCCTGAGTTTCTTTACTTTTCTTTTTTCCCAAGCAGCCTGCTTGTCTCTAAGTTCTTGCCAGCCTTCGTACGCTACATACATAAATCCTATAAACAAAGTTGTGCCTATAATTATGTCTAACATAATGCCCTCACTTATTTAAAGTTTTTATTAACCTGTTTAAATACCATTCCGCTTTTTGTAAATCTTGTAATGGTTTACCCTTGTAGTTGTACCGCCATAAATATTTTATGGTGTTGCCTTTTAGGTATCCTTGGAATGCTTCAGGCGACATAGACTCTTCTATTGCATCGATACATTCTACAGCGCCTGTGTTGTAATGGCTGGGGTTGTTTACTACATCAAAATCTTTTGTGTAATCTTTTATCTTCTTGCCTAAGTTGTCCCAATCGTTGGGAGTTGCTTCGTCAATACTCATAATGCTCTCCTGAAAAATAAAGGTGCGTTGCTGACCATCAGTGCACCAAGCTGACAACTTGGACGTACAATAACTAGGAGGAAAAATTGTACATTTGGTCACTTTGAGGCAATCTCAATGTTAATACTAGTGTAACTAGTCTGTCAAATATACTGTCTCCCCGAACGGTGCTTCGACATTCCTTTCTGTGCTGATCCATAATACAGGGCATATAACTTCTTCCTCTGCGTTAATGAAATCTTGCATATCGGTTTCCAAATCCGTTAAGTACACAAGTGCTTCCACATCCGGATGTTCTTCGCGGATGTATTTGAAAGCTGGTGTAACCTGTGTACCACCTTGTCCTTTCAAGTTTTGATGCTCTTCTCCAAGTTCGTCGCCTTGCTCTAGTTCGAATGTTTGTTGAACTACATAGTCACAGTGCACTACAACAACAGACGACGGCTGCACATCGTTGATGATTGCGTTTAGTTCGCCAACGAATTGTTGTTGATCCCTGTGTGTACTACCACTTGTGTCGAATATGATACCGACTTTCCCACAGCCTTCACTGTGGCACGATGGTAAGTACTCGTCCTCCGATATATAAGCTCTGTGTGGTTTAGCCCATGTGTAGTCATCTTTACGCAAGTCTGTAAAGAAAGGCCAAAGTACTGTCAACCAATTTACCTTTGGTTCTACAATGTCTTGAATGAATTGCTCGAGATGCCCGGGTAGTTTGCCTTGCGACTTAGCTATCTCAGCCGCTTGTGTTACTGCAATCTGCCAGTCAGCCTCTTGCTGTGCATTGCTTTCCTTGGTTAGTGATCCGTTGTCAGCGTCCATTACCAAGCCCCAACCACATTCAGGTAGCTTTTCGTCTTCGCTTTGTCTGTCTTGTAAGTCATTGTAGACAGCTTCAGGCGTCCATGTATCATCGTACTTGTCATCCAACAATGCACCGTCTGGTAGTATCAATCCGCTTTTCTTACAGATCTGATTGATAATGTAATCACAAGCCATGTTCCAAAGCTTGGGATCACGCTCACCACGGCGTGTGTGGTGACAACCTGTACAGTGTAGAACCTCGTGGCCGATGAGACCACGAAGCTCTTGTGGACTTTGTTTCATTACAAAGTCTTCGTTGTAGACTAGACGTTTGCCATCTGTTGCAGCGGTAGGTTGCTCATTGTCGAGCACAAGCTTGAGCTTCAATGACAACGTGCCAAAGAACGGGTGGTCCATTAGCAAGTTGCTTCGTGCTTTTACCATTGCATTTTCTGCAGACATGTTAGCCTCCAACTAGTTTGGCTGTAAGTACCGTTTGGTTTATCTCGTCTGAATCAAACTCAACTGCTTCGCGTCGTTGCTTAGCTGCTGCTGAACGTGTTACTTTCTTGTGCATCAACTCTATCTTGCTTTGTGGAATCAAAGACTCAGCTGCAGGCCACGACTCCAGCAGTTGCTTGAGCGTGTTACAGTTGTCGAGTAGATTTACAATTGATGTTTGATACTTGTCTTCTTTGTCTCTCAGTTCCTTCTGAAATACTTTAGCTTGTGTCATCAAGTCGTTGATCTCTAGTCTGTCTTCATCTGTCAAAGACTCAATGTCAACTGTTGTTGAACAACCACCGTACATACCTTCCTTAGACCATGCTTCAAATGCAGCATCGAGTTCGATCTCGAGCTCTACTGTATCAGATCTTGGATGGCCTAATTCGTTGTCACGATCTTCCTGTGTTTTGTTACGAGTTAGTGTTATGTGATTGATTCTAGTACTATCAACCTTGATACGTTCTAGACCGAACTGGTTAGTGTCTCTTGTTTGTTGTTCGTTCTGAATCATACCGTTTAGTGTTTCAGCAAAGTTCTGCCATTTAGAATTTTGTATGGCATACTTTATTTTGGTTTGGAATCCATTGTCTGCTTTCCACTTTGGGTTAGCAGTTTCAAATGCTTCCATAGCGTTTCTACGTATTTCATTACGTAACTCATGCGATAGTCTTACTGAAGCCATGATGCTTCCTCCTATAATAATACTGACGCGTTGTCTTGCGTCCATTTAGTAAATGCGGGTTGTGACATCAACCCTTTGTCTTTAGCCATGCAGTCTCTGATGATAACTACTTGATACTCTGCAGGCATGCGTCTTACATACTTCATGATTGCATCGAAGTTCTTATCAGTAACTCGTGATGCAAGTGCACCAGCAATTGCATACAGTACTGATGCATTCTCTGGAACCTTGGTTGTACTTGGGCTCTTGATTAATGCATCGATGTCAGGTACTTCTTTGTAGATTGATTTGAATGCAATGTACTCACCAGCTGGTCCGTCACCAATCAATGATGCGCAACCGTAGAAGTCATCTTTGATAAATGGTAGTTTGCGATTAAGCATCTCCCATGCACGGGGTGTTGGGAATGCGTTCTCTTTGGAATCAACTGCGCTGAGCAGCATTGGTCTGTAACGTAAGAATGCAATCAGTGATTCATCGATGTCATTCTTCAATGCCCACTGTACCCAGTCATCAATGTTTGCTTCCAATGTGTAGTGAGCAAATCTGTTTTTGACAGGTGTTGGCATCTCATGGACAGCGGCACGGTCTTGAGCACGGTTGCCAGCTGCAATCTTGATTGTGTTCTTCGGTAGATGATATGTACCAATCTTGTCGTCAAGCAACAACTGCAGCAGGGCGTTCTGTGTTGCTTTCGGTGCGTTTGTTATCTCATCGATAAACAATACAACTGTACCTTCGTAGTCTGATGGCGGATAATCTTCAGGCACACCGTAACGTGTCTTGTATGTACCGTCTTCCATCTCTACAACTTTCAATCCACCACGTACATCAACAGGATCGAAGAGGTTGGCACGGAGCTCATACATCTTTGCTCCGATACTTTCTGCGAATTGATACACGAGTTGTGACTTACCCTCGCCGGGACCAGCGTGTATACAGCTGTTCACTTTGGCAAGGCCATTTGCTTTTAGCTCATCGAATAGATGGCTAGGTCGAATCGTTCTCATATGTTTACTCCAAGTTCAAAAGTTTCATTTAGGCTTCTAGCCGTTGTTTCTATCTGCTCCCAGATATATTCGCCATCCTTGTTTTCGAGCGGTTGCCACGCTCTATCTTCAAGTCCTATGAACAGTTGTCCGTCGTCCATGCCATCCCAGTCTTGAGGCATACCGGCAACTAGGTAAAAGCCTGCGGAATACTCAATAAGATCTACATAGGTCCAGTTCTTCATGATCAGTCCTCTCCACGTTCATGTTTGATTGCTTGTATATAAGCAAAAGTAATTATTTCTACAAGTGCATCAGACAAGCCTACGCCTTCCAACTTCAGCCTTAAGTTGTCGCATGCCTCTATTGTTTCGTCTAAGTCCATTAGTCCTCACTTGGCAATAGATCTGCCAGTGAACCTAAGTTGTTACTTGGTACACTTTTTTCTAGTGATGGGCCAATATCAACAGGGTTATCAATTGTAAAAAGACGCGCCTCGTCATGAAGCTCGTCCGGGTCTCTTTCAGGCGTGCTTCTAAATACACCTTTACCTTCTTCATAATCTGAATAATCTGAATAAGGGTCATCGTCTACACGACATATATCTCCGGGATCTCTACCCATGTTATGCTCCTCCTACTTTTGCTGTTACATCAATTTTGTCTGCGAGCGAAAGCTTCATCTCGCGGGGTCCGTTTGTTTCTTCTTCCTCATAATCAACTTCTATATTGAAAGCAAAACTTGTTGCTTGAATGCCTTGGTCTTGCAAGTAGTTGTCGATTAAGTCTGCCAACCATTCGGCATCGTGTTGTGAAAACTCATTAAGTGTTATCGTCTTCATTTGACTTCTCCGTTTTTAACTTACTTTCTGTTACGAATATATCTGTACCAATAGGCAGATCTACTCTACCTTTTATAAGTTCATCAAAGAACTTATCCATAACTTCGTTTACTGTTTTGTTAGACAAAGCTATGTCTTGTCGCCATTCAACTGAATCTTTCATATCAATGTACCGAGTCTGGTTGTGGTGGCCAGATGCCTGCTTCTTCATCTGCTTTGTTAAGGTCTTGGGCTAGCTCCATTACATGGTCTACTAATTCCAGAACTTTCTTTTCATCATGATCAGCCATAAGCAAAGCTGCTTGTAAAAATATGCTAAGTCCTGATACACATATTTCGTAAGCGTTAGATTCATCTGGTATTGCATCAAATATTGCACTGCGAATGCCCATCATGCGCTCGGCACGAGTACTTGCTTCTTTATCTACTTCTTCATCGGTCATAGTCTTATCCTCAAAAGTTAATGACAATGTGTTGTACCCCTCGTGCTTTGGCACGACATAGGTACTCTAAATAGTGAGAGCACTGCTCTTCACCTGTTTCGTCTTCCAAGTTCCACAGACGATTACGCTCTTTGCGTATCGCTACGTCAATCGGTTCTAGTTCAGCCTTTACTACTGGATTACTTTCCAACATAGTTTTACTCACATGTGTAGCACAAGTTTTTGTATTCAATGATCCGTTGATACTTAGCCACGGCAAGCTCTATTGCAACTAAATTACTAACCGTAAGTTCTCCTCCGCTTAAGAACCTTGAAAGCGTATTGAGATGAATGCCGGACATGTCTGCAATTAGCTGGCGGTTACGCCACTGCAGAATTTTAACTCGGCACTCTTCTGCTATTTTTGCAATCTCACTTACTTCCATAAGAGTTACCCCGCAGTTTTGCGTCTGAACCAACGAAAGTATTCACGCTTTTGTTTAGGCGGTGGCTTTGGCACGACGCGTCTAGCAACGTACAAGAATACGCTGATGATAAGACCGGCAGTAAGGCCAGCCATCATGCCTGCAAACGTGCCTGCAAATATCCAGATGAAAAAGAAAGTAATGGCAACGTCGAGTGCAATGTCAAACTTTGCTACTCGTTGTATACCAAACTTAAGTAATAAAAAGATAAAGCCAAGAGCGGCTATGATTCCTGCTGTAAACATGGTTAGTCCTCCCGTATTTTTGTTTCAGCAAATTTAGATAGATCGTCAAATTGGCACGCAATAAACGCAAAGCATTGCGCAGCAATGTGACTCGTGTGTTTCAAACAAATTAATGACCAACGTTTAAGATTTTGCATATTGTGACTGCTCCCACATTTTTATTGCTGTATGCATCATTAGAGCTAACTCTAATCTGCCCTCATATATTCCTTCTGATCCATCAGTAAGCCCTTCCGATAAAGCTTCATTAGCATCGTCCATTGCTTCTTCTAACTGTTCGACTAGATGTCGAATAAACTGTTCAGGATTCATTTAGAATGCTCCTTTGTAAAGTATTATGTCTTTCTTTAGCATGGCAAGATCGTAATCACCATTAACTAATTCAAGAATAATTTGAGTTAATTGTTCTCTTGTATCAACTGCATTGTTTGTACCTAACCAATGTAGAAGATCAAGTCTAGATATCCTCGGCACGCTTTTCATGGTCCGTTCTCCGTTGTCAAAGGTTATAAACTTTTGCTACTCTGTGATAGTTACCGTACGAAGCTACTTCCTTCCACACTGGACCTTCAATGTCCAAGTGTCTAAAGTGTTGCTTCGAACCGTCATTAAATATAACACCCAAAGGTTTACTGAAATCAACATAAGGCCAGTCATCTTTTAAGACCATAAAGTTCTGTCTTACATGCCACGGTTGCTTTGCCATTCTGCTCTAGCCTCAAGTAATTCATCAATAGACATATCAAGTTTGCGAGCATACTCTTCATGGATCGCTAGGTATGCATCGACATATTCAAACAGCTTTTCAAAATCATCTTCTCTTTCCATAACATCCTCCAATCATGGCACGCTTAGCCCTCGATGGGTGCGCACAAAAAACAAACAAAGACGAACGGGCGCCCAGCGACCGTTTGCTTCCTTATTAAAAAACAAAAATACCCACCCAATCCGAAGACTGAGTGGGTATGTATTAAGCTACAGCTTTCTCACGAGCCTTGCGTTTCTCTGCAAACTTGGCTCGCAACGTGTCTTTCTGTTGCGCGTCGAGTTGCTCGGTGATGTTGTTCATCTCCGTAAACGCTTCGTCGAATGACTCACAAGTACATTGTGGTTGCCATTCGCCAGTCTGCTCATCAAGACTGGTTGGCGAGAAGTAGTAAAGGTTAGCGATATCAACCTCTGCACTCATCTCTTGAGCAAGCGATGCATGCGACTGAAACAAGTTCTGATAGTCAAGATCAACTACTTCTTTGACGTCAGTGTTAGTCTCAACACCTACAATCTCTGCAGTGCGCTCAGCTGTCTCGACACCGTACACTGGTGACTCTTCGTTCTGAGCGTTCCAAAGCTTGCGAGCGTTCCAGCAAACTTTGTCCATCAGCGTCTGGTGAAAGCCGATGATGGCTAGCGGGTGATACGACGTCTCGTCAGTAGCAGACGCAATGAATGCTTCTTCGAAGTCAGTCTCAAGGTCGCCAGTGTTGAACGACATGATGTGTTTAGCTACTTCACCTTTGTAGCCACGATACTCACTGATTTGTTGCAACGCAGTTTCGATAAATGAATTACGCATTTTAGAAATCCTCCAATAATTGTTTAGTAGAAAGTTGTGCGTTTGTGCAGTCCTCTGCATGCTCGCCAGCAAGTTGCATCATCTGATACATCATTTCAAAGTGATTCAGACTGGGAGTTGGTTCATCGTTGTTAGCGATCATTTCCCAGTGTTCACGGTCAAGGTTTAATGGAACAAAACTCATTGTATATCCTCCGCTATATCATCAAGTGTGTTTGAAATATCGAAAACGAAAAGCGCACCAAGTACCAGCACAAGATCTGCTGGGTTGTCTCTAAGGTGCTGATAAGATTCAACCAGTGGCTTCTTTAGTTTAGTCCACACAGTTGGCGTTATATTTTTTTCGTACAACATGGTTACCTCCAAGTTAAAAAGAATTAAGAGCATAAGCTCACAAGACCCACTGACCACGAGTACTGAAAGTACGAGTGATAACAGCGAGCCCCGAAGGGGCGAGCTAGATGCCCACCTCTTCTAGGCTGTTGAACAAAGCATCAACGCTTTGTGGATCTGTAAAGCCGAACTCTTCTTCTATCTCTTTCCTGTACTCATCTTCAGTGAGTACTTTAGTTGGGAAAGTTACATAGTCAGGGTTCAGCGTACAGTGGTTGAGTGCGACATAAGCAAGAGCATCTGCTCGTCGTAAGAAACCAGATACGCGATAGTCATTGCCGAACTTATACTTGAAGTAGTACTTCAGGTCTGCTTCTGGATACAAGTCAGGCATTGCGTAGTTTTCTAAAGCTTGAGTAAGAACGATAAATGTACTCACTTTTTCACCTCCATCTTTTCATTAGGATTTAATTCGACAGGTGGTTGAAGCATGTCTAGCGCGGTATATAACTCACGTTCTAGTTCTCGTGCTGACATGCGGTTTAATTTAAACGAATATATAAGAGACTTTAGTAGGCTCATGATGGTTACCTCCATAGTTAATTCACAATTAACACTGACCACAAGCGACGAAGGAGCGCGTGCTGGTACCCGGTAAACTGTCTGTTGTAAATGCACAATTCATTGTGGATAAATAGCAACTAGCGTGTGCTGGCCATTGCCGGCCACGCTTCTTTGATAGTTGTCCGTTATCCGTGGTTAGCGGTCAATGTTAAAGTAAAGTCTTAAGTTTCGTGCCAGTTGTGCCAGATACTGTGCCATGTTTCGTGCCACCATTTTTCCAGTAACTACAAGGGCTAGAGTTAAATGTGCCAGTTGTGCCACCTTTTCAAATTCGTTTATGGAAAAGTAAAATCACTGTTTTTTTAATACCTGTATATACTATATAGGAAAAAACATGGCACAAGTGGCACAAGCCTTTGTTTTGCAGATAAAATCTAACTAAATCAATATGTTAGCTCTATCTGTAAGGTGGCACAGAAAGTGGCACAAGGTGGCACAGGTGGCACAAAGTGGTGCTGACCGAGGACAACGTACAATTATCAGGGGATAACTCACAACATATTGTGTATTGCTACGCTGGGAGCTACTCGTTCGTGGACATTATTCGTTGATCGTGGACAACGGACAGCTGTCAGTGGACATTGGCACGCACGCACGCGCAACGGGCACGCACGCAAGGTTAGTGCGCAACAAGACGACCGCCTCGGAATAAATCCTCGGCGGTCTGGTGGTAGGTTATTTCCATGGGAGGTTAGATTCTTTGAGCCATTTACGGGCTTGTTCTTTGTCGATACCTGATTTGTCAACGAAGAGTTCAAGCTGTTCTTGAAGAGAGGGAGATTTAGAGTGTTCCTCAAGTTTAGTTTTGGCATAAGTAGTAGCTTTAGAAGCGACTGATTCAGTAGCATTGATAGCTGATAGAGCATAAGAAGCTAGATTTTTAGATAGTTTCATGATGTTTCTCCTAGTAATAAATAGATATAAGTAAAGCGTGAGCACCCAATGAGATAGTAGAGAGTGCAAGGATAAAAGCGTTTAAGATAGTTAGTTTGATCATGACAAGTAGTCCTATAATAAATTCATAAGACACACTGACAACGAGCGACGTGAGGAGCGAAGTTTAAAACCAAGGGGTTACTGATGGACAAGGTTCCGTGAAGCAAGTTCGATACAAGGTTCCAATGTCGGAGTCCGGGGTTGGGGGACGGTGCGCACCCGAGAGGGGAGATAGTGAGTGAGCGATTCAGAAATAAATTTTCAAATTTTTTTTTCTGAAAAATTTTTTCGCAAAAAATTAGCAAAACCGATTTATACGTGTATAGTTAAGCGCATGGATCATAAACGGTGCGCAGTTTGCAACATAGACCGCCCTGTAACGGAGTACAATATGTCAGAGGGCGCTCTGCGAAACACATGTAAAAAGTGTGTAGAGGCTAGCCGTCGCAAAAAATGGTCAAGTACCTATCAAGAATACCTAAATAAACTTCTCCAAAGCGCAAAAAGCAGTCGCAGTAAAACAATGGAGTTCAACGTTGAGTTGGAGCACCTGATAGATCTGTGGGAAAAGCAAGACGGTAAGTGCGCACTGTCGGGGGTTGCTATGACTCACCATAGAGATGGCTCCGGTAAAAAAGAGTTTAACGCATCCATAGATAGAATAGACCAAAATCAAGGATATGAGCCACATAATATACACTTAGTTTGTTACCGTGTTAATATCTTAAGACATAGTCTTCAAATCGACATGTTTTATTGGTGGATTAAGACTATAGCTGAACATTCTTGCGATTAATTAGAAGTTGGGATAAGATTCATTATGGAAATCTCTATGGTAGCAATTGAAGGCCTCGATAAAGCCGTACTTGGTACAGCTTTGTTAAAAGGAGGCAAAGAAGTGTTAGTGTATGACGCTGATAAAGCGGAAAGAATACTTTTTGATGCGGGGTATGGTGACGATGCGCTGTATCCTTTTTTAGTAAGTTGCGGATTTGACGAATTAGGCGAAGACGCACCTGTTTTTGTGTTCCTAGATGAAGAACTTGGCGGTGAACTTAGTGAAAAACGACGAGGCGGTCTCAGAATCGTCCACTAATGCTGTATCTGCTAGGACAGAATTCCAGTCTCATGTACCTTACATGGGACTTTCGCTTAGTGCGTTAACAGTACAGCAAGAAAAACTAGTGATGTTGATCGCTAGTGGCATGACAATCGCGGCAGCTGGTCGTGGTGCAGGCTATGCAAGCTACAAAACAGCGCTTGAAGCCTCCAAAAAGCCAGATGTCCAGACTGCGTTACAGTATTTTAGAGAACAAATGCGCGAAGAAGTAAAGTTCGAACGCACAAACGCGCATGCTATGTACATGGAGGCGTATAATTCCTCTGCTACAGCCACCGAAATGAAAAATACGGTGGATTCTCTGGTTAAATTACATGGTTTAACTGCCCCAGATAATGCAGTACAGGTAAATGTCAACCTAAACGCTACAGCAAAACAGCTAGAGCGACTAACAGACGAAGAGCTGCTAGAAATAGCGGGTAAAGACACTACTTATTTAGAACCAGAGGGATAAATAATGATGTACGCAAATAGCAAAGACGATAAAGGCAGTTTAATAACTAAGAGAACTAAAGAAGGTGCAGCTAAACGTAAGAAAGCTGAGCAAGAGTTCTTAAAGATAATGCAGGCTCAACACAAAAGCCGCAACCGTAAAGTATATACAGCGCCAGTACCGAAAGATTAGTAGTGGTAGAAAAGAAAACTTGCATACGTTGTAAGAAGTTACATCCAGAGACTTTATATTCTGGAGAAGACGACGTCTGCGTTTATTGTAAAGCAGACTATGCAGAAGCGTTACCAACACCAATTGACGTTGAACAACCTGTCATTACGGCAGAGGAGGTTTCAGTTGAAGAAAAAGCAAAAGCAGAACTCGCGCTCAGGTTCCTCACAAGGAAAAGATTACTCCCTTTCGTTGAGCGATTCAATCCAGAATACCAAGCCGGCTGGGTCCACAAAGACATTTGTAACAGGCTTGAGCAATTCTCTAAAGACGTTGCTGAGAAAAAGTCTCCAAGGCTTATGCTCTTTATGCCGCCTAGACATGGTAAAAGCACGCTTGCTTCAGTTGCTTTCCCAGCTTGGCACCTTGGTCGCCACCCTGAACACGAGTTTATTAGCTGTTCGTACTCAGGCTCGCTCGCTATGGGATTCAGTCGTAAAGTACGTCAACTCTTGCGTGAGCCAACTTACAAAACTGCGTTCAAAACTAGACTTGACCCAGACAGCCAATCAGCGGAAGCTTGGCTTACTAGTACTGGTGGTGGTTTTGTTGCTGCTGGTGTTGGCGGGGGCATAACAGGTAAAGGCGCCCATATCCTTGTTATCGATGATCCGGTAAAGAATAGGGATGATGCTGAAAGTCAAAACGCTAGAGACAGTACGTGGGACTGGTACACATCAACAGCGTATACCCGTCTCGCCCCGGGCGGTGGAGTGCTCGTCATTCTCACCCGTTGGCACGACGACGATTTGGCTGGGCGGTTGCTCAAGGCAGCGGACAATAACGGCGAACAATGGGAAGTTGTCAACTACCCAGCAAGAGCTGAAGTTGATGAAGAGTTTCGAAAAGCAGGCGAAGCGTTACATAGAGAACGCTACGACGAAGAAGCCCTAAAGAGAATTGAGAAAGCAGTTGGCCCTCGAGATTGGTCAGCTCTTTATCAGCAGAACCCAGTTGCTGATGATGGTGATTATTTTACAAGGGACATGATTCAATACTTCGACTACGAAGATGTGGACCTTGACGAGATGCGTTACTACTGCGCGTGGGATTTGGCGATTGGTAAACGAGATCGCAATGACTACACAGTAGGTATGGTTATTGGGGTAGATGCCGAAGATAACCTGTATGTTGTAGACGTAGTAAGAGGTAAGTACGACGGTTTTGAGATTGTAGAAAGGATACTCGATCTCTACGAAGAATGGCGACCTTCTATAATAGGTATTGAGAAAGGCCATATTGAGATGGCACTAGGCCCGTTCTTGGAAAAACGCGTACGTGAACGAGGGTTACACGAAGCGTATTTCAAAGATTTAAAAACTGGACGAAGGGATAAAGAAGCTCGAGCGCGAGCAATACAAGGCCGTATGCAACAGGGCATGGTATATTTGCCTAGAGAAGAACAGTTTACAGGCCCACTTGTGGCCGAACTACTGCGATTCCCAAATGGTATACATGATGATCAGGTAGATGCGTTAGCGTGGATTGGTTTAATGATGACTGAGTTTGCTACTTATGAAGCACCAGCACAGGCTTATCAACCGTCTTGGAGAGACAAACTACCTCACATGTTTAAAACAAAACGAGATAAATCACCGATGAGTGCATAAATATGAAGAAGCTAAGTTCTGCCAAACAGCAAGAAATAGCACGAGCGCAATGGGACAGATACGAACGGGCTAGAGATAACGGCCATATAGATTACATCGAGATGGCACAAAAATGTGATGCCTACTATCGAGGTGATCAATGGGATGACTACGATAGAATGGCGCTAGAATCAGAGGGTCGTCCAGCCCTTACTATTAACACAGTTCTTCCTACTATTAATACTGTACTCGGTGAACAGTCATCACGAAGAGCTGACGTTAAGTTCAAACCACGAAGAGGTGGCGACGAAGAAGTAGCACATACCCTTACTAAGTTATACATGCAGATTGCAGATAACAACAAGCTCGATTGGGTAGAACAGCAAGTATTTAGCGACGGTCTGATACTAGATGGCCGTGGTTACTTTGATGTACGCATGGACTTCTCTGACCACGTTGAAGGTGAGATACGAATCACTGCCAAAGACCCACTAGACATTCTCATCGATCCAGATGCTAAAGACGCTGATCCCAAGAACTGGAACGAAGTGTTCGAAACTAAGTGGATGACTCTTGATGAAATTGAAGAACTTTATGGCAAAAAGAAAGCAGAAGAGTTAAGATTTATAGCAGAGAACGGTAATACTTTTGGCAGGGATTCTGTTGAGTATTTTGAGAACCGTTTCGGCGATCAAGAAGATGATTACTTCGGGGCACAGGTTCCGGGGGACGATGAGTATCGCAACGTACGCTCACTTCGAGTAATTGAACGTCAACATAAGAAGCTTAGCAGATGCGACTTCTATGTAGACCCAAACACAGGCGATCAACGACACGCTCCTTCGACTTGGTCTGATAGTAAGAAGAAAAAGTTCGCTAAACAGTACGGTCTGAACATTATCAGTAAAATGATAAAGAAAGTTCGTTGGACTGTAACATGTGACCACGTTGTACTGCACGACGATTGGTCTCCTTATCACGACTTCACAATTGTTCCATACTTCGCCTACTTTAGACGAGGGCGTCCGTTTGGTATGATTCGTAACTTGTTGAGCCCACAAGAGCAGCTAAACAAGATTGCTTCACAAGAACTACACATTGTTAACACCACAGCTAACTCAGGTTGGATGGTAGAGTCAGGCTCGTTAGTTGGTATGACAGCGGATGACCTCGAGGAGCATGGTGCAGAGACAGGCCTTGTTCTTGAATATAACAGAGGCTCCAACCCACCGTCTAAGATACAACCCAACCAGATCCCAAGTGGCCTTGATCGTATTGCGATGAAAGCGCAGGCTAACATTCAATCTATCTCAGGTATCAACGATTCTATGTTAGGTACAGATAGTGCGGAAGTATCTGGCGTAGCTATCCAAGCCAAGCAGAATCGTGGCGCAATAATGATTCAAGTACCTCTAGATAACTTGCGTAAGTCACGCCAGTATCTAGCAGAACGTGTACTCGACCTTATTCAAGGGTTCTACACGGAGCAACGCGTTATTCAGGTTACTAACGAAGATGATCCTATGAAGCCACGCGAAGAAATGGTCGTCAATCAGATGACTCCTGAAGGCACTATTATTAATGATCTTACTCTTGGTGAGTACGATGTAGTTATTGCTACTGCCCCAGCTCGTGATAGCTTCGATGAAGTTCAATTCGCGGAAGCACTTAACTTACGTCAAGTCGGCGTAGCTATTCCAGATGATGCAATCATTGAGTACTCACATCTAGCTAGAAAAGGTGAGCTAGCTAAACGCATTCGTATGTTGACTGGCGTAGAGCAGTCTGAAGAACAGATGCAAGCAGCAGCTGCACAACAAGAGATACAGATGCAGCAAGTACAGTTAGAACTAGCTAAGATGCAAGCAGAAGTTCAGAAGCTACAATCAGAAGCGGCTGTCAATATCTCTAAAGTACAGAGTGCAGAAGTTACTAATCCGCAGATCCGTATGCAAGAGCTACAAGCTAAGATTGGCATGAAGCAGCAAGAGCTAGATCTACGTAGAGAACTTGCCGCTCTAACTAATCAGACTAGAACGAATCAATCCCAAACTAATGCTGCAACCCGTATTGCTGCAACTGCTATGCAGACTGCCGCAAAGAAAGAAGCAGTTAAACCCCAACAGGTGGACATACCTAACATTAGGCCCACTAACAACCAATAGGATATTGATATGAGTGACGATAAAGACGAAAACGTAAACACAACGACTTTCGATGTAATGCCGGGAGCTGATCCAATCGAAGAGGATGATACACCCCCCATCGATCTAAGTTTCCCAGACGAGCCAGAGCCAGAAGCTAAAGAGGAGGAAACTGTTGAAGAGACTGTTGCCGAAGAATCCGAAGAAGTTGTGGCCGAAGAAGAGACCGAGGAGCCTGCAGAAGATGTTGAACCTGAAGCAGAGTCTGAGGAAGAGCCGGAAGCTCTAAAAGAACCTGAGCCAGAACCTGAGCCAGAGGTAGAAGAGAAGCCCGCTGAGCCCAAGTCTAAGAAGCCTATGGTTCCTAAGTCTAGACTGGACGAAGTACTAGCTAAACAGAAAGAGTTGCAGAAGCAACTTGAAGATATGAAAGCTGTACAGGCGGCAGAGGACGAAGCCCCTGAAGAGTATGACTTCGCTGCTAAAGAAGTTGAGTATCAAAATGCTTTGCTTGACGGTGAAGTAGAAAAGGCAACCTCAATTAGAACTGAGATACGTAAAGCTGAAAGAGCACAGATTGAGTTTGAAATGACTCAGAAGATGTCTCAAACAGTATCTCAGAACAGAGAAGCTACTGCTCTACAACAAGCTGCTACTGAGCTAGAGAGCGCGTTCCCACAGTTCAACAAAGCGTCTGATCAGTTCGATGAATCTTTAACTAATGAAGTTGTAGAATTACGTGATGCCTTTATGATGAAAGGCGAAAACGCAGTTGCAGCATTGTCTAAAGCAGCCAGATTCGTTGTGCGTGAATATGATCTAGTACAGAATGAAGAAGCTCCATCACTAGCAAGCACAGCTAACGCTGTCGATGAAGTAGCTAAGAAGCGTAAAGAAGTATCACGCAAACTAAAAGCTGCCGATTCACAACCGCCAGAGATGCCGGGAGAAAGCTCTTCTGCGAAAGGCGAAAGCCAGTATGACCTTAGTAACATGACGGAAGAAGAGTTCGATGCGCTTCCTGAAGCTACCCTTAAACGTTTACGAGGAGACATCCTCTAAGAGGTGATATATGCCAGCTAAAAAAGACCCACGATTAGCCCGAGCCGGAGTTTCGGGCTATAATAAACCGAAGAGAACACCTAGTCACCCTACTAAGAGTCATGTAGTGGTAGCTAAACAGGGTGATCAGATCAAGACGATCCGTTTCGGCCAGCAAGGTGTTAAAGGAGCAGGCAAAAATCCCAAGACGGCGAAAGATAAAGCTCGTAAAAAGAGCTATTACGCGAGACACAATGCTCAAGATAGCAGCCCATCTAAGCTATCAGCACGTTATTGGTCTCATAAAGTCAAATGGTAAGAGGTATTTGTTATGCCAATGGTAGGTAAAAAGAAGTTCCCATACACAAAAGCTGGCAAAACAGCGGCTAAAAAAGCTGCTAAAAAGACAGGCAAAAAAGTAGTTAAGAAGAAAAAAGGCTACTAATGGCCCGTACTGACGAAGCCAAGTGGAAGCGTATAGTATCAGCAGTAAAAGCTGGTTCTAAAGGCGGTAAACCCGGTCAATGGAGTGCTAGGAAAGCACAACTTGCCACTCAACGGTACAAAAAATCGGGCGGTGGCTATACCGGTTCTAAGACAAAGGCTCAAAAGTCTTTGACTAAGTGGACAAAAGAAAAGTGGGGTACTAAGTCAGGAAAGAACAGTACTCAGGGTCCAAAGGCTACAGGCGAAAGATATCTACCCAAGAAGGCTAGAGAAGCCCTTTCCAAGAAGGAATATGCCGCTACGTCCCGCAAGAAACGAGCTGACACTAAAAAAGGGAAGCAGTTTAGTAAGCAGCCTAAAAAGGTTGCTAAGAAAACAGCAAGGTATAGATAGTATGAAACGGATTGCCATAGCCCTCGTCTGTTTGTCAGTCGGGGCATTCGCTGATGAGGGTGCTAATAGTCAAGAAGGCAGTCTCAACACGTATAACAATGACTCTACTGTTAGTAGTAATAATACTACTACAGATACTAGTACGACCAACCACTATAACGGTGCGGGTTCGTCTAGTGAGATGCCTGTAGGTAGTGCGATTAGTCCTACCTACATGAGCAATGGTATGGACACCTGTTTAAAAGGCTCCGGCGGTTCGCTTCAGACTGTCGGAGTTGGTATATCTAGCGGTGAGTATGAAGTTGATCCGAACTGCGATAGGAGGAGAGATGCAAAACTTCTATCGGATCTAGGTATGAAGGTCGCAGCTGTAGCGAGGATGTGCGAGGACGAAATCGTGTGGAAATCGATGTTTATGTCAGGAACGCCCTGCCCAGTACAACAGGGTGGCAGACTGGTTGTTGGGAAACGAGCTTACTTTCTAATGAAGAGTAACCCTTCATTGTTTATACCCGCTTACGGCAAGGTACGTAGAAAGTATACAGAGACCCAGCTTTGGTTTAATGCAGTACTTGGTATAGGTGTCGAATCCGATGAAGAACAAACTGATGATAATGAGTCTGTTAGCGATAAGTTCCGCAGCTCACTCAAATGAACTAGATAATTTAATTGACGCTTCTAGCGCTTTAGTAGACCAGATTGATCGCGGGATCATTCTTACTGGAGCGGCTATGGAGTATTCCTACACAGGCACAGGCCTGTCAGATGGCACCCTGTCATCTAGCGCTCACATTAGCACAGAACAACTAGACGCTTACAACAATGCGTTGTCAGGTATGAGCACGTATCTGCCGTACGGTTCTGTACAAGATGTCCTTAACGAGAAAGCGATGCAAGAGCTAGATCTTATGGACGCCGCTGTCGATACGTTTACAGAAGTTGTGGTTGACATGGTACAGGTAGTACAGGTTGCTGAGATGGCAGAAGACGCATCTAGCCCAGACGAAGAAGCAGCTGTACAAGACTTCGTAGTAGCTAATGCAGAGGTGCTAACTATTGATCAACAAGAAGTCGATACGTACAACCAGTCTCTCGACGATATTGAAACACACGCGAACGCCGCAAGCGCATACATTGCAGTAGCCGCAAACGCAGACGCGGTGGGCTTTCTAGAGCAGGGGGCAGAGAACAATAATACGACAGCAGAACAAGCTACAGTTACATACAGTGCTAACCAGCAATGGGTAAGCATGCAATGGGCTAGCACTAATAATGCTACTGCTGTATTTCTAAACGGTAATGATGGCTTCGGGCTAGACCTATACGTTAGTGAAGCAGATGTACTGGCTATAGGATCTGACTCGGGTTACTACCTAACAGGCCCGACTGCTAACGGGTATAACTGCTTTATGAACGGGGAATGTGAATGAGCCTAGAAAATACTGAATTAAAGATAGGAAACACCAGCTTCAAGGGTGTGTGGATCGCAATAGTGCTAACGATTGGCACCAGTATTGGTGGCACCGTGTGGACAGCTAGTAGCCTGTATTCTCGTTTAGAGGGCGTTGAGGCTAGAAAAATACCGAATATTGTTCCATTAACTGAACAAGTAGCCCTTATAGAAACACAACTTACTGATAATGACGTCCCAAAGTTGCAGGGCAAACTAGCTGAACTAGGCGTAAATCTTAAAACCATAGCCGAACAGCAAGAGAAGCTACTGGAAATCAAAAACGAAGTTAAAGAACTCAAAGAACAAGTCATCCAAATGCAGACAACTGTAGACAAAGCAGAACGAGCAGCCGGTGATTTGGGTAAGTACGACCTAGACAAGATAACTAGGGAGATACAAGATTTATGGGATGGTATGGATTATCTATCAAATCCCCTTAATTAGTTTGCATAGTTTTTAGACTTAAGATACTATTTATTTTAGGTTCGTCTATCAGTACGATAACTGGTCGGCCCGTAGCCGTAAAAAACGTATCCTTCGCCTACACAAGGCGTAAAACCTGTCGAGGTCGCACCTCGTTAAAAAGCGCTAGTTCGTTGTCCCACGATACGGGAATTACGGATTAGCCGCTCCTTTAAGTCGGCTAAAAGAGCGTGGCGTTTTGCCACATATTTATTTTTGTCTATTTATAAGGAGGCCTATCATGGCTTTAACTAATTTCGGTACGCTAACAGGCGACCAACTACAAGCATGGTCACGTGACTTCTGGAAAGTTGCTCGTAACCAATCTTTCATCAATCAGTTCGCTGGAACTGGCTCAAACGCTATGGTTCAGCGTATTACTGAGCTTACTAAATCAGCTAAAGGCACAAAAGCTAACATCACTTTGCTTGCTGACATGACTGGAGACGGTATCACTGGTGATAACACTCTAGAAGGCAACGAAGAAGCGCTACGCGCCTATGACATCAGCATTCAGTTAGATCAACTACGTTTTGCTAACAGAATTGCTGGCCGCATGGCTGACCAAAAAACTGTTGTTAACTTCCGTGAGCAATCTCGTGACGCTCTTGCTTATGCAATGGCTGACCGTATTGACCAACTAGCGTTCTTGACCCTTTCAGGCGTTGCTTACACTTACAAAAACAACGGTACGCTACGTGCTGCTTCTGCAAGCGCTGGTCACGATCTTGCTGATCTTGAGTTTGCTTCAGACGTATCTGGTCCAAGTTCTGATCGTCACTTCAAACTAAAAACTAGCAATGAGCTAGCTGCTGGTGACACTACTACTAACGGTCACGTTAAGTTAACTTACAAAGCTATCATTAGCTTGAAAGCTAAAGCTAAAGATCGCTACATTCGTGGTATCCGTGCTGGTGCAGGCGAAGAAGTGTTCCACATGTTCGTTACTCCACAGCAAATGGCTGACCTCAAAATGGATGACGACTTCATTCAAAACGTTCGTAACGCTGGCGTTCGTGGCGCAAGCAACGCATTGTTCGCTGGTTCTTCAAGCGTAATGGTTGATGGCGTTATCGTTCATGAGTTCCGTCACGTATACAACACTTCTGGTGCTGCTTCTGGCTCTAAGTGGGGCGCAACCGGTACTGAGAACGGCGGTCGTGCTCTATTCTGTGGTGCTCAAGCTCTTGCTATGGCTGACATCGGTCTACCTGAAATGGTTGAAGATACTTTCGACTACGGTAACCAGTCAGGTATTTCTGTAGGTAAGATCTTCGGTCTACGTAAGCCTAAGTACAACAGCGACGCAAGTGGCTCTGTACAAGACTTCGGCGTTATCTGCTTAGATACTCTACAGTCTTAATAAACCTTATACCCCCTCTTAGGAGGGGGTTTCTTCGGGAGATATAGAAATGGCTACATTCAAATCAGATTCCGTGGCTAATGACATGGGATACATCCCATTCCCGCAAGGGGATGTAGGTGTTAGAGCTGGCGAATACACTATCTCAGCTGCTCTTGCGGCTAATGACATTGTTCAGCTAGTAAACATAAACAAAGGTGAAACAGTATTGGGTTACTTCTTGGAAGTTCCCGACTTAGACACCAACGGCTCTCCAGCAATTACACTTGACTTGGGTACAGACGGCGATACTGACCTGTTCCTAGATGACAGTAATTTGGGTCAAGCAGGCGGAACATCTAACTTACTAGTTAAGCCTGTAACCTTTGCAGCTGACGGCTCTATAGACTTAAAAGTCGCAACAGCCCCAGCTACAGGCGCTACATCTGGCACAATCAAACTAAGTGTTTTAGTAGCAGCGTAATTTATAACCCCCTTCGGGGGGTTAGTTTTTAAGAGGATACACATCATGAAGATTATTAGTGACAAAGACCTATATGTACCACATCCATCAGGTCAAGCGCTTAGACTATACGCTGGCGTAGTTAGAGAGTTAAACCCTTGCCACGAAGAATTAGGCACACTTGCGCTACAGATGGGCGCTAAGCTATATAACGAGAATAGCGTTTCTCCGCAAGAGATAGAAGATGCGGAGTTTGAAGAAGTAGTTGAAGAGACTACAGAAGAATTTGATCCAGCTCTAATGGAATGCTTAGCTAACCTAATAGAGCAGGGTAACCCAGAAGACTTTAAAGTAGATGGTACGCCAAAGGCTGCTATCGTCAACAAAGCTGTAGGCCGAACTGTTCGTAGTGATGAGCGCGAAGCAGCTTGGGAAGCAGCACTAAACCTATAGGTGTTAAAGCATGGCTATTTTAGTAAATGATCTAATAAGCAGGGTGCAGGCAGTACTTCAAGATACTACAGGCGTTAGATGGCCTCAAACAGAGTTGGTTTTGTGGATCAATGATGCGCAAAGAGAAGTAGCACTACTCAAGCCCGATGCAATGTCAAATACTGCGATAGTCACGCTAGATGCTGGCACAAAGCAAAGCATACCAGCTGACGGTAATAGACTACTCAAAGTAGTTAGAAACATGACGCAAAATGCCAACGACAATACTTTGTACGATGGCAAACGCTCTATAAGGTTGGTAGACGGCGATATCCTAGATTCACAAACCCCCGATTGGCATGACTCTACTGTGGGCGGCGACGCAGCTCATGGCGGTGAAGTTAAGCACTACATATACAACGAAGAAAGCCCCAGAACTTACTACGTATATCCGGGAGTGTCCTCGGTGTCTACTGTATACCTAGAGATCATGTACTCTAAGAACCCAGCCGTAATTACTACTGTCACTGGGAGCACTGCTTTGTCTGTACCAGATATTTTCGGCAACGCAGTAATGAACTACGTTCTTTACATGGCATACATGAAAGATTCTGAGTACGCTGGCAACCAACAACGTGCCGCCAACCATTATCAATTATTCTCAGCATCTGTAACCGGTAAAGCACAGATAGATACTGTATCGTCTCCAAACGTGGAGGCTAGCAACCCACCCAACTTACAATAGGGGTCTGATTTATGGCGATTTCATATGAAACGCTACTACCTGACGTGTTACCACACGTTAACGGCTGTATAGACACTCTTGCTGAAACTAATATTAGAGCAGCAGCTATAGAGCTATGCGAGAGGTCAGGCGTTTACAGGAAAGAGCTAGACCCTATCACAGCTGTAGCAAATAGGTACGAGTACGATTTTGATGCCCCTTCAGGTACAGCTGTACATAGAATAGAATGGGTAACCTATGACGGTGAAGAGCTAGAACCTATATCTAGCACTTTACTGGAACAGCGTATACGTAAATGGAGAGAGGAAACTGGACAGCCTGAGTACTATGTACAGCAGTCCAACACTTCTTTCTTCATAGCACCCGTTCCAGCCGCTAACTTAACGCAAGGTATAGTAGTTAGAGCCGTACTAAAACCTACATATACCAGCAATGGTTGCGATAATGACGTGATGAATAACTATAGAGATGTTATAGTAAATGGTGCATTATTTAGACTACTTCGTATGCCCAATACTGTTTGGTCAGATATGAACGCAGCTGGGGTATATGCAGGGTTATTTAATGAAGGTGTAGAGCGTGCAGAGAAGCAGGCTCGCGGAGCTAATACAGGTGTATATAGGAAGGTGAAATATGGCGGAATCCAAAGTGCAAAGTCAGGATCATGGCAGAGAAGAACTAGAGACTACGGTAATAAATACTAACCCAGTAAGTGCAGATGTAAGAAGTGAATGGCATTGGGTAAGACCGGGGATTGAAGAAGTTTTAAAAGAACATCCCCAACTAACATTTATACCGGAAGATATATACACCGCATGTGCAACTCAAAGGGCAGGGTTGTGGGTAGCGCCAGAAGGTTTTGTTGTAACTACTACTGAGGTAGATCAGTTCAACGGCAAAAAAACTTGTTTAATATGGGTAGCGTGGGCTAGAGAAAGGGGCCAAAATTGCGCTGTTAAATATCAAGAGTTTTTTGCAAGCGTAGCCGCAGAGTCAGGTTATGATTATTTAGAAACGAGAACTCCTATATCAGCTATGGAGAAGTATTTTCTAAACACTGGTTGGGAAAAAGACACGGTAATTTATACGAGAAAATTGTAATGGGATCAAAACCTAAAAAACAAGACTACAAGCCTAGCGAATCTGAAAAAGCATCCGCAGACGTTGCGTATAAAGAGTACTCGTATTTCAAACAGAAGTACGACCCACTTCTACAGAAAATGCGTGACCAGTCCAAATCTGACGCTCCTACAAGAGCACTAAGAGGTCGTGCTAATGCTGATGCTATGCAAGCGCTGACAACTAATATGAATCTTTCTCAGGCACAAGATGCTGAACGTGTGGGTGACTTGACTAGAGGCGCAACAGGGCAGCTGGGGCTAGCTACTCAAAAAGGGCAGCAGATACAAAGTAACATGCAGTCTGGCGTTCTTAAAACCGCTAGAGGGCAAGCAGCACAAGCGCAGTCTGGTATGTCACAAGCATCTAGACTAGAGACTTCTCAGAACCTAACTAAAGCTAAAGCTAAAGCAGACGTTAAAGCAGCTAAAAATGCTGCTATTGCCCAGATAGCCGGCTCTGCCCTAGCACAGGGCATGGACAACATGGCTACTACCGCTACAGTACAGCCGAAATCAGGCGTAGGTGCACCTCAACAAGTTAAGGGCACTTTCTTTAACCCAGTTAACAGCGCAGGCGTATCTCAAGGGTCTCCATTGGCTACGTTCGGCACTGCACTTAAGAGCGTATTTTAGGGGGGTATATTTATGGGTATTGGATTCCAAGCCGGTATAGGCGCTGGTGCATATCGACGTAGCAGAAAAAAGCGGGTCGAAAGGATGGAAGATCACTTTTACAAGGGTGATGCCGAGTTAGGGCAAGCTACAGTAGACGTTGAGGGTAACGCTCTTAAGAATAATCACGAGTTTGTTCGCAATCAGTACGGGGACATTGTACAGCGCAAGAAATCCTCAAGTTTAGGCGGGAGGATAAAACAGCTTAGTAAAAGGACGATCGAAGAGGATCCAGATAAGATATACGCTAGAATGACTCGCATGGAGTTTAACGACTACGTTAAAAACTACCGTGATTTCGAAGAAGACTTGATTGAGAAGTCTCAAACAGATACTACTCTTATAGACCAAGCTAGAGAAGATTTAGCTTCAACTCCAGCCCTTATGCAGGGAGTACAACAGCGCCAAATGGACCGATATGGTACAGCATTAACGCCTGCCCAACAAAAAGCACAACGAGACGCGATGACTAGGCAGAATACTCTGAGCACTATACAGGGCATGAGCGACGCTCGTATTGCCCAGCGCGAACAAAACCAAGGGCTATTGGCTCAGCTTATAGACATAGGTCAAGGGGTTAATAGAGCCGCTCAAGATCAAATGGGTGGAGCTGCAGCAGACGCTACACAACGTAAAAATGCCTACGAACAGGCAAGAGCGCAACATAAAGCGCAAACGTATTCAACTTTAGGCTCGCTCGGCGGTATGGGCGTTGCTTTCTTAATGGGATTCTAAGATATGGCTACTCAAGATGTAGGTTCAGCATTTCTAGCGGGGTTCAGTGCTATACAAGGCATGAATCAGCAACGCAGGGATAACGAGTTTCGCAATAGACAGCAAGACGAAATAGAGCGTGCTAACTTAGAAGCAGAACAGTTCAAGGATAGGCAGCAAACCGAAATAGAGCGTTCTAATCTAAAAACAGAAGAATACAATAGTCAGATTGCTGCTATTAAAGAGAAGGAAGAAGCCCGCCTTCAAAATGTGCAAGACAGGCAGATTAAAGTAGAGAAAGCTAATAGCTCTATCGAACTGTTTAGCGCCGCTGGCCTAGTTAACAAGGATTTTACAGGTATTGATAAAGCTAAATTCAATGAAGGCATAGCAAATGGCGATGCTGCCGTTTTGGATATAGGCCTACAGCAGATAAATGCTAATGCCGAAAAAATGCTTGGCCCCGGTCTTACAGCCACCGGTATAGTCCCAGCCCCAGACGGGTCTGGTAGATATGCTGTTACTGTAAGAACTGCTGAAGGCGTAGACTCAGCTATAACTGAAAACAGAACTGCCGATGCACAGGATAATGTTGTATTTTTTGACCCTGAGAAACTAACCAATCTAGTAGATTTAAGCTATAGAAAAACAGCAGGCGACGCAAGTTCTGTAAATATTACTAGAATTGTACAAGAGCAAAATGTAGTGGGGGCTGATGCAAACGCAGCAGAAACAGAACGAGATGCTCTAGATGGATTAGAAGCCAACGCTCAGTTAGCCGATATAATTGACGTCGTGGCAGCTACAGGCGACCAAAAAGCAATGTCCGGAGTTCTAGACCTCTTAGCATCTGGCGCCTCTTTTGAGGATTTTCAGAACGTGCTGTCCACTGTACAGCAAGATATAGACCCAGAAGATGACACGGTCGGTCAAGGGATTGAGCGAAAAATACAAACTAATATAGCAGATGTACAAGTTGGCGAGAGAACCACGTTTGAAGAGGGTGGAGCCCGTGCCCAAGCAGAAGAAACTGTTCTCGCTGCCGCGGATGAAGGTTGGCGATTCTATAAAACTGCTGATTCCATGAGAGGGGATATTGAGCGTGCCAACATTGATAAAAACTTAATAGATCCAACAACAAAACGCTCCTTCGGTGTACAGATGGAAGAATTTGATGCTGAAGTAGCCGCCCTTAAAGAGAGATTTGCATCGGGTAAGATAGGCGGTGAGCAATATGATAATGAAATAGATAAGGTAGAAAAAGACCGTAACCGAGTGCTTGACAGGGCTAATAAAGCTTCTGTTAAGAAGATAAGAGATTTGGAGTCCCGTAGAGATGCTCTTATAGAAAGAGATCTTATGGAAGAGGCACAGAACATACAAAACCAAATTGACGAAGAAGTGGGTACTAAGTACACAACTGCTGGATTAGTTAAACTAACTAAGGACTTGGAAGGTAAGTCTGATCAGCAAATTGATGAGGAAATAGATTCTGGGAAAATAAAAATAGATCCTCAGACTCTAAAAGATGCCGCTGAACAACTTAGACAGAAAGGTATAAAAGACCTAAAGGACACGAGATTAGCTAATACAAAAGACCGAGCTATGATGCGAGCAGTTTTGGCCGCTAATGAGCCTGATGCTAGTAACAGAAAAGCAATCAGATCTAGTATCGACAACTTGTTTTCTACAGGCGACCCTACTTTATCTACTAATCAAGCTCAGACAAATCAAATAAACCAAGAAAAAAATAGAATAGCTGTAAGAAAATTAAATCAAGAAGCTAAACAATGGCGCGAAGGGCAGTACGAAAGCTTAAACGAGGACTTAGATACGTTCTATACAGGCGTTAACAAGGTAGTGTTCGGTGATGATTTCAAAGAAAACTACGTCGGTAAGGGCACTTCTAACGGCCTAGTGAGACAGTTTTTACCAACTGTGTTAGCTAGAATACGTAATACGGAAGATCCACAAGTTAGAGACGAATGGACAAGAGCATTTGGCGCTTTGATTAGTACTACGGTTGCTGGCTATGCCCAAGATAACGATGCCGGTTGGGTTGGGAATATAGCTGCATGGTTTAGACCTAATGCCAAAGACAGCATTCAGTCAACTGATTTCGAGATAGAAAAAGTTAGACCTGTTTACTCATCTAAAGGTAAGGTCACTGGGTATGAATATACAGACCAATATGGCAGAAGTACAGACTCTGTAATAAAAGCTGGAAACCTTAGAAAACTAGATGCGAAAGTAGAAGATGCCTTAAGGGCAGTAGTGACTCAACGCCATCCATTTACTGGCAAAAAATAAGGAGCGGTTAAATGGCCGATCCTAACGACTATCTATCTACACTAACCCAATCAGTGTTAGATTCCGGCGTTCCTGATACTACCGTAACAGCGGATACCCCTGAAACAGAGAACAAAAGAACCCTGTCCGAGGCTTTTTCTGACGGAATGTTGCAGGGCGTAGAAGGCATGGCTGCAGATGTCGAGTACTTTAAAGCGTTAGCTAAAACGCTTGTAGGTGCAGACGAAGAATCTATAGCCGACAACATAGCCGAAGCCAGAAGGTTGGAAGAGAGCGCTAGTCTTGCAGTAAAAGACATGGACACGTTCGGTGAGTTTTTAGAACAACCAACTGTAACTGGGTTTATTGAACAAGCTGTTAAGTTCAGTGGTCAAGCCGTACCTAGTATAGCCACAACTGTATCAACCGGCGGCGTTGGTGGCGTTGTAGCCGTCTTAGGTAAAAAAGGTGTAGGTTATACCGGTAAAAAGATTGCTGAGCGAATCGGTCGTGACTCTATACAAAGAACCATAAAAGGTACGGCTACCCCAGATGAGAAAGACTTAGCGAACTCTTTATATAGAACTTTCAGAAACGGTACCATAGGCGGCGCATTTACAGCTGAGTATATACCGCTATCTGGATCTAACTTAGGTGAAGCTTTGGACTCTGGCCAAGAGCTTGACAAAGGTCAAGCGGCTAGAGCAGCGTTGGTGGGCCTACCTCAAGCTACGATAGGCGTAGCCGGTGAAGTAGCTATAGTAAAACTGCTTGGCAATATAGCTAAAAAGAGAGCTGTTAAAGAGAGCTCTACTTTTGGGGACTTTGCTAAACTAGTTGCCACTAATACCTTAAGAACTGGGGCTATAGAAGGTACTACAGAATTCACACAAGAAGGTCTGGGCATCCTAAATAGAATGGATTTGGACCCCACTTACACTGCTGAAGAAGCGCAACTCCGTTTAGCAGAAGCAGCGTTTGGCGGGTTTATGGGTGGCGCACCTGTTGGTGGGGCTGGTACAGTCGTAGCTACGGGAGTACGTAAAGTAGCAGAAGCAGGCGTTCTTGACGCAACAGCTGATGTTATGGACAAGGCCCGCCGTATGATGGACGAGAAAAGGGGCAAAGACATAAATGACACAGTTGACGGCGAGCAGTATGGCGACGTCATGTCAGGGACTACTACTCCAGAGTCCCAAGCAGACATAAACGCTCAATTAAAAGCAATGGTAGACCCGACTAGCACTAAGAAATCAGTGTGGCAAGCGGGTGATACTCCAGCTCTTAAAGCTCGCACCAATACAGCTACTCCAGTAACCGTAGATGGTAAACGCGCTTTTGCAGCATTTATACCCGGTAGAGGTACCATCATCTCTACTGATAAAAGCATTGTTCAAGAGGTTATAAAATCTAGAGCTAGTGACGGCGCACTCGCCATAGCACTTGGGTATAGTCAATCTAAAAGCGAAGTAGGCAACTCGGATATAGTTGTACAGGCATTTGATGTAAATGGAAATGTCGTTTCAGAAGAGGTTACTAGCCAAGAAAATTTACAAGAAGCGATGCAAAACGCAGAAGGGCTAAAACCAGACGGCGGTTTTGTAAACGTCACAACTCTTCAACAGGCGCTAGAAACTAGAGCTAAAAAATATCAGCAAGAACAAGGGCCTGATATTAGAGATGCAGACGTTGACGACTCCATCCGTGAAATGAACGAAGACGATTTGTTTGACGCTATAGAACTAGCAAAAGGTAGTAAATTTAAAAGCGTTACAGTTACTAGACCTGACGGTACTAAAGTAAAGATAGGACTAGCAGACTTAACCGCAGCAGCTGAGAAGTTGACTCAAGGTAAAAAAAGATCACCTAAAGATGTTGAGGACGCCCCCCAAACAGAGGTTGACCAAGAAACTGACCTAGAAAATCAAGAGAATCAAGAAGGCGTACAAACTATAGAGGGCGAAGAAACTGTTACAGGGACTTACGAGCCTAAAGCAGATCGGTCTAGAGTGTTTGATAACACTCAAGAAGCAAGAGATGATTATGATGCCACATTTGGCGCTCAAGAATGGGATACTGCTGAGATAGGCGAAGTTTCAGAAAGTACTTTAAGAGAAGCTGTAAGACAACAACGTGCCAATAAAAACGCAGTTGTATCAATTAGAAAAAATAGCGACGGTAAGTTTGAGGTTGTAAGGACATCGTTTGATTCAAACTTAATAGAGTTGGTAGACCCTGTCGATAAGAAAGTTTATCGCGTTACAGAAGCGGAGTTCCTAGACAGAGCTATTAAAATAGCTAAGAAAAGTAAGTTTAAAAACATAGTTTTAGTAACGCCAGATGGCAAGCGTATTAAAGTAAATTTAGCTGATCTTACTCGAGCGGGTCAGCGCTTAGCATCAGCCCGTGGTGACGGCAAATTCGAAGGTCAAACGCCATTTGAAGCTGCTAGAAAAGGTTTACAAGAGATACTTACAGAACTACGACTAGAAGGATATGATGTAGTTGTATCCGGCGAATCAATATTTGACCTCGGCAATCAACCGGTCCCTGACTATCAAGGCAGCACAGTAGCTGCTGTTATAAACGGGAAAGAAGTTACTTTAGGTGAACTGCTTTCTCCCCCTCAGACTATTCCTGAACAACGCCCTGAAGCTGTTATAGCGGAAGATGTCGATTCTGAAGGAAGGCCAACTGGTGAAAGAGTAGCTGTCCAGTCCGGTACAGATGAAGCTATGGATGCGTTCGAGCGCTTCCAAAGAGACGTCATGGGCCGTGAGACCAGTAGAGTTAATGAGGAATTTGATCCAGCTGATCAAGTCCAAGAGACGGACGGACGTTCAGAAGTTGATAGAATGCTCGATCAGCCAGAAACTGTACAAGACGCAAATCGTCAAACAGACAGACGCACAGGTAGAGCACCTACTACTAACAACCAAGCTGAGCCTACTCAACCTAACAGATCGCAAGCTGAGCCTACTCAACCTAACAGACCGCAAGCTGAGCCTGAGAGCGAACCGGTAAATATCTATTTTGGGACTGGTGAAAACACTATCCTTAGTAACCTAGCGTACCGCCCATTTCAATACAATGGATATAAGTTTTTATCAGTCGAACATGCCTATCAAACTCTGAAAAGCGGCAAGTTTGATCAGGTCACCTATGATGCTTACAACAGACTACCTCCAGCTAGAGTAAACGGGAGGAAGATTGTCGGTAAAAAGTCAGCCAACACAAAAAACGGATATAACCTTGATTTAATGGAAAAGCTAATTGAGGCATCGTTGGCACAGAACCCAGAAGCTAGACAGGCTCTTTTAGATACCGGATCAGCTGAGATAACACATAATCAGGACAGGGGTATCTGGCGCCAAGAGTTCCCAAGAATTATGACTAAGATACGGGATAGACTTCAATCGGAGTCCAGCACAAGAGCTGAGCCTGAAGTAGTTGCTGGGGTAGAAGAGTCGTTTTTAGTGGGTCTGATAAACAATCTGCGAAAAGCTATAAAATTAAAAAACCCACCAAGAGTGTTTACTTATGAAAATCTAGTAAATATGACTATGGGCGAGCTAGAGCAACAGTTTGGCGCAGAGAATGTAAATTGGATTTTAGATTCCGTTAATAGAATGCGTCAGAGTAATGGCAATTTAAGAGGTATGTACGTTCCTCTTCTTGATTCAGGCAGCAAAGCTAATTTAATTATTTTAAATGAATCAGGCAATACTCTCAGAGATGCAGCTGTACTGGCGCACGAGTTTGGACACGCATTATTTAGAGAAGAGATGACGGCGGCTACAGCTAACCCAGCGTTAAGAGCTAGACTGCTTAGAGCTTTTGAAAAAGACCCTAGATACCAAAACTATCTAAATGCTTATGACTATGAATTAGCGTTTGAAGAGTGGTATGCAGATCAAGTAGCTAGATGGGCAACTAAGAAGTTTATCAACAAACAAGCAAAATCTCTAACGGATAAACATTTTAAAGAGCTAGCGAAAAAACTAAAAGCTATGTATAGGGAGTTTACTAGAACGATGAAACGTCGTTTAGGTAACACTTCTCAAGACTTTGAAACCTACATCGAGGCAGTTGTAGACGCCAAGAAAAAAGGTTACGAAACAGCTGGCACTAGCGCTAACCCTAACTTCGTACAGAAAGCTATGGTACAGGAAGTTAATCAGGCCGTTGTTAAGATGGGCGGTGAGGCACTTGCCGATCATTGGCGAGGGGCACTTGCAGACATTGCGCGTAATCCTAAACTACGCCCCTTAATGAAGATAGTAAGAACGGCGGATGGTATTATGCGTTTGCACGGCGGTAGAAAAATTGCTGACATGTTCTACATACGCTCTCAAGACCCAGATGCAGATGGCGGGTTAGGTTTTGTAGGAGCGTCAGCTAGACAGATAGCTGAGTTCCAAAATAAATTTGAAGAGCAAGTTGGCTCTATGGATGACCCCGAAGTCCAAGCTGCATTACTTGAGGCTATGGGCGATGAAGATACCGATCAGCTATCTCCAAAAGCCCAACAAGTTCGTAAGTTCTTAGAAAGTATTTATGACGATTACATAGCCCCGTCTAATACTGATATAGGTCGTCAGCAAAACTACTTCCCTACAGCTCTTAACTTAATGGCTATACAGGAAAACTTAGACGGGTTTGTAGAATTAATAATGCAGCAAGACCCAACGGCTAACGAAGCCGAAGTAAGAAAATCTATTAACGCTGTACTAAGATACAACCAGAGCGTAGCTGATGGTAAGCCTATAGAGATAGACGGTACTGATCCAGCAGTAGCTGTAGAAAAAGCCCTACAACTTACGCTAAACGTAAACAGAGGAAGCCTATACAATGCGGGCTTCTTACACGAGCCACAAGATGCATTTGTACAGTATGTAAGGCATGTTGTAAAACGTGTGGAATGGAATAAACATACTAAAGACGAGCAGGGCAATGACCTACTTGAGGCAGAAATGGACAAGCTTTCTCCCGAAGACAAAGAAGTTGTCCAAGAGATTATTGCTACTCATTTGGGTTACCAAACCAATCCACTAAGCCCAATGTGGAGAAAGGTAAATAGTTACGGTCAATTCTTGCAGTTTATAACTATATTACCTTTTGCGGCTATTGCGTCACTACCTGAACTTGCAGGCCCTGTAATTAACTCAAAAGAGTTCGGCGGTTTAGTAGAAGGACTAAAACAAATACCAGCCACTATTAAAAACCGTGCCGAAGCAAGACAACTTGCTAGGGACTTGGGTGTAGTGACAAATGAGATTGTAGCTAACTCATGGGTTACTCAAGCTGAGCTTGACTATATGGATCCTAAAGTAAGAAAAATGTCAGATGTATTTTTTAAGTACACGGCTTTGCAGTGGTTTACAACTTTCTCAAGAGAGTTTGCAGCTGGTATGGGCGTTAAGTTTATCTTAAAACATGCACGTAATGAGTTTGATAACCCAAGATCTGAAAGGTATCTACAGGAGCTAGGTCTAACTGCTAAAGAAGTTATGGCATGGAATAATAGTGGTAGAAAGTTCACTACCCCCGAAGGCAAGAAAATCAAACGTGGATTACAGCGTTTTGTTGAATCGTCGATACTAAGACCAAACTCAGCTGAAAGACCGGTATGGGCTTCTGATCCACACTGGGCACTTGTTTGGCAGCTTAAGTCTTATTTCTATGCATACGGCAAAGTAATCATGGGCGGTATTTATAGAGAGATGGTCTCTAGAAGAAAAGAAATGGGCGGACAGGGTATGCCTCAGTTGACGGCTACACTTTCTGTATTAGCTATTACTGCTCTCGCAACTATGCCGCTGGCTATGTTAGGCATGGAATTAAGAGAATATACTAAGCAGAGCTTGGCAGCAGTACTGCCCGGCGTTGAGACAGATAATAAATACTTCCGTACAGATCGTATGGACTGGCCTACTTATTTAAGTGAAGTAATTGATAAGTCAGGATTCTTAGGTATATTTACACTAGGCGCTATGTCACATCAAAACGCTAAGTGGGATGACAAAGGCATAGAAGGTTTCGCACCGGATGCTATACTGCCTTTCTTAGGACCTACTGCTGAGACAGTAGATACAATTTTAGAAAATGGTTTCTCAATAGATAGAACATTGAAGGATCGTTTGATACCGATTTATAATCAGCTATAGGAAATTATTATGGGTTTTTTAAATTTAATAGGGCCGGTTGCTAATTTAGCTAAAGGGTATCTAGCCAACAAAGCAGAAGAGAAAAAAGCCGTCCACGACAGAAAGATGGAAGCCATAAAAAATGACGCTAACTGGGAATCTAAGATGGCAGAAGCGTCAGGTAACTCGTGGAAAGACGAATTTTGGACTATAATATTGTCTGTACCTATATTTATGGTAGGCTATGCTATAGCTATGAATGACATGACCGTAGTGGATCGGGTCAAAGAAAGTTTTGCAGCATTGTCAGAGCTACCAGAATGGTATCAATATTTACTGTTTATAGCCATCTCGAGCAGCTTCGGGATCAAAGGCGTTAATAAAATAATGAGTTTGCGTAAATGACTGATCCACAAGTAACAAAAAGGCTAGACCGTCTAGAGACTAAGATTGATAAGATCACAGACGTCTTGACTAGTTTAGCACGCGTTGAAGAACAGATTGTCGGGCAGAACGCTCGCCTCAAAAGACACGAGTGGCGTCTTGACGAGAATGAAAAGAAGATAGAAGAAACGGCAGAAGTTGTAGCGAAGAATGCCGCTACGGCTAAGACAGCTGAGAAAGTATTTTTTTCTATCTGGGCTGCATTAGTTGGATATGTAACTTGGTTATTTAAAGGATAGATATGTTTAAATATTTTAAGATAGAAGATTTCGATTGCCAAGTAACTGGCAATAATGAAATGTCAGAAGAGTTTATACACCGTTTGGATGAGCTTCGTGAAGCTTGCGGGTTTCCTTTTATTGTAACTAGCGGTTATAGAGATCCAGAAGAACATCCAATCGAAAAACGAAAAAAAGCCCCGGGCACTCACGGACAGGGGATTGCCGCTGACATAGCTGTAAAGGGCGGAGTAGAGCGTCGTGCCATTATAGAGAACGCACTGAAACTAGGCTTTAATGGTATAGGTGTTGCCAAAACTTTCGTGCATGTAGATATAAGAGAAACTACTCCAGTTATTTGGGCTTACTAATATAGGTACACAAGATGGCTTATTCAGATACTATAAAAATGGTTACGGGCGATACGCTACCGCAACTAAACTTTAGTCTAAAAGACAGCAGTACTGCCGCGACTGGTAGAACGCTAGACGAGTACGACTCTGATACATGGGCCCCATTGGTACTAACTAACTCTAGCGTTGTCCTACGCATACGCAAAGTTGGCTCTACTACTATAGATAAAACTATAACTTGTACCGCTGTTGACCTAGCAGCCGGTAAAGTTATGGCGCCATTCACTAGCGATCCTTTCACTGAGGAAGGCACTTATGAAGGCGAACTTGAAATCACTTTCTCGGGCGGCGGTAAGCAGACCGTACATGATCTAGTTAAATTTAAAGTGCGCAGTGATTTTGATTAATGACCTATCGATCCGTTCTCGGAGCCTACTCTAAACCGAGAGCGCTAGTTAGCGTCACTACCCCTCGCGCTACTAATTTTTACCATACAGTTTCAGGCACAGGCGTAAAGCTAGACTATGGCGAGGCTGTCTACGACCCGAATATCCCCGCTCAGATATTAGATATAAGTAATTTACCATCAGCGTATGTCGGCCAAGACCTTTTAACAATTGAGATACGCTACAGCACTACCCCTACAAACAGTGCAACTGCGGGCATAGGATTTAACCTTCACTATGATAGTTCTAAACTGTCACTTATAGGCTTAGTGCCTGTATTTACTGACGGGTTTGATAACGCTTCTATGGCTGATAGAAGTGAAACAGTGTTTGGTAACATAGACAATGATGATAATACTGATAGAGTCGTAAGTGCACGCTGGCTACCTACACAGGGCGGTACGTGGCCAACAAGCTCTTCTGAATCAATACATCTAGCAACTGTTAGATTTAGCGTAGCGGTAGATAGGGATGCTAGAGGTACTACCGATTTAAACTTCACGCCTTATCATACAGACGCGGGTTATGTTTTTAGGGCTGAAAGTTACCCGCTAGAAATAGAGCACATTTCTTACGACGTCGATGGCAATGGTCATGCTGATGCCTTAACCGATGGGTTAATGATGCTTAGATATGCATTTGGCCTTAGAGGAGAGCCGTTGTGGAGGGGGGCTATAGCGACAGATAGCCCTTTAAGTGTAGTAGAAGTAGAAGAGAATGCAGCGTATATAGCCGCTCATTTGGACATTGATGGTAATGATAACTTTGACGCCCTTACCGATGGCCTCCTAATACTACGTTATCTTTTTGGCATGAGAGGCCAATCTTTAATACAAGGCTCTATAGCTAGCGGCTCGATACGTACTACTGCTGAAGAAATAGAAAATTATTTAGAACAAATGCTGCCTTTGACTGCCGAAGAGTTAGCGGCAGATTTAGCGGCTGAACAAGAGCAAGAGGCCGGCGAAACGGTTATTAGGTCTGATGCTAGAGCATTAGTTGATTTTACTTATATACAAAATATTGCTACTTATAAAACTATACTTGCTGATGTATCTTTAGTTAAGGCAGAACCAGCGGTTAAAAAAGTTACCGTATCTGTAGAGCATACGCATGTAGCAGTTCAAGCGCTCAGTGATTTTTTACAAATAGAGTCTATTGTAAAATACGCAAGTATATCTGCATTAACTGAACTAATAGATAGATTCGCTTTTTCTAGAGACGCGTCCGATAGTTTTGCTATATCTGATGAGTCCTTATTAAGGATAGTTAAAAAAGCTAGTGACTCTTTAGGTATAGCCGATGTTAATACTTTAACGTTTAACATGGGTAAAACTGAAAACTTTAATCTAGCGGAAGAAGCTACATTAACTGCTATATATGAAAGAAGCGTAGCTAACTCTATATCTGTATCTGATGCAGATACTCGGTTGTTTACTAAAGAAACCTTAGATAGTTTTGGAATGTCTGAACTATCAACCCTCGCATTTGATAAGGCTGTTTCAAATACTTTTGATATAGCGGACGCAACAGTACTGAAGCCTACTCTTAATAAAACCGAGCAAGTGTCTGCAGAAACAGTGTTTGTCACGCATCCGCAGTACTATAATACGGTTAGCGATGATATAGACACTCTTGTTGCAGTTGGCACATTTGCTACGCTTTCAAGATCTTTTACAGACTCATTTGCAATACAGGATATAAGTAACCTAGATAGAGACGTGTTCCCCGGTTCGTCTTTTGGGATAGGAGACTCTCTAACCACCTCTACTGACTTTATTAGGATCTTTGATCATTCTGCTTCTATCGCAGAAAATGCTGTGCGTGGTTTAACAACGCCTAAAACAGACGACTTTAGCGCTGCTACAGCTATAAATATGTTTTCTTCGTATGGCGTGAGTAGAGACGAAAGTTTAAGTATTTCTGAAGAGTCTTCTTACGCTTACGATGCTACAAAGTCAGATACTTTCAGCATGCTAGATGCACAAGACCTAGGACTTAGAAGAACTATTCCCACAGAAACAGTTTCTACACTAACACAAGTTTCTACTTTTGCTAGTCTGACAAAATCGTTTAGTGATTCCTTTACATTTATAGACATATCTTCTTTGGATAGGGATATAAATCTTCCATCATCATTTGGCATAGGGGATACACTTACTACTTCTACTATATTTAAACGTATATTTAATTCTACGTACTCAATAACTGAATTGCTGTCTATGGATTTTTCATTGGCAGCTGCAGAAGACACTGTATCTGCAAATATAAACTTCGCTATGTTCCCACTTTACAGCACTACATCCAGTGATAGCTTTGGTTTGGATGATTCTGTAATTACAAAAATGTTTAAAGCTGCTGATGCATCTTTGTTTAGTATGACGGACGCTGTTACTAAGCGCTTTACAATACCAAACCAAGAACAAATGTCCGCAAGTGAGTTTATAAGTCCTTTCTTTGGTTATACTAGAAGCTTTAGTTCTACCGTAGACATAACCGATGCGGCTCTTGTTGGCAGTAACTTTGGAAGTACGTCTTCTAATACTTTTGGTATGGCAGATGTAATTACTACGTCAACCGTATATAACAGATCTCATGATGATGCGTTTAGTTTTGAAGATCCTTTCTCTTATAAGTACACAACCCCGAAAGAAGATTCTTTTTCTTCGGATGACGTAGTTACTTTTATACCTGTATACAAAAACATAGTTAGTAATAGTCTTGGATTAGATGACTCAGTATTTCGAAAGTTGTTTAAATCATCTGAAGTAGAACCAGTTAGTATAGCAGAAACGTCGTCCTTGTTATTTTTAGCCAATAAAAATGACTCAATACAAACTTCTGTTAATGTAAATACTTTTAAAGTTTTTTCTAGGTCTTTGACTTCTGCTATATCTATAATCGATTTTTCTGATATTGATAAAACAGCTAGACCCGATGACTCATTTAATTTTGCAGATGTTTTAACTACATCTACTACATACAATAGGCCGCTATCTCACAGTGCGCCGATTGTAGAACACCTAGCGTACTCTTTAAACAAGTCTTTTTCCGACTCTCAGCAAGCAGATGAAGTATTAACTGTTATGCCTGTGTACAAAGAAATAATTAGTAATTCTGTATCTGTTGGCGATTTAAACACGTTATCTATTTCTTTAGACAAAAACGACGCCGTTACAATAGCGGAATCTAATGTATTGTCAGTAACAAAAAATAATACTGAAACATTAGGCACTGAAGTAGACCTTGCTAGTTTTGCAACTTACACCCGATCGCTAGACAGTGTATTTGCTATGGATGACTCAGTATCTGTGGGTAATGATTTTGGTGCTGTTAAAGATAATAATTTTGGCATGGGGGATTCGGCATCTACGTCTACTACATATAGCAGGCCTTTTGATCACCCCATAACCATTAAAGAAGATGTAGACAAAGCTACGACTAAAGCGGCGTCTAGTACATTTACTTCACCCGAAGAACTATTACTTATGTTTATAGCTGCTAGTAGTTCTTTCTCAGATGCTTTTTCTATGGGAGACTCTAGTGCTTTAGATCTAACAAAAATTGTTTCTGATGCTGCATCTATTGCAGACTTTTCAGCTATTAACCCGACAAAAGGTATAGTTGATAGTGTGGCTAAATCTGAAACTTTAGGGTTATTTAAAGCGCAATCTCGTTCATTTACTGACGCTATAACGATATTAGATGAGCTTGATTTCTCATCTGCTTTTGGTGAGTTTTCTAACTTTAGTGTAGTAGACGTACCAACTACTAAAGCTACTTATGTAAGAGAAATTAATAACACACCTGTTACGTTTTCTGATGCCCATAGCTTTGAGTTTGATATAAATACTAGCGATTCTCTAAGTGCCGCTGCATACGCTGTTGTACATAGTGACTATAGTAATAGTCAAGAAGACAGTTTTGGAATGACAGAGTCTAGTAACTATACTTTTAACATGGGGCCAGAATCGCCATTTACGATTGTTGAAGTATCTTCGAAAACTGTTGGCAAAGAATTTACAGACGCCCAATCTACTGATGAGCATTTTTCAACGTTTAAAGTCCAAACTCTTAGTCGTAGTGATGGCATAACACTAGCTGATCAAGGTGCATCTATCTCTGATAATAGGGATAAGTTTGATTCATTTGGCGTGGGCGACTCTGCAACTACAACCACAACTTTTGTTAGGCCGATATCAGATAGTTACTCATTTACCGATCAACCTAAGTTGGATATAACTAGGCCTGTTGACACAGATACTTTTTCTACTGAGTTTGATTTTAAACCTTTTATTTCTTATGAACAGGGTATTAATGACTCTATAACTATTTTAGATGCGCCAGAAATATCATCCGCTGGCACAAAAACTGACAGTGCCAGTATGTCTGACGAGTCTAATTACTCGTTTACTAGATTTATAGGCACAGAAACCATTACGCCGTCAGAATTTGCTTCTATCTTTGCGAGTAATAAGCGTTCTTTTACAGACACTTTTGCAATGGATGATACTTTTTCTATTGACAACACCGAGCTTGGTAAAGCTAACGTGTTTGGTGTTTCCGACACCCCCACTTTAACAGCTGTTTATAACAGGGATTTTTCTAGTTCTTTTAGTTTTTCTGACGCTGTTGATTATGATTTAACTAAAAACTTAGCAGATTCTATATCTAACTCAGAAAATCTTAGTGTGTTTAAGAAGATAACTTTGCCTTTGAGCAGCAGTTTTACTATCCTAGATGCGATTACATCTAAGGCGTTTACTACAGGCTTAACTAAAGTACATTTATTTGGCGTAAATGATACGCCGACTTTACAAGTTTCTTACGTTAGAAAGCTAGGTGTTTCGGGTATTTATAGTTATGCCCAAGAAGATAGTTCTTTTGGCGTGACGGACTTTGTGAGGGTAGGTGGTTCGTTAAGAATAAATGAGCTTCAAACTACTAGCGTAATAGTAACTAGTCTAGTAAACTACAATAGACCACTACCAGCAGATTCTTTTACATTTGCTGAGACTGTGGTAACGACTTTAACCACTGGAAGTGGTCTGGCCAGTCGAACTGTTAACAGTGGTGCTATTAACAGCACCGTAATTAATTAATTATATATTTTTTGGAGAATAAACATGAGCGGTATTGCTGAAACTATGAAGATGAAAGGTCATCTTAAAATTAGGTTAAATGGTGAAGTTGTTCGAGACATTCCGAACGTTGTTGTTGAGGACGGTAAAGACTGGGTTGCTGAGCGTATGGGCGCAACTAGCCAACCAAACCGTATGTCTCATATGGCTGTAGGCACAGGTACAACTGCTGCTGCTGCTGGGAATTCAGCTTTGGTTACACCAAAAGGTACACGAGTAGCATTGACTCAGTCTGTTGTTACTTCAGGTGCTGATAGTAAAGTTAGTTACTCAGCTACTTTCCCATCGGGTGCTACTACGCACGACGGTGCTTTGACAGAAGCTGGCATTTTTAATGCTTCGTCTGCTGGTACTATGCTTTGCCGTACAGTATTTAGTGCTGTAAACAAAACTGAAAATGACTCTCTTACTATTGATTGGGACGTTTCTATTTCCTAATTAGTTTATATTCCAAAGCCCTCTTATAGAGGGCTAAATAATAGGAGAGAGTTTAAATGGTTAAAGAAAAAAACAAACCTGAATTAAAGGGTATAGTTACCCTTATAAAAAATGGCGAGGTCCTAGAAACTACTGATAATCTAATAGTAGAATCTGGGCAAGATTATATTATCAATAGGATGGCATATTTTTCTCCTGTTGCTGCTTATAGTGCCGTTAATAAATTAAGATTTGGTAGGGGTAATACAGCGCCTGTTTCCAGTGATACTGGTGTAGAAACTACACTACTATCTGCTGAGGCTACTACTATAACTCCTTCTCAGACTTTAGGTACTGGTCAGGGGGCATGGTCTATACAGCCTGCTGGTTTCCATAAAACGTATTCGTATTTTAGCAACGCTACTTTGTCTGCGTCTGCTACTAGTATGACTGTTGTACGTCCAGAGCTTTTTCCTACAGCTAGTACTGGCATTACTTCGTCGCACTTTTTTATGCAGATAACTGATACTAGTGGCCAGAACATTCAAGATGAGATAGTAAAAGTTACTGACACAGGTACTAGAACGGTATTAAATCAATACACAGCTGCTACTGCAACCTTTACGATACAACGTGCGCAACAAAGTACAACAGCTAGAGACTTCCTTGGGCCACAAGGTACAGCAGAAAGAAATACAATACATGCTTTGACGCCAAGAAATACGCATTACTTTACCCAAACGTATACTGGGACTAACAGTGATGACATTACTGAAGCAGTATTATTAGCAACTTTTAATAGTCCATCGGGCGCTGCTGAAGTTTGTGTGTCAAGAGTAGTATTTAATTCTACTTACTCTAGAACTGAAAATGATACTATAACTATTGTTTGGGATATTCGCTTTACTTAGGAGAGTAATTAATGCCGAAACTGAACAAACAACAGTTTGCTAATAATGCGGCAGGCGAAATAGTTGATTCTATAAGTGCCACTTCTACAACTATAAAGTTATCTACTGCACATGGAGATTTATTTCCCTCGTTAGATACGGGGGAATATTTTTATGCAACTATTGATGACGGCACTAATAACGAAGTCGTAAGAGTTACTGCTAGGTCTTCAGTATTCCCTGCCCCTCCTACAGGATCAGAGAACTACTGCCAACGGTTAGTTTATCATGTTAATAATACTGCCGAAGTTAACTCTATTGTTTATATTACTGTAAAAGAAATTAACACTAACAGAGTTGACGTAACAATTGAATCCGCAAATTCAGATCCTGTAGATAGTGTAGTTGTACAGGATGCAGGCGAAAGTAGTCAAACTAGTTTTAGTTATAATAGTATTTATACGGTAACTCTTAACTATACTAGTGGTCACCCTACTACTAAATCTTTTAATATTTTGTGGAGTAAGGCATCTATAGCCGGCATGTGGATGATTAGTGGCGAAACTTACCATATGAGCAACACTTGTTCGCCTACGGCTTATACGTATACAGTTACTAGAAATGCGGATTCTACTGGTTCTTATGCTTTTGCTGCAAATACTGACATAGAGCAGCGTGTAACTGGAAGAACCTTATTTGATGTACAAAGGCCTAATTCTATACACAAGTCGCACTTAAATATAACTGAAGAAGCAGCATTTGGTTGGGCTGAAAACGCCGACCGTTTAGAAGGTGGCAATCTTGACTATTCTAAAATGGCTGAAAATTATAGTTTAACTTTCGGCACGATTTCAAATAATGATGCTGGCCAAACAATGTATAACAAAAGCCCCGGAGCCGTTGTTTTGGGGATGGGTTGTATAAATCATGGTAATGGAACAGGCGGTTTTACTGCGGGCGTTCGTTCTATGGTGGGTGTAGATGGGGCTACTCAAGAAGCAACTTGCGGAGTTGCTATGGGTTTTTATACTAATGCATATAGATTTGCTTCTGCCGCATTTAATGCAAACTCGCAGGCATTTGGACAAGGTAGTTTTGCTGCGGGGCATGGTGCTGTAGCCAGCGATGCGTGGGCAAACATTGCTTTAGGCCAAGGCGTTACAACTCCCGTTGTAGATAATGGCGACGGCACTTACTCAACTTTTGACGGATGTACTGCAGTTGGTAGGTGGAACAAATATGATGACAATAAGCATTATGTATTTAGCGTTGGGGTTGGAGAAGACGCTACTGATAGGTTTAATGGTTTTTACATTCGGCAAACCACAACAAACTGGGCTACCGGCACTGGTGCCCTGCTTGGCCCTAGTGGAGTTGGGTTTCCTACACTAGGCAAATCAAGCAGATATCTTTCTGACAGCGGTGCTGGGTCTTACGGCGTTTTGTCTGGCGAGCTGTGGGTAGATACTAGTGGTTATGTGCGAATTAAGTCATAGAGGATAAGAAATGGCTATTTTATGGGATGTATCTGATGTGCTTACTAACCCAGATGGGGGCGTTGTTGAAGTCCACTATAGTATTTCTGACGGGTTAGCAATGTGTGACGGCAAGTTAACATTTACTCCGGACTCTACATCCGAAAGTTATGTTGACTTTGCAGAGTTAACGAAAGAGCAAGTTGTAAATTGGGTGAAAAACACCCTAACTCAAGAGCAAATAGACGCGTATGAAGCGTCTATTACAGAGCAATTAGCTAGAGTAGACACTAATACATACCCTACAGCTCCGTGGATTCGAGATGGAGTAGCTTTAAATAAAGCAAAATTAGGAATTACTAACGCAGAAGACTAGAAGGAGTCTATAATGCCAAAACAAAACAAAGCTAAAAAAGATTTTGCAACGCCTAAAAAAGTAATTGCGAAACGCCCTGAACCTACAGTTACTGTTGGCGATAAAGTTTATAACTTATCTGATTTATCGGATGAAGTAAAAGAATTGTTGTCTTTACACGATGAAGCAGCACAAATTGCTGCTAAAGCTAAAAGGGAAGCCGCTATACATGAAATAGCAGTAGCTAATTTAGCAGCTTTAATTGATAGAGAGCTAGATAATTAACAGGTAAATATTATGGCATATTTTAAGCAGACAGTGTTTGGCGGGATAGCTCCTATATTGGACGCACGTTTATTGCCTGAAAACTATGCCGAAACAGCAGAAAACGTTGTTATAGAATCTGGGAAAATTGATACAGTAAAAGGCGATCTAGGCGTTCCCGGACTTACTTTAAATGGCCATTCTAACGCTCCTGAAACAAATTCCATATTTAAATACTTTTGGGAAACAGATGCAATTCACTCGGACGGTTCTGGGGATGCACATGAAGATGAATTATGGTTGCAATGGGATGAAGCCGATATATCTGCAGTTCAAGGACCAGTGCCTGCCGATGCAACTGGCCGCGTGTATTGGACAGGGGAAGGTGACCCACGAATATCTTGGAGTTCTATGCTCCAAGCTAGAGGTTTTGTTACAGCAAATTTAACTGGTTCATTCCCAAGAAAATCATTCCCTTTAGGAGTCCCCCAACCGTCGGGCATAATTAGTAATTTAGTTAGGACTTATAGCGGCGGCGGTACTAATACACAGCCTGATCCGGGAGAAGACCCACAGCTTGTTTCGTATGCAATATGCTATGTAACTCTTGATGGTAGAGAGGGACCCCCTCTTTATTCTGGCACTGTAGAAGTGCATAGTAATGTAACTCAAGTTGAGATAGTTCATCAAAGATTGTATTCGGGTGTTATTGCTGATAACACCCCTAATGATGGGCTTACCCACGAAAATTATTTAGGCAATATACGGGTGTATAGATCTAATACAGGTTCACAAGACACTCAGTATCAGTTTTTAAAAGACGTTCCTATGAGTTCTTTAGGCAGTGGGATAATATTTTTTCCGCCTAATGTAGTTACAAGTATAATCGATGACGATCCCCAAAGTTTTTTATCGGAAGTTATGCCAAGTGCAGATTGGATAGGGCCTCCTGATACAGATACTACTTTATACCCAGAAGGGCCTTTGAAGTCTTTAATGGCTGTAGGCCAAGGCGTAATGGCTGGATTTACAGGTAAACGTTTATGTTTTAGCGAACCTTTTCTGCCCCATGCATGGCCAGTTAAATATAGAATAACTATCCAAGATGAGATTGTTGAAATTGCTAGAACAAACAACGGTATTGTAGCTTTAACCAAAGGGCAGCCGTATTTTGTAACTGGTACTGATCCATCAGCAATGGCATCTGTGAAAGTTGATTTTTCGCAAGCTTGCGTATACAAAAACAGTGTTGTTGAAATCGGTGATACAGTTTTTTATGCTGCCCCTGATGGCCTTTGTGCTATTTCAGGTACTTCTGGTCAAGTAGTTACCAAAGATCTTATTTCCGTTAAAGATTGGAACGATAACTACTTACACATGTCTGATTATTCTACAGCTAAATTTATGGCGTTTAATTATGAGGGCAAATACGTAGGGTTTCATTGGAATGGTTCTGGGCAATCGCCTATCAAAGGGTTTATATTTGATCCAGCAAGTGACCCATCTAATCGTCTTGTTAGCTTAGACCGTTCTTATTTTCCTTATGGTGGGTATGAAGATCCTACTGACTCTAGCGTGTATCTAATTAAAGGTGTTACTGCTGTAAAGCTGTTTGAAGCAGCTAATCCTGATCCTTTAGCGTACCAATATACATATAAAACTAGAACTTATATAGCAGAAAAACCTACATCTATGGGTTGGCTATCTATAGACGCATATGCAGATACTAGAGTAAAAGTATATGGTGATGGCGTCAAAGTAGCTGATTATGACTTTGATCATGATATTAATACTAATGCTGTAACTCAAACTATTACAGTTCCATCCGGTATTTCAGGGGCGCACGCTGTAAATGTTACACAAAATAGTATGCACGGTAATCCTATTATACAGGTTCGGCTACCGGCTACTGTTGCTACTGAATGGCAGATTGAAATAATAGGTGAGGGCAAACTGTACGGCGTGTGCATTGCTGAAACTATGGACGAACTAAGGGCATTATCATAATGAGCGCTACTAAAATACCCGGGATACCTATAGTACCACAAAATACAGACCCAGCATTGCGTAGGTATTTACAGACTCTTTCTGAAATACTAGAAGTAAGATTAGGTATTAGAGGTACTTCTATAGATAGGGCGGTTACTTTACGTGAGTTGGTTGATGGTGATGTGTTAGATAAAGCTACAGCTTCGCAGTTTAATACAACTACTATTGATTCTAAGAACCGTGGTTTTAACTCTAAGTTTAAAGGACTATTACACAAGAATGCAGACAACTCTAAACTGGGTATCAATACAAATGATCCCACAGAAGTTGTTGATATAGACGGAGACTGCATAAGATTACGCCAAACAAGAACCCCTGCTAATGCTGGTGCTCCCGGTAAAAAAGGTCAAATAACTTGGGACTCTTCTTATCTTTATATTTGTGTTAATACTAATACTTGGAAAAGAGTTGGCTTAAGTAGCTGGACATGAACGAACACGGATTTGTTAAGTCTATTCATAACAAACTTTCTTCTGAAGTTCACAAATGGAAGATACACGACACGTATGCAGGCGGAGTGCCTGATGCTTTTTACTCTGGCCCTTTGGGCGTTCTTTTCATCGAATACAAATATATCAAAGCATTGCCTAAAAGAGACAATACTATTCTTAGGCACACGTTATCTAAGCTGCAAATAGAATGGCTAAACAAAGTTAAACAAGGTGCAAAAGTTGCTGTTGTTATAGGCGTAGAAGATACTGCGATGATAATCACAGATGATTTTGATGCTAGTGTCACTAGGCAGCAATATCTTGAGAATTGTGTTGCTCGGCACGATGTTTCACAGTGGATTTACGAACAAACATATGGGTAATGGTTTGTGTAGTTTTTCGAGGTTGTAAGAAGTTTCTACTGACTTTTAAATCGTCAACAGCAATAAGAGAAAGCATTGTAATAACAAATGCAAGCATGTACGTAATCATTAGGGAACCTCGGAAAGATAGGTGCCATTATAAGAGCTCTTATGTTTTTAATCTAATGATTGATACTTATTGTTGATATTACTTTATGGCATAGGATCAAACGTTACATCAGCGTCTGTCTTTATAACAACACGAGCGCCGCAGGGCAGCACAGGCTTGTCGTTTCCGCCGTAAATAACTGTACTCTCTCCATGAATAGTTACTGAATGACAGTAAGTATTTTTTCGTCCTTCTTTGACAGTTATTACTGGTTCGTTGTCACTGTTCTTTTTGTTTGATCTAATTTTGTGTTGATTAATATGAATATATTTTGTCATGGTAGGTCTCCTAGTAATGATCCGTTGCGGCTCACGGTGGATCAGTCCGTGCCATTTTTACTACATAGCCTTCCTCTTTCTGTATAGGAGAACAGAAATTATTTAGAGTGCTGCTCGTATAACGATTCAGCTTTCTTGTAGTCGTCTTCCTGAGCCCAACCTTCAAAGTTTACATCTAAGTTCATGAAGGCGTTACCCATACGATTCTCAACAGCTACTGATTTGATCTTCCATAAACCAGCAAATCTGTCACCACCTTTCAGTGCAATTTGAGAGTTCCAGTTACGTGATATACGTAGCTTAGAAGAAGCAAAGTCCATAACAATTGGAGTCTCTTCTAGCTTACCAGTCTTAGGATCTTTCAATAGCAATAGGTGTGTATGAGTTTCGGTGATAGTGTAATCAGCGGGCTTCTCTTGTGCATTGATAGCTTCTTGAGCTTCGGCATGAGAACCGAATGCACCAAGTAGGCCACCACCAGCTTCACGGTTACGCCAAACAACGTGCTCGGTTTTGAACGTGATACTGATTGCGTACAACTCTTCACCATAGTTTTCACCAGTGAGAGTGTTCAAGAAATGACCAACCTCTGCACCTTGTACATAGTTAGCGTGATGTTTATCTACTTCATCAGACATTTTTTGTAGAAGCTTAACACGAGGTATAGTTACTTGCTGTCCAACATTCTCATTGCCACGGCCTGCCGCTTTCTTGATGTGTGCTGGAATTTTATCTTCAGGTATTGCTAACGCTGTGCTACTCATAGTTCATTGTTCCTTATTCATTGATAATTTAAAGTTTTCTAAAATTGACGCGTCTTACTGTGCGTGGTTGTAGTCCCGGTACTCCGTCACCTAATTTCAGTATTTCCTTGTAAGCAGTACTGCTGACTCGTCTTTGGATAAGACTAAAATCCTGAGTCTCCGTTACATACTGATACAGCTGATCCCAATCAGTTACCTCGGGAACAGTGTCTTCGTTGATAGATACAGAAGCTGAGTCATTAGCTGTACGTGACATACCCTCCGCATCCATCTTCTTAAGAAGCAGAACATCGATGTAATCGGATTCTGCTCGTAAGTCTTTTAGTTCTCTATTCAATTTATCCATGCGACTTTTGACGTCAGCACGTTCATTGATTAGCTGGTTAACGTTCATTTCTTCTTTCATAACTAATTCCTGTTTTGATGTAAGTCATTTAGTATCGAGAGTAAGTCTTCCATCTTCTCAAGTTTACCTTCCAGTTTTACATACACATCAGTCTCCCACGTATCACGAGCTGCAATCTGTATGATCTCAGTCTTTTGAGTTTGACCAGCTCGATAGATACGACGGTTAAACTGCTGATAGTGCTCGGCGTTGTATGTAGGTGACGCCCAGATAACTGTGTTTGCTTTGGTCATTGTAAGACCATGACCCGCAGATTGTGGATGTGCAAACACAACTTGCAGCTGGCCGGCTTGCATGCGATCTACAATCTCTTTACGTTTGTGTGCGGCAACAGAGCCGTCAATTACAGCGTATGAGATACCAAGCTTCTCTGCTTTTTCTACAAGCGCATCCTTCTCGTGCCGCCAGTTGAATGCAACTAGTGACTGATTTCTTTCTAAAACTAACTGCATAACCATGTCATAACGTTCGTCATGTATACCGATAGCATCTCCGTCTTCGTTGTACACAGCACCCGTACAAAGCTGCAACAGCTTCTTCACCCGGGCACCAGCGTGTACTGCGTTGATAGTACCGTTAGCTGTATATAAAACAGAATCGTCAGTTAGTGCTTCGTATTGTTGTCGTATCTTTTTAGGTAACTGTACATACATAGTACGAACAGTTTGTTCGGGCATGTCGATACAATCTTCTAGCTCGTATCGAATGTTGATGTCAGACAATGCTGCAGCAACTATCTCTTGTGCGTCTGGTTTGTCACACCATTCGTTGGCAAAACCATTGAATCGTGAAGTACAAACGCTGGCACGAAAAGAGTAAAACCTGTGCCCCAATCGTTCACCACCGTCAACGATTAGTGTTGGATGCCAGATGTCACATATAGTATTACTATTAGGTGTACCAGACATGGCAATACGATACTCGAAAGCTTCAGAGATCTTCAAGCATGCTTTGCTGCGTTGACTGTCTTTGTTTTTGAAAGCTGTAAACTCGTCAATGACCAGCGTATCAAAGCCGCATAGTACGTGGTAATTCTTTTTAATCCACTTAACTGCGTCATGATTAGTTATGACAATGTCTTCTGTACCTAAGAATGCTTCTTCTCTGTTCTTAGCGTACGCAACTGCGTACGTAAGGTCAGGTTGAAACTTCTTGATGTCATCACCCCATGATGCTTCAAGAATAGACAACGGGGCCAGAACAAGCATGCGTCCGTTTTTTCTTTTTGCATAGGCATCAATGACACTACGGGTTTTACCGGTGCCGGGGTCTGATGTTACGAGTACGTAAGGATTGTTTACAATAAAGTCAGACGTGACTTTTTGATGTTCGAATGCTTCATGCATAGTTGTTCACTCTTCATAGTTCGTTTTTCATTGTTCATTGTTCATTAAAAATCTTTGGACCGATTATAGCATATATGGATAGATATTTCTATATCCTACTTCTTTTACCGCATATACGGCAATCTTCAGGCCAGTGGTTTATTTTTAATTCGACTGGGCACTTGCAATAGTGCATCTTGGAATCACCTTTGAAGTTGTATGATCCGCATGTTTTTATTTTGTCGGGTGTTAACTGCAGTCTATCCCTGCTAGTTAATATCATCTTTAGCCTCTTATTAGTGTTCTATGAATACAACGGGCCTTTCACTTGTCCAACAATAACCGCATGAAGCACAGCTGTCAACTGCACCAGTTTGCTCAGGGCAAATGATACCATCGACTTGTGCTGCAACTGCATCAGCATCGTGGGGCAATGCAACGTGTGCACTGTAAGATGATTGCATATCGTCAGAAAATCTTATAGCCCAACGGTCATTGTATATCCTATTCATGTTAGTTAATAGGTGTCCGATGTCCGTTGTCCACTCCCAATGAGTGTAGCCAAACACATGTAGATTACTGAACTTGTGTAACCACCACTGCCATTTAATAACGTAGTGGGGTGATGGAAAGTCTCCGAGCACATGCAAACGTACTACGAATCCATCTTGATGTTTTCTGTTTAACTCGGTAAGTTCTGCATCGAGCTTCGTGTAGAAGTCAGGATGCGTATGGTCGAAACGGTGGCCAAAAGGCATATTGTTACCATAACAGGTCTCCCATTGTTTACAGGTAGAAGGGCATGTTGCTCGCTCTTCTAGGGTTAGTGAATACATTGTCATTGACTTCCATTTCTTATGCTTGATCTTATCGCCAAGTTTTTTATTTAACTTTCCTCTTTTTAACATTGTTGCGAACGATGGTTCCCGAACGTTTTTTAGGTACTTTGTCCGTCCGTTTTGTATCGCGTTTTTCAGTGCTGGTGATGTCATCTAATATCTCTCCACGTAATCTAGCAGCTGTACTTCTATCAACTTTAGTTTTTATCTTGATGTCGCTCTTCTTCAAACGGTACGTCGTCCAGTACTGAGCTTCCTCTGGATCTGTTTTTAGTGCGTACTGAATCTCGTTGCCGTCTTTGGTCACGTATATCATTTGCATTTCTTTTCTCCCGTATGGCTTTTATCCATAGAACTATCTCTACCGCTGTCCATACTTTTAGTAACAAATTTAACATTGTTTTTCCTTATATAAAAAAACCCCGCTTCTCGTGAAAGAAGCAGGGCTGAGGCCTTGTCACAGTGGAGGTGTGACGCTGGAGGAAGTCTAGTCAACACCCCATGCGCATTCTGGAAACTCACCTTTACGGTAAGAACACCAGCGACATGAATCTTTACTAGGCGTTGGAGCAAAGTCATCACATGTTGTCATAGTTATTGCTCGCTTATGCCATGTAGGCATGAACTGCATAGCTTGATCACGAGTAAAACTTTTAGTTGTAGTTTCTCCTTGGTCTAAATACCAAAGCTCAGTTTGTGCATACTGCACTTCTGGATATCGCAAGAAGGTAGCAATTGCATATAGCAGCGCTTGTTGTGAATGGCCTATTTCGTTGCCAAACTTTTTACCTGTTTTATAATCAATTACTCGAACAGATGTTTCATCTTCATGGACAAGTGCATCAAGTTTGATACGAGCCCATGTATCTTTTTCCATCCAACCTACTGGATTCCAATTCAAATCAAAACCCCATTCACCTTCTAGTTCTACTTTAGCATCAGCAAAACCATCGCGTAGTTCTTCGAACTCTGATTTGAATTTTTTTAATGTATCAGGGAACTCACCAAGTGTGCCGTTAACATAATCTTCAGCTTGTTGGTGAATGACAGTACCACGTTCTGCAGCTGGTCCTGATTCTTCTTGTATTTTTTTGACTTTTGCAATGTATGAACGATACGGACATTGCTCGAACACTTTTAATGCTGAGTAAGACCAAGACTTCAATTCGCCTAGTTGTTCGGGTACTTCTAACGGCTTAAGAGTATCTGGTCTCTTTTCCTGAGTTAGAGAGATCACGTTTATTCCTATACGCTATTGATGGAGTTCTAAGTATAACTAAGTTATACCTAGACTGCCAACAATCGTTTATCATTATCTTCAAAGTAAGTATTGATAAACATCTCTTTATCTTCTTCGGATAGATTCCAAGTAACTACTAACCCTCTAACAGGATTAGCAGAAGCATTCCCCGGTAAACGTTTGCGTTGCACTTCGATACCGTTTCTACTTAAACGTTTAGAAAACTCTCGTTGAGATAAACGTGGGTTCTGTTCTGTAAGTATGTGGAATACAGTACGTAAATGTTCTGTTGGTATTACGTCCCACTCTTTATCTGCATTTGCTATCCAAGTTTTAACAAGACGTTGCGCTACGATTATTTCGTTTGCATGTAGTACTGAACCTGTATTGATATCTAGTATGTCAGTAAAGTATGGTAAGTTACCATCACGTACTGCTTGACAGAACTCATCAAATACAGACATAGAAACATTACGCATTTGTTCTTTTGCAGTATTGTCGATAGGTATTTCTACTAGTCGCTTGTTGACTTTGAAAGTCTGCAAGTAACCAGCAAAGGCCCAAAGCTCGCCTTCTATCTCATTGTTGTCTAAACGTTCTGGCATATCTGGATATGCTTGTAATAGTTTAGTCTTTTGCATCGGAGCAATGTTGTAGCGTCTATCTCCGGGCTCGATGTTTACTGCATCAACTCTGTTAGTTAAGAATATATAATTAGTGTAGTTAGCTACTTCTATCTGATTAGCTCGCATACCACGTATAGTTAAAGTGTTTTCTGTAATCTGGTTCTTAAGTTTATCAGCCATCTTAGATGCACCTGATGAACTTGATGCCATATGAAACTCATCAACTACAAGAAACAATGCGTCACGCATATATAGGTTGAAGTGCTCTTCCATGTTTTGTAAGTAACGCATAGGTACGTGGTGTGTACCAAACAAGTTACGAAGTATCTTACTGTAGAAGACACCTTTACCAGTACCTTGTGTACCTGTAAGCACCCATGATACGCCGGTCTTTTTACGTGTTTGGTATATGTAAGCTAGCCAATTGATGAAGCGTTCAAACTCTTCTTTACCATTACCAAGCATATGACTGATCACTCTGTGTACAAGAGGGCAGTCTTCTTTTATGGTTACTGCTTCGCCTACTTCCAATGGTTTGTTAGGAAGTTTAGGTTTCATAGCGTACTTTGTTCTACGGTATGTATTTACATAGTACGGTACATCTTTGAAATTAACTGCTGGTTTATCAGATGTAGGATCGAATACTACACGACCGTCCGGCACGAAATCAGGTGCTATCTTTCCGTGACTCAGATAAAAGTCTTCAATGTTTTGTTTGCTGATCGGTGTCAGCGGAAATTCGTCAGAGAACTGATCTTCATTTGGACAGTACACACCGTTATAAAAAGTATCTGTGTAGTAGTCACGCATAACTACCGGGAACTCATGACGTCCCGTTTCTTTTAGTTGTGCTTCGTATATATCAAAGATAGCTCTGAAGAACTCAGGGTCTGCTTTTTCTATTTCAAAGATTGGTTCGTCTTTGAAGTTGTACATATATGTAGGCTTCTCAATGTTAAAGTAATACGCATTGGAGTCGCCGCCGTTTATGTTACAACGTATGTACGGGAATGAAGAGTCGTCTGCAACACTGATAGACATTTTGTCTGGGTTAACTAATATCTCTTCAGTTACATTGTCTACGGTAGATAGTCGTGTTCGTTCTTTCTTTTTACCGAACCCTTGTAGCTCACGTAATTTATTTTTATGTACTTGACCTTTCTCATGTATCTTCTGAGGACTGATGTCATTCATTAGTGATGCAAGGTCAAATGCCCACTGTTCACGCTCAACTAAAACGATTCGTTCTTCTTTAGCTTGGAACGGATCTTTTGTTGCGTCTTGAAATGTTGGTGGTGCAATAAAGATTATCTTTGAGTTGTCAGCAACAGAGCTATCAAGTGGCAGCTTGAGCGACTGTCCGTTTACAGACAAGCCTAGCTGTTCACTAAATAGATCTGATTCAAAGTTACAATCTTGCAACCACAACTTTACAGACTTAGGTGGCATTGGTATTGAAAGAAACATAAAGATGTGCAGCGAAGTCTTGTCTCCTTTTAGTCCAAGACTTGACGATGCTTGAGCGATATAACTTACGTTCTGTAATTGTAATGGTAGTTCTGCAATAATTTGACTAGCAAGAAACGTTACGTCAGCTGCAGTTAGCTTGCCTGTTGCAAGTGGCTTTGGAAGGCGTATACCATCCACATCTAATACAAGTAAATTAGTTAATGCGTTTCTGTCAGACTTACCGGCTCTTGATTC
>Ga0213858_10000039_pt1 | contig 53106 bp, 45 predicted proteins | sample PICome_FD_160122 | JGI IMG/M metagenome (GOLD analysis project Ga0213858, IMG submission 160122) | Coastal seawater microbial communities near Pivers Island, North Carolina, United States - PICO245 | ecosystem: Environmental > Aquatic > Marine > Coastal | place: USA: North Carolina | collected... | reverse complement strand
TAATTTTTTCATTTTATAAATATTTTTATTGATTTATTGTCGCGTGGCAAATTTACGAAATTAAAGGATATATTACCTTTTTTTAAAGGTATTGATTGCGTATTTTTGCACCATAAACGAACGTTTTATGGCTATTACATATTCTGAAGAAATACAGTTAGAAAGAGCTAAAACAACTAAAATCGATAGTGTTGATTTTAATAATTTAGCATTCGGTAAAATATTTTCTGATCACATGTTTGTATGCGATTTTGAGGATGGTAAGTGGCAAACACCTAAGATTTTGCCATACCAACCGATTACATTACAACCTTCTTCAAAGATATTTCATTATGGCCAGTCCATTTTTGAAGGTATGAAAGCCTACAAGGATGAGAAGGGTGGTGTATTCCTTTTCAGACCAATTGATAATTGCAAGCGATTAAATATTTCTGCAAAGCGCCTTGCTATGCCAGAAATACCAGAAGACTATTTTATGAATGGTTTAAAAGAATTGCTTAAAATTGAAAAGGATTGGATCCCAACTTCTGAAGGTAGTGCACTCTATATAAGACCTTTTATGTTTGCTACAAGTGAAGGATTCCATGCCTCTCCGGCAGATTCTTACAAATTTGTTATTGCATTTGCGCCATCTGGTCCATATTTTTCAGGAGATGTTAAAGTATTGATAGAAGAAAAATATTCTCGATCTGCCAATGGCGGTGTCGGTTTTGTAAAAGCAGGTGGTAATTATGCAGGCCAGTTCTATCCAACTCAATTAGCTAAAGAAAAAGGATATCAGCAAGTTATTTGGACTGATGATAATACGCATGAGTATATTGAAGAAGCTGGTGCTATGAATATTTTTGTACGTATAAATGATACTTTATTAACCGTCCCAACTAGCGACAGAATATTAGATGGTATTACAAGAAAAAGCATCCTTAAAATTGCTGAAGATGAAGGTATAAAAACCGAGGTACGCAAAATAAAAGTATCTGAACTCATTGAGGCCTCTGAAAATGGTAGCCTTAAGGAATTATTTGGTGCTGGCACTGCCACGGTTGTATCACCAATTTCTGGTTTTGGATTTAAAGGCAAAAACTACTACTTACCTAAATTAGAAGAGACCTTTGGAGCTAGACTTAAGAAGCGAATTACGGATATCCAGACTAATAAAGCTGAAGACCCATTTGGTTGGCGTATTAAGGTTTGTTAAGACTAGTTTTATCTGTCTAAAATTTCTTTTATGTGTGGCTTAAAATAATTTGGACCTTTTAAAACTTTGCCATCCTCGCGGTAAATAGGCTCTCCATTATCACCAAGTTTGCTCATATTGCTACGCTGAATTTCTTCAAAGACCTCTTCAATTTTATATTGTAGTCCATGTTCTATAATGGTACCACACAAAATATAAAGCATATCACCTAGAGCATCCGCAACCTCAACCAAATCATTATCATTAGCTGCTTCAAGATACTCTTCATTCTCTTCACGCATTAATTTATAACGAAGCATATTTTTTTCTATTCCCAAGTTAGCTTTAGGTGTTTCTCTATGGCCAATTTTAAAGGCCGTATGGAAGGCTTTAACAGCATTGATTTTATCTTGCATTGTCGCTAGTTTATAAATTCAGTAATTATTATTTTTGTATAAAAATAAGCAGATGTTTAGTACTGGTCAATTGATTTTTGGAATATTATTTTTTATTGTATTTGTAATCGTTATCGCTTACCAGTATCGCAAGGATTTACCACTTCATAAAAGATACTATAAAGGTACTGTTTGGATCTTAATAGCCTTTATTGGCTTTATCGGTCTTATCGCTACAGTAAAGTTTATGTTTATGTAGTATAGAAATAATTAGATATAAAAAAAGCAGTTGTTTTCACAACTGCTTTTTTTATAAGAATTGAATCATTAATTCACATCTGGTAAATGATTGTATGTCTTGCTGTATTCTAACATTTGTTCTGGGAACCCTTTTGGTTGAATTACTTTTATAGCAGTAATCTCGCCTGCATCGTTGGTTTCAGGTACTAGAACCGGATTTACAAATCCACTATATGGTGCAGATGTAAATTGCTTATTTCGCTCAAGCACCTCAGCATGTATGTCTGGATCTACTTTAACGCCATAGCCTTCAACTAATGCTTCACAGGCTTCGTAATCACCCTCAGATTTAATACGCTGTGTTTCTCTTAATAACTGGCCAAATAATTCATGTAACTTATCATAATCATTAATATTGTAATAGGTCTTTCCATCTCTTGTTACCTTTTCAATGATATTTTCTTTTTTACCTTGTTCATAAACCCAAGCAGATACCCATTGTCTATTTCTCATATGAGCCTCTTCAACATCATCACCAAGGTTTAATCTAATAAGTTGTGTCATTAAGCCATTTCTGATATAACCGTCAAAAGCTGCCATACCAACTTCTTTCCAATTTTCAACAAGACCTAATTCTTCTAATTTAGAATCATATAAGTAATATAAACCAACTAAGTCGGCTCTACCCTCTTCTAATGTAGAAGCATAATTTTTTAGAGTCTCTTTTGTTTCACCAACACCTGGGTTTAATTGTCCCGAGGCATGTCCAATTACTTCATGCAATGCAGTGTGTAGTTTGTCTGCCAGTTGCCCGTGAGCTTCTTCTAATTTTAATTCTTCCTCATCATGAACAAACTCTTTTAAACGTCCTGAACTTCCTGAATTATTATATGCGTCAATAATGTTACCTAATGAAACAGATTTACTGCCAACTTCCTTTCTAATCCAATTCGCATTAGGTAGATTAACACCTATTGGTGTACTAGGAGATGCATCTCCCGCTTCTCCAGCCACAGTAACTACCTTATATGTTACACCAACAACATTTTTCTTTTTATGATCATCTATTAATGGTGAATTATCTTCAAACCATTGCGCATTTTCTGATAAAACCGCCATTTTTTGTGACATATCGAAGTCATTAATTTGCACTATAGTTTCATAAGAACCGCGATATCCTAATGGATCATTATATACCTCAATGAAACTATTAATGTAATCTACATTACCATCGGTTGCAGCCGTCCAAGCAACATTATAATCATCCCAAGTTTGAAGATCTCCTGTCATATAATACTTTATAAGTAAATCTATGGCATTTCCTTGTGCCTCATTTTCTGCTACCTCTCGAGCTTTACCTAACCATTCAATAATTTTGTCAATTGCCTGCCCATAAAGGCCTTCAGATTTATATACTCGCTCCTTTAGCACTCCATCTTCCTTAACTAATTGAGAATTTAAACCATATGATAATGGTCTGTTTGGATCAGTTGATGTCTTTGCCTTATAGAAATTAATGACATCTTCGTTTGTTACATCAGGACCATAAAAATTGACTGCAGAAAGAGCTACGTTATCAACGCCTTTTGACTGATTAACTTTTTTAGAATCTTTATCATTGAAAATCACATCGAAAGCTTCTCCTTCTAGTTTTGTATTAGTTGCAAGAAATAGTTCATTTAAATATTCTTTTGAAAAATCTGGTTTTAACTTATCATTTGAATAATGATGGTGAATTCCATTACTAAACCAAACACGCTTCAGGTAAATCTCAAAATTTTTCCAGTCATCAGTTGTTTTATCACCAGTATACTCCTTATATACATTTTCTAATGCACGTCTAATCTTAAGATTATGTCTGTAATTTTGATCCCACATAATGTCTCTACCTGCAAGACCTGCCTCAGTTAAATAGTATACTAATTTTTGTTCCTTCAACGTAAGATTTTGCCATCCAGGGATTTTATAACGTAGAATTTTAATATCAGCAAATTGCTCTACATTATAATCAAATTTTGTATCGGTTTCTTTAAAAGTTGATTCTTTTGTATCGTCCTTACACGCAACTATAACTAGTGCTAAAAGACAATATTTTAATATTGATTTAATTTTCATGAGTTAGTTGATTTTAGGTTTCCTGCAAAGGTAATACTTAAATGACATATCATAAAATTACTATCTTTGAGAAACAACTAAACTATATCAATCAATGAAAGCTTTTAAGTACATCTTATTATTGCTACTTGTATTTATTATCGGATTTTCAATTTACATAGCTGTTCAGCCAAATGAATTTAGTTTTGATAGAAGCAAAACTATAAATGCACCGGCATCCTTATTGTATCAAAAAGTAAATGACTATAAAGAATGGCCTTCATTTTCACCCTGGATTGAACAAGAACCTGAAGCTAGCTTAACATATAGCGATAAAACAATTGGTGAAGGTGCCTTTTACTCCTGGAAAGGTGAAATCCTCGGAGAAGGTAAAATGACTACGAAAAGCACAGAAGTAAATAAGTCAATTACACAATTAATAGAATTTACAGCACCATTTGAGTCACATTCCAATATTAATTGGATATTTGAACCAAGTGATGAAGGTACTACAGTAACTTGGGCCATGGAGGGCAAACAAGATTTTGTTTCTAAGCTGTTTACTACAATTATGGGTTCTATTGAAACTGAAACAGGGCCAAATTTTGAACGTGGTTTATTTAAATTGGATAGTTTAATAACTGAAGATATGGCGCGCTACAATATTGAAATCAACGGTATTTCTGAATATGGCGGAAGCTTCTACTTGTTTAAAACTACGAATGCAAAATCTACAAATATCAGTGCCAAAATGGGAGAAAACTTTGGTGCTGTAATGCAATTTATGGGAAGTAATGGTATTGTACCTTATGGAATGCCAATGACAGTCTACAACACAATGGAAGAGAACAATGTAATTATGAGCAATGGCCTACCTGTCAATGTAAAACATTCCATACCTGATGGATCTGATATTTCAATTGGATATATTCCAAAAACTAAAGTGCTAAAGACAACACTTTTGGGTAATTATAACTATCTTTCTAAAGCTTGGGAAGCTACTATGGATCATATAAAGGAAAATAATTTAGTTCAATCCGAATTGAAACCGTTCGAAATATATGTAACCGATCCTGGTAATTTTCCTAACCCAGCGGATTGGAAAACAGAAATCTATATTCCACTAGAAGAATAAATGAAACATATATTACTAGTTTTTTTTGGCGGAGGCATTGGAAGTGTCTTAAGATATTTAATTGGCAAATGGCTCAACAGTTCAAGTGATGGTGTACCATACGGTACTTTTATGGCAAACATTTTGGGTAGTTTATTAATTGGTGTGATATTAGGACTAGCAAGCAAAAATAATAGCCTTACTCAAAGCCAGACACTTCTATTAGCAACAGGATTTTGTGGTGGATTTACGACCTTTTCAACCTTTGCCTACGAAAACCATGTGTTTCTAAAATCAGGAGATTTTACCAGTTTTGCTTTATATACTATTGGAAGCTTTATTATAGGATTTCTAGCAGTGTTCTTAGGTATTTTTCTTGTGAAATAAATTAAGACTATTTAAACTTTTTCATTCCTGCCTCAATTTCAATATTTAAATAATTTATTCTCGGAACTATAGGGCAAGAATACTTCTCATTGTATACACAAAGTGGGTTATAAGCCTTATTAAAGTTAATTACAATAGTATCACCTTTAGGAATTCTAAGATCAATATATCGTCCACCTCCATATGAAGTAACACCATTGGTATTATCTAAAAATGGTAGGAACAAATAATCCTCATAGCCTTCTGTTTGCATGTTTTCTTCACCTTGATAAATGTTTAATTGATAAGGATTGTCCTTTATTTGAAATTTTAAAATCCCATAAACGCGCTCCTTTGATAAACGATCATCAGTAGTTTTCATGTTAAACCATTCTGAATCTGGAGTTCGTTCAAGATACGCACTAACCACAAATAGAGAATCCTCCTTAAAAAAATCTAACCCTTTAAAATTTTTTAAATCATCTGGTTTTAGCGGTGATACAGATGCATCTTTATAAATCGCATTCTTTTCTCTTTGCCATTCTGTTTCACCTTTAAGACTCTGCTTTTTTTCAGAACAACCAAATACTATAAAAACACCAATTGAAAGAAATATGTATTTCATTGAAAGCATAAATTCTATGAGTCAAAAATACAAATTATCAATTTTTATTGTAGTGTTAATTCTAACAATAAATCAAAATCGTCGGACCTTTTATTTTTATAATAACAAACTAGATGAAAAATCTCTATCTAAATTATATCCAATCTTTTAAAGGATTACCAAAAGAGATATGGCACAGGCGCTATCAAGCTAACTCAAGATAATGAAGTAGTTCGAGTTGGTGGCATAAAATATACCATTAAAGACGGCATCATATATGATGCAAAAGAACTTCTTAAAGAGGCAAAAGAGATGGTTGATGCGGAAAAAGCGAAAACAAACTGGTACTTAAAACAACCAGGAGTAAAAAATTAATTTACGATATTATTGGTTTAATCTCACTGTGCTTAACTACATGAGATAGCACGATCTGTGTTTTAGTTTCACCGTAAATAATAAGTTGATCAATAAAGAACTCAAGGTGTTCTTGATTTTTTAACACTACTTCCATCACAATATTTTCATTACCGGTAATCCTGTAACAGTTAACTACTTCATCGTATGTTTTAACCTTTTCTAAAAAAGGCTTTAGCATTCCCATAAAAGCTCTAAGAGTTATTAAAGCCTTAAGTTGATAGCCTGATTTAAACGGAGACACAAATGTTTTATACCCTTCAATTATTTCTGCATCTTCCATTTTTTTTATACGTTCACTTACAGCAGGTGAAGACATACCTACTCTTCTACCAATTTCAGAATTTGACATTCTTGCATTTTCTTGAAGGCACTTTAATATCATTGAATTAACAGTATCCATAATTATTTAAATATTTATGAAATATTAATATGTTTTTTAAAGTAAAAATACACTTTAAATTTAAAATTTAAATTAAACTATTATTATTAGTCCGTAATTTCGTGATAATTGCTATTACAAATGAATTACAACCTACCATCCCATTTATCTGATTTGCCTATCTATAGAAAGGCTATGGATATTATCATGCTATCTCGTAGCATTTCTACATACATAAACCATGATTTATCGTATTTAAACGCTGATGGTACTGAAGATTCTAATATTTATTTTTCTGGAGATATTGTACAGCAATCGTCTAGTCTTGCTCCGGAAATTATAAATGCAGAACGTGAGCGTCATTCTGATAAAAAACATAAACACTTAGAAAGTTTGGATAAATTGACTTATAAGTTGTACAGTAATTGTAAGCGATTAGAAAGTTCTAAAAGTAATGGTAGGGACTATTTACCAATCTTGCGTGGAGAACTTAAAAAATTCAGAAAGTTACAACGTAGTTGGATGCTGACTTTATAATTTAGTCGATTCCTACATATTTCTCCTGTACTGACCTCCTACTTCAAATAATGCCGAAGTAATCTGACCTAAAGAACACACCTTGCACGCTTCCATTAAAGCTTCAAATATATTCTTATTGTTTATCGCCTTATGCTTTAAATCCTTTAATAATTCATCTGTTTCATTTGCACGATGAAGATTCTTTAATGTTCGAATCTGGAATTCTTTTTCCTCCTCAGTTGCCCTAATTACTTCTACTGGCTGAACTGTTGGCGATCCTTTGCTGCTCAAAAATGTATTAACTCCAATAATTGGAAATTGACCATTGTGCTTTAAAGTTTCATAGTATAGGCTTTCTTCTTGAATTTTTGAGCGCTGATACATGGTTTCCATAGCACCTAATACACCACCACGTTCTGTAATTCTATCAAATTCAGTCAATACTGCTTCCTCTACCAAATCTGTTAATTCTTCAATAATAAATGAACCTTGAATAGGATTTTCATTCTTTGCCAATCCTAGCTCCTTATTTATTATTAGTTGAATTGCCATTGCACGTCTAACAGACTCTTCAGTTGGTGTTGTTATGGCCTCGTCATAAGCATTTGTGTGTAATGAGTTACAGTTATCATAAATAGCATAAAGTGCTTGAAGCGTTGTTCTTATATCATTAAAATCAATCTCTTGAGCATGCAAACTACGGCCAGAAGTTTGAATATGATATTTTAACATTTGTGCCCTAGGGTTGGCGCCATATTTATATTTAAGTGCCTTTGCCCAAATGCGCCTCGCTACTCTCCCAATTACGGCATATTCTGGATCGATACCATTTGAGAAAAAGAAGGATAAATTAGGTCCGAATTTATTAATATCCATAGCTCTACTCAAGTAGTATTCTACATAAGTAAATCCATTAGAAAGTGTAAGGGCCAACTGAGTTATAGGGTTAGCGCCAGCCTCAGCTATATGGTATCCAGAAATAGACACTGAGTAGAAATTCCTAACATTGTTATTTATGAAATACTCTTGGACATCACCCATTAATCTAAGGGCAAATTCAGTAGAAAAAATACAGGTATTCTGAGCCTGATCTTCTTTTAAGATATCTGCCTGAACCGTACCTCTTACTTGGGCAATTGTCTTGACTTTAATACTTTCATATACATCTTGTGGTAAAACTTGATCACCCGTAACACCTAAAAGCATTAGACCTAAGCCATCATTGCCTTTTGGCAAATCACCGTTATATTTCGGTCTTACTTTACCCTGATATATAGTTTCAATTTTCTTCTTGATTTCTTTTTCTAAACCATTTTCCTTTATGTAAATTTCACATTGTTGATCTATGGCGGCATTCATAAAAAATCCCAGCAACATAGGTGCAGGACCATTTATAGTCATACTTACCGATGTCATAGAGTCTGCTAAATTGAAACCTGAGTAAAGTTTTTTAGCATCGTCCAAACAACAAATACTTACACCTGCATTACCAATTTTACCATAAATATCAGGTCTGTAGTCTGGGTCGTTTCCATAGAGTGTTACACTATCAAAAGCTGTAGATAATCGCTTTGCTGGCATTCCTAAGCTAACGTAGTGAAACCTTCTATTGGTGCGTTCTGGTCCACCTTCTCCAGCAAACATACGTGTTGGATCTTCACCTGTTCTTTTAAATGGATACAAACCAGAAGTATAAGGGAATTCACCTGGAACATTCTCTTGTAAACTCCATTTTAATATATCACCCCAGGCTGAATACTTTGGCAATGCCACTTTTGGAATATCAGTATGAGACAATGACTTGGTATGTGTTTCAATTTTAATTTCTTTATCTCTTACTTTGAAGGCATAAGTCGGTACTTTGTATTTGTTCACCTTTTTATCCCAACCTGTTATTATCTCCCAATTATAAGGATCTAAATCCATCTTAACACGATCAAACTCAGCAACCAATAATTTTACAAAATCTTCATTCTCATCATATGCACCAATTATTTCCAAACCAGATTTGTTTAAATTTGGAACATTATCAGTAACAGATTCTATGGTTTTAAATATACCGTATAGCTTCTGAGCTACTATTATCTGGGAATTTGCTTTGTCATCATAAGCTCTATTATTTTCAGCAATTTCAGACAAATATCTAGTACGAGCTGGTGGGATAACAAAAATCTTTTCGCTCATTTCTCTTGAAATCTCAAAAGTAGATTTCAAATCTGCCTGAGTTTTTTCAACAATCTCATCCATTATCGCTTTGTAAAGCGTATTCATTCCTGGATCATTGAATTGGGAAGCTATTGTACCAAATACAGGCATCGTATCAGGATCAGCATGCCATAGATTATGATTACGCATATATTGCTTTTTCACATCTCGTAAGGCATCTAAAGCTCCTCTTTTGTCGAATTTATTTATAGCAACTAAGTCGGCAAAATCTAGCATATCTATTTTTTCCAATTGCGTAGCAGCACCAAATTCTGGAGTCATTACATATAAAGACACATCACTGTGCTCTAATATCTCAGTATCTGATTGTCCGATACCTGAAGTCTCCAAAATTATTAAATCATACTCGGCCGCTTTTAAAACTTCAACAGCCTCATTTACATATTTAGATAGTGCCAAGTTAGACTGTCTTGTTGCCAAACTCCTCATGTATACTCTCGGTGAGTTTATGGCATTCATACGAATTCTATCACCTAATAATGCACCACCAGTTTTACGTTTAGAAGGGTCAACAGAAATTAAACCAACTGTTTTTTTAGGAAAATCAATTAAAAAGCGTCTTACCAGCTCATCAACTAAAGATGATTTTCCAGCTCCACCAGTTCCTGTTATACCAAGTACAGGAGTTTTAGAATCTTTATTTTTATTATGAATTCTTTCTAATGCATCCTTTGCAACATCAGGAAAATTTTCTGCCGAAGAAATCACACGAGCAATTGACTTTGGGTCTTTTTCATGCAATATATTAACTTCACCGTTTAGAGAATCACCAATAGCAAAGTCAGCCTTTTGAACAAGATCATTAATCATTCCTTGTAAGCCCATTTCCCTACCATCATCTGGAGAATATATTCTGGTTATACCATAGGCCATTAAATCTTTAATCTCCTCAGGCAGTATTACCCCACCTCCTCCTCCAAAGATTTTAATATGACCTGCACCTTTCTCTTGCAACAGATCATACATGTATTTAAAATACTCATTGTGGCCTCCTTGATAAGATGTCATGGCAATAGCATTTGCATCTTCTTGTATTGCAGTATTTACCACCTCCTCAACACTTCGGTCATGGCCTAAATGAATCACTTCAACACCAGTTGCCTGGATTATTCTGCGCATGATATTTATAGAGGCATCATGGCCATCAAAAAGGGATGCCGCAGTAACAATTCTTACTTTATTTTTTGGCTTATAAGGAGCAACTTGTTCCATTCGTAAAAAAATGACTTATTTGAATAGCAAATTTACGGAATATTCAAAAAAATACATTAAAAATTATCAATAATCTAAAATTGAATATTTATCTTCTTATGGTTGTATTTTAACTAATTTTGAATCGTCAGATTGAACTATTTTATGAATAAAATAACGCTATTAATTCACTGTAAGGATCAACCCAATATTATTGCGTCAGTCACTAATTTCATGGCGAAAAATGATGGGAATATTGTCTATATAGATCAGCATGTAGATAGAGAGCAAGACATATTTTTTATGAGGTTAGAATGTGAGTTTATTTCAGACTCATTTTCGATAGAAGAATTTAAATATTCATTCAGCAAATCGTTAGCTGAAAAATTCAATCTTAAATGGCGTATCTATTCTGCGGAGCGCAAACCTAAAATGGCGTTGTTTGTTTCTAAATATGATCATTGTCTATATGATATTTTGGGACGTTACAACTCTGGTGAATTATTTTTAGAGATTCCATTTATATTAAGCAATCATGATGATTTAAGACCAATTGCCGAAAGTTTTAATATTCCATATTATCATGTACCTGTTACCAAGGACAATAAACATACTGCTGAACAGAAACAATTAGAATTGTTAGAACAATACAATATTGATTTTATAGTGCTCGCGCGTTATATGCAAATTGTGTCTAACTTTTTAATCAACAAATTCCCTAATAAAATTATTAACATTCACCATTCATTTTTACCAGCGTTTGTTGGAGCAAAACCTTACCATTCGGCTTTTAAAAGAGGGGTGAAAATTATTGGCGCTACCAGTCATTACATTACAGAAGAATTAGATGCTGGCCCAATAATTGAACAAGATGTCACCCATGTTTCTCACACACATTCAATTGACGACCTTATTGCTAAAGGCAGAGATTTAGAAAAAATCGTATTATCTAATGCAATTAAACTTCATGCTAATAGAAAAGTAATGGTTTTCAATAATAAAACAGTGATTTTTTCTTAGTTCACTGAATATTTTCTATAATTCAAAATTATCACCTTGTTTTGCAAAATTAAATCCAAGGTTTTGGATACTATCTTTTAAGGGGTGATTATCTTTAATAGTTGGATTGGTATGATTAAAATGAATAAAATATATTTTTGCTTTTGTTTCCCTCGATTCATTTTGAAAAAGACTGGTTGTCTGTGTTGTGAATGGATGTGGTATTTTACTCATATCTCTTTCTAACTCACCATCTCTCAAGAACGAAGCGTCTAAAAATGCATAATCTACTTTTTTTACTTCCTCAATAATCGATCTTTCCCAAGTTTCCCATTTATCAATATCAGGAATAAATAATGCCGATTTATTATTGCCATCAATTTTGTAACCAACCGTTTCAGAATACTCATCTCTATGTGGTACTAAAAACGGTGTGACTTTGAGTGAATTTTCGAGGTGAATTGTTGAATCATTTTCGAGTTGGTTAATCTTAATATTATTTAACTTTACTAATTGACCCCAAGGACCATTTTTTTCTAAATAAGTTTTCATTCGTGGCATGGCGAAAACCGGAATGTTCTTTCCGCCAAGCGCTTCTCTTCCCAAATGAATTAAGCCGGTATAATGTCCTATGTGCGCGTGGGTTAAAAAGATTCCATCTATAATTCGATCTGTTTGCACATGGTCTCTCAACACTTTAGTCTGCTCAACAATGTCTGGTGTCGCATCAAAAAGCCATTTACTTTTACTATTTGTATCGATTAAACCCAGACAAGAAACCATTTTTTTGGTTTCTTCATTATCATAATACGCCTTACAGCAACTTTTAAAACAGTTTAATTGAGGATAACCTGCATCTTGAGCGATACCCAATACCGTAATATATTGATTTAAAGAATTACTTTTAATTTTGACTGAATTATTGGTTTTATCATTTTCACAATTAAAAACAAACAAAAAACAACATATTAAAGTCCTAGCAAACACATTCATCATTTATTATCTAAGTTTTGTTAAAGATATAAAACCTAAATCCATGAAAAGGCAAATAATGCTACTACTATCTATTTTCACTCTTGTTTCTTGTGCAGAATTACAGGAAGTCGTGAATCAGCTTCCACAATCTGATGGTATCTCAAGTAATACAGATATAGCATCTGGATTAAGAGAAACACTAAATAATATAATTGATAAACAAGTGACCAAATTAACGCTGAAAGATGGCTTCTATAAAAATGATTTGATTAAAATATTATTACCTGAAAAACTTCATAAAGTAGATACTGCTTTGAGAACAATTGGCTTTGGTAATCTTGCTTGATAAGGTTTGAAAGTTATAAACAGAGTCGCTGAAGATACTGTAAAAGAAGTGATACCAATATTTGTCAATGCTGTAAAAGACATAACTTTTTAATGATGCCAAAATATTTTACTTGGACAAGATAATACAGCAACACAATACTTAAATAGAAAAACTATTACTAGTACCTATGTATCCGGGTGTAGCGCCAGTCAAATTTTCATGTAATACGCAATTATCTTCTACTTTGGCAAGTATATTGTCTCCAACCTTTTTACCATTAGGACCTGTAACTTCACAATGTCCTATCCAAAAATCAAACTCAGAATATTTTTCGGTACAAAAAGCGCAGGACTTACCCTGACCAAATCGAAAATTAATAGTGATCAGAACAATTAAAATTGATGTAAAATTCCTTATGATTAATACAGTTTACTATAAGTTATTAAACTACATTTAATTATATGCTAATATTAACATAACATTCTTAAAAATTAAATTTTAGATCTTTGTGTAGTAAAAGATGAGTTAGATAAGTCTTTTAGAGAGATTAGTATAGTTAGCTAAAAAGTCGATACGGTATGTATCGACTTTTTATTTTTTCTCAAAAATCAACTAAGAATTTATTGTGATAAAATTTCTTGCATCTGCCTTTGTAATTCACTTGCTTTTTCTGCTGATGCTTGTGCAAAGTCTCGATCCTGGGACGCATAAATAATACCTCGCGAAGAATTAATTAGCAATCCTACTTGATCATTCATGCCATATTTACAAACATCTTGTAAATTACCTCCTTGAGCACCAACTCCAGGAACAAGTATAAAACTATCTGGAATAATTTTGCGTATATCACCTAAATATTCCGCTTTTGTTGCTCCAACTACATACATTAAGTTTTGAGAATTAGTCCAAGTTTTTGAAGTTTCCAAAACTTGTTTGTACAATTCTTTTCCTTCCATAATTTCAGTTTGAAAATCGAATGCACCTTTATTAGAAGTAAGTGCAAGTAGAATCGTATGTTTATTTTTAAATGCTAAAAATGGTTCGACAGAATCCTTGCCCATGTAGGGTGCAACGGTAACACTATCAAATCCTAGATCCTCAAAAAAAGCTTTGGCATACATTGTACTCGTATTACCAATATCTCCACGTTTAGCATCACCAATGGTGTATATTTCTGGAAAGTTAGTATTCAAATAATTGATCGTCTTTTCTAAAGCTTTCCAACCATTTAGACCATACGCCTCATAAAATGCCGTATTAGGCTTGTAGGCAACACACAACTGATGTGTCGCATCTATTATAGCTTTATTAAATGCAAATATTGGATCATCTTCCGCCAATAAATGCTTTGGAATTTTATTCAAATCCACGTCTAACCCTATACAAAGGAAAGATCTTTTTATGTGGATTTGTTCAATTAATTGAGTAGTTGTCATATATTAAAAAAGCCTCTCACGGAGGCTTAAAATTAAATTACATCACCACTAGCTTTTAATAGCTCAGTATTTTCAGCTAGCATTAATTCGTCTATAATTTTCTGAATATCTCCATTAATAATGTTCGAAAGATCATATAAGGTTAACCCAATTCTATGGTCAGTAACACGTCCTTGTGGATAATTATAAGTTCTAATTTTAGCACTCCTATCACCAGAACTCACCATACTTTTACGTTTTTCTGAATCAGCTTTTCTCTGCTTCTCTAATTCTAAATCATAAAGTCTAGTTCTGAGTACCTTCAATGCTTTTTCGAGGTTTTTATGTGATGATTTTTGGTCTTGGCAACTTACAATCATACCAGTAGGTTCATGGTGAAGCTTTATGGCAGAATATGTTGTATTAACAGATTGACCTCCAGGTCCAGTAGAAGTTGTACGTTCAATTCTAACCTCAGTCATATCCAATTCAAAATCTATATCCTCAGCTTCAGGTAATACCATAACCGTCGCTGCACTAGTATGAACTCGTCCTTGTGTTTCAGTTTGAGGAACCCTCTGCACACGATGTACTCCGGCTTCAAATTTTAAGGTGCCATAAACATCCTCACCAGAAACTTCAAATATAATTTCTTTAAATCCACCTGATGTTCCGTCACTTTGACTCACCACATCAACTTTCCAACCTTTATCACTGCAGTATTTAGAGTACATCCTGAATAAATCTCCTGCAAAAATACTTGCCTCATCACCACCAGTACCAGCCCTTACCTCAACAACTACATTTTTAGCATCGTCAGGATCCTTTGGTATCAGCAAAAATCTTATCTCTTCCTCAATCTCTGGTAATGCTTCTTTGGCTTCTTCTAATTGCATTTTAGCCATTTCTACCATTTCCTCATCAGAACCATCAGCAATAATCTCCTCGGCTTCTGAGATATTGCCCAATATCTCTTTATAAACAAAACCCTTATCTACTATTTTTTTTAAGTCTTTGTATTCCTTATTAAGCTTGACATACCGCTTTTGATCTGCGATAATATCTGGCTGGATTATAAGGTCATTTACCTCATCAAATCGCTGCTTTACAATTTGGATTTTCTCTAACATCTATCTAGTACAATTGAATTTCAAAAATACGATAATTTATGAATTTTTCGCCTTGTAATTAAAGGACATATTAACAGTAAAAAATAAAACACTATAATCTTACGTTTAAATCATTATATGCATCGTTTCCTGGCTATACTTGCATTTTACAAACCGTTTGTAGTTTGGTCTTTTGTAGTTAATGCCTTAATCGGATTTTTAAATCCGCATTTGGTTCCTGCAATTGTCACTAAATTATTTTTAACGGTTTTTGCATGGTACTATGTAAGTGAAACTCCTAACAAAAGAAAACTAATATTTTTTAGAAATTTAGGAATATCACCATTCCGATTATTTTCTATAATATTTATGGTAGACTGCATCTTAACCATCATCTTCCTTACCGTTTTTAGTGAGTTTACTTAATTAAAAATAAAATTTGAATTAGATAATGTAGAACTTTACTTTAAAAAGAAACGAATTTTAAGTGGTATTTATCTCAAAGCTGAAAGTGGTTTGGTCACCACCATTCTGGGAGCTAATGGCTGCGGTAAGAGTAGTTTACTGCGTATAGCATTTGCTGATTTAAAACCAAAGTATAAACTTATAAGGATTAATGGTAAGCCTTTACTGAAATCACTTTACAAAACTGGATATGCAAAATTTTTACCGCAATACAATTTTATTCCAAATGGAATGAAAATCAGTTTTGTCTTAAAAGCTTATGATCTAAGTTGGGAAAAGTTCATAAAGAACTTTGACGAATTTGAAATTCTAAAAAATTTAAAAATCAACACTCTATCCGGTGGTCAAAGACGTATTATCGAAACTTATATTATCTTAAAATCTAAAAGCAAAATCGTGTTATTGGATGAACCTTTTTCGCAGATGTCACCTTTGTAAGTGGAGCGAATAAAAAAAGTTAATCAATAAGGAGAAAAAAGATAAAATAGTCATTCTAACTGATCATATGTACAAGCACATCATTGATGTTTCTGATTCAATCTATCTGCTTAAAAATGGTGCAACAATGCAGATTAAGAAATTAACTGATTTAGAAGACTACAGTTACTTAAATGAAGGTAGTATCAGTTAGTACTTTTATTATTACTTACAAACTCATCTAAATCAATAACTACACCAATACCAAGTAATTGCTTCCATTGTAATCTAGGACCTTCAACAACAATATCCTCATTTGTAATCTCATTACGAACAATTTCTGTTTTAATGTCATCGTCATATCTCAGATGAGACCCAAACATTGCACTTATATATTTGTTCACCTTAAAATCAAAGTTAACTTCCCATTCTAAATCAATATTCCCAAAACTATTAAGGTAATCTGTATAAAGACGCAGTAAACTATTAACCTTAATATTCTCCATAATCTCCTCTTTATACTGATTAGTTATTAAAATACCCAACTCAGTCCTTACTCTATCACCTTTATTCAAAAGATTACCCTCCATATCATAAATTGCTGGATTTACTCCAAAAGCACCCGAATTAGCCAAATTTTCATCTAAAACAAAGGTGTTTTTCATTGTAAATGGAGATACATAAAGTGACAATTTCTCTATTGCCTTACCATATTCAAATCCAGCTCCCAAAAACAAATAACCAGGTGCCATAAATCGTGAAATAGGATCTTCATCTGGATCATTAAATCCATTTGCAAACTGTGTATTAAAACTAAATCTAATGGAATAAAACCAGTTGCTATCAGGTCTTGATTGAAAGCCAACATTTGAAATTATTGAAATAGCATCATCAGTTTTTCTAAAGGCTTCATCTTCTTGTTTATTGATACCATACCTCAACAACAAAGATGAATTCCAGAAGAACTTGTCATTTTTAAAATTAGCCTCAGCTTTACCGTTGAAAATTGCAGAGATTGAATTTGCACCACCTGCATTCCAATTAGTAAAAGATACTTGATTGACATATAAACCTATTTCCTCATTTAAAGTCCAGCCTTGGTCTTCCTTTTCAACGGGATTTAAAAATAATGAGTCAGGTTGAGAATTTATTAAGTTGGTAGAGATACTAAGGATAAATAATAAAATTAAATATCTGTTGTCCTTCATTTGTTTAATACTCAAAGGTTCCGTACTCGCTTTGTATGGTAAGTTGTTTCTTATTTGACGTCTCCACTCTTCCTATAATTTTGGCATCAACGTTAAATGATTTGGAAATTGCAATAATATCCTCAGCAATTGAAGGTTTTATATAAAGTTCAAGTCTGTGTCCACAGTTAAAAACCTGGTACATTTCTTTCCAATCTGTTTTGGATTGTTCTTGTATCAATTTAAATAAAGGTGGCACTTTAAATAAATTGTCCTTTATGATATGGAGATTGTCTATAAAATGTAAGATTTTAGTTTGTGCCCCTCCACTGCAATGAATCATACCATGTATAGTTTTACTACTATATTTGTTTAAAATACTTTTAACGATTGGCGCATAGGTCCTAGTTGGTGATAATACTAATTTTCCTGCATCAATTGGTGAATTATCAATGTTATCAGTAAGTTTTGTGTTACCAGAATAAATTAATTCTTCTGGAACTGCACTATCAAAACTTTCAGGATATTTCTCTGCCAAATATTTTGAGAATACATCATGTCTAGCAGAGGTCAATCCGTTACTTCCCATTCCACCATTGTATTCTGTTTCATAAGTGGCTTGCCCAAAAGATTCTAATCCAACAATAACATCTCCTTCTGAAATATTTGCATTATCGATAACGTCTGCTCTTTTCATACGAGCCGTTACCGTAGAATCTACAATAATAGTTCTAACCAAATCACCTACATCAGCTGTTTCACCACCTGTTGAATGAATAGTCACTCCAAAAGACTCTAAATGTTCAATTAATTCTTCTGTACCATTTATAATTGCAGAAATAACCTCTCCAGGTATTAGATTTTTATTCCTACCTATTGTTGAAGAGAGCATAATATTGTCAGTAGCTCCAACGCACAATAAGTCGTCAATATTCATAATTAAGGCATCCTGTGCAATTCCCTTCCATACTGATATATCTCCAGTTTCTTTCCAATACAAATATGCCAACGAAGATTTTGTTCCTGCGCCATCTGCATGCATTATTAAACAATAATTATCATCATTGGTTAAGTAATCTGGAACTATCTTACAAAAAGCCTTTGGAAATAAACCCTTATCAATATTTTTTATGGCATTATGTACGTCTTCCTTTGATGCCGAAACACCTCTTTGTGCATATCTTTTACTAACCGAATTACTCATGAAGAAATAAAAAGTTTAAGGTTATGCAAAAGTAATAATAGATATTAATTATCTCGTATAATTGGGTTTGAATTCTTTATTGTTTTCACCTCTTTTTGAATCTTCTCTTTTTGATTCGTACCACCAAAATAATAATTGACTCCAATACCCAAACGCATAAATTTATCATTTTTACCATCAAACACTAATACCTCTGTATCGTCATCAAAACCGTAATTATATTCATAGAAAATTTTAAAACCTAATTTTTCAACAATTAGTACTTCAAAACCAAATCCAACTTGAGCTTTCATCGCGCTGACATCGGTTTCGGAATCCATACTCATACCAAAACCAGCATAAATTAAAGGCGTAAACATTTCATTTGGTATAAACAAATACTCTAAGTTAAAATCCACAGAAAGTAAACTCTGATCTACATCGTTATAAGAAAAATTAAATCCATTTGCAGTTATTCCTGCAAATATAGAGGGTGAAAGTGCGCGTTTGTAGCCAGCTCTATAATAGAACTCAATAGAAGTATCTTCATAATCACCAAAAAGCGTTGAACCTCCAATACCTACATCAATGGCATTAGTTCCTCTTAAATTGTAAAAATCTAATTTTTGGAATTCTTTTTGGTCGTCAGAGGATTGTTCTTCGTCTTCTTGTCCTAAAATGGAATTGATACTTAATACAGAAAATAAAATACTAAAAAAAAGTAGTCTAGATTTGGTATTCATAGTTCTTCATTGATTAATTATACTGTTGGTTAAGGAGAGGCTTAGGACTGACGCAATATAGAAAAATAATCTTCAAATTAACAGAATATTCTTAATCTCAGGGTATAAAAAAAGATAAAACCAAGTATTGATTTTATCTTTTTTTATCTAAATAAGACTAAGTAAACTTTATTGTCTTTTTAAATTTTTAAGATTCAGCCTGTAGCTTAGTCTGTGTATTTACAACATCTTCATTTGTGATGTCATTCAAATCTCCAGAGTTATCTTGAGAAAGTATTAAGGTTGCACCAACTAGTATAGCTACGCTTAAGAATAACTTCTTCATATTTAATAAGTATTGATTAATAGCACTACAAACTTACTAAATATTCTGTCGTCAAAACTGATAGGAATCAGTTTTTTATTGATAAATGACTACCTTTTCGATTATTAGCCTTTGAAATCGATAAACGACATAAAAATGACACAACTATTACAAAAATATACGATGAGTTACCTACAAAATAGAGTGAAAACCCAATCAAACAGGACTATTTCTGTTCAAAACAATTAATTAATTTATAAACAAAAGCTCTCTATACTTAGTTAAAGGCCATAACTCATCGTCAATCATCAACTCTAATTTATCACTATGGTAACGTATTTTTTCAAAGAATGGTTTTACCTTCTCACAATACCCTTTGGCTTTTTTATTGACGTCAATCTGTTTATTATATAACTTACGAGCTTCAATCATGTCAGTTACCAATGAATTTATAGCTTCAATATGACCTGATATTTCCTCAATTAATATCAATTGTTCTTGAGCAAGACTTTTAAATTTATCACCATAAATATTCTTTAGCCCAGTAACATTTTCAATTAATATATTTTGATAACGCACAGCGGTAGGCACAACATGATTCCTAGCAATATCACCAAGTACTCTACTTTCAATCTGAATTCTTAAAATGTATTCCTCTATTTCTATTTCATAACGAGCTTCAGATTCTATTTTATTCATAACACTGAGATTTTCAAAAAGATCTATTGATGATTTTGCAATCTTAATCTTTAAGGCTTCTGGAGTTGTTTTATTGTTACTCAAACCTCTTTTTTTGGCCTCTTTTTCCCACGCATTACTATATCCGTTCCCTTCAAACAAAATAGTCTTAGAGTCCTTGATATATTCTCGTAACACATTGAATATTGCATCATCCTTTTTCATAGACTTTTTATCTATCAAATCATCTACCTCGATCTTAAAATCAATAAGCTGCTTGGCTACAATAGAGTTTAAAACTATCATAGGGTTAGCACAATTTGCAGAAGAGCCCACAGCCCTAAACTCAAATTTATTTCCAGTAAAAGCGAAGGGTGATGTTCTATTTCTGTCAGTATTATCCAATAATATTTCAGGGATTTTGCCTACAACATTCAGTTTTAAATCCGTCTTTTCTTTTGGAGATAATTTTCCCTTGGTCACTGACTCAAGTTCTTGCAATACATTTGTTAATTGTTCACCAATAAAAACAGATATAATTGCTGGTGGTGCCTCGTTAGCACCTAATCTATGATCGTTACTTGCAGATGCGATAGCAGCCCTAAGCAATTCCTCATACGCTAAAACTGCCTTTATGGTACTAATAAAAAAGGTTAAAAACTGAAGATTACTCATTGGTGTTTTTCCTGGAGATAAAAGGTTAACGCCAGTATCAGTACTTAAACTCCAATTATTATGTTTACCTGACCCATTTACTCCTGCAAAAGGTTTTTCGTGCATTAATACAAGAAAATTGTGGCGCTTTGCCACTTTTTGCATTATATCCATTAACAAGGAATTGTGGTCTACAGCTAAATTTGCTTCCTCGTAAATTGGAGCCAATTCAAATTGATTTGGAGCTACTTCATTATGCCTTGTTTTTGCAGGAATACCTAATAGCATACACTCATGCTCTAAATCTCTCATAAAAGCCATTGCTCGTGCTGGTATGGTACCAAAATAATGATCATCTAACTGTTGACCCTTGGCAGGTGAATGCCCAAGTAATGTTCTACCGGTTAATACAATATCTGGACGTGATGCTGCCAATGCATTATCAATTAAAAAATATTCTTGCTCCCAACCCAATGAAGCACTAACCTTTCTTACATTCTTATCAAAATATTTACATACAGCAGTTGCAGCACTATCAACGGATTGTAGCGCCCTTAGCAATGGTGTTTTATAGTCTAAGGCTTCACCTGTATATGCAACAAACACCGTAGGAATACATAAAGTTGTGCCATAGATAAAAGCTGGCGATGTTGGATCCCATGCAGTATAACCCCTAGCTTCAAAAGTATTTCTGATACCACCATGAGGGAAACTTGATGCATCTGGTTCTTGCTGCACTAATTGACTACCATCAAATCGTTCAATAGCTAATCCACCCTCAATTGTTTCAAAAAAAGCATCATGCTTTTCAGCAGTCGCACCTGTCAATGGCTGGAACCAATGGGTATAATGGGTTGCGCCTTTTGAAATGGCCCATTCTTTCATGCCGGTAGAAATATGCTCTGCAGTAACCCTATCTATTTTAGCACCCTTTTCAACAGCTTGTAATATTCCGTTCAATGCATGTTTACTTAAATACTGACGCATTGCTGTTTCATTAAACACATTTGAACCAAAAATTTCAGATCTTCTGTAATCTTCATTTATGGTTAATGGCGTTCTTTTTAGAGATTCCTTTAAAGCGTAAAATCTTAGTGTTGACATTTTGATAATATTTTAGGTCAAAAATAAGAATATTATAATTTTCACCACACTAACCCTTAAAAAAATAGGGTTATCAACAATTATTAATAATATTTGATCTAAAACACCCTATTTTTTTTGACTAAATAAAAAAAATAATAATATTTGCATCGTCAAATTATAAATAGTTTAATGATGAGTAAATCTAAATTGGAGTACATATGGCTAGATGGTTATAGTCCAACTCAAAACATGAGAAGTAAAACTAAAGTTGAAGAAAATTTTAGTGGAAAATTAGAAGATTGTCCTTTATGGTCATTTGATGGTTCTTCAACAAGACAAGCGGAAGGTGGATCTTCTGATTGTTTATTAAAACCGGTTGCTATATATCCTGATCCACAAAGAAAAGATGGTTATTTAGTAATGACGGAAGTTTTAAATGCAGATGGAACACCACATGAATCAAATGGTAGAGCTACAATTGATGATGATGATAACGATTTCTGGTTTGGTTTTGAGCAAGAGTACTTTATTATGGATCGTCAAACACAGTTACCTATTGGTTTCCCTGTAGGCGGCTATCCAGCACCTCAAGGAATGTACTATTGTTCTGTAGGTGGTAGAAATACTCATGGTAGAGAATTAGTTGAACGTCATGCTGATTATTGTATTGAAGCAGGATTGAATTTTGAAGGAATAAATCAAGAAGTTGCTTTAGGCCAATGGGAATTCCAATTATTTGCTAAAGGAGCAAAAAAAGCTGGTGACGAAATTTGGGTTGCTCGCTATCTGTTAGATCGTTTAACTGAAGAATTTGGTTGGTATATTGAATATCATCCAAAACCATTAGGTAAAGAGATGGATTGGAATGGTTCTGGTATGCACGCTAACTTCTCAAATTCTGTTTTAAGAACTTGCGGTAGTAAAGAAACTTACGAGAAAATATGTGAAGCATTTAGACCGGTGGTTGAAGAACATATTGCTGTTTACGGTGAGGACAACGACCAACGTTTAACAGGTGAACACGAAACTCAAGCTATCGACGAATTTAGTTTTGGTGTTTCCGACAGAGGTGCTTCAATTCGTATCCCTATCATTACTGTTGAAAAAGGATGGAAAGGATGGTTAGAAGACAGAAGACCAGCTTCTAATGCTGACCCATACAAAGTAGCAGGTAGGATTATAAAAACTGTAAAAAGTGCAGATATATAGATATTTACACTATTAACAAACAATTAAAAGTCCGCAACTGCGGGCTTTTTTATTTTAGTGCTAAGAAAATAAACAGAAGGTAAGCACCAAAGATAAGAATTCCTTTAAGCCTTCCTATTTGAAAACGTTCAGGAATTAATATGAGTGGAACCAGAATAAACGCGAATCCTATCATCCAAAAAATATTGGTTGAGAGTATTTCTGGTGTATCTGGATTTACTGTTATAGGTTTAATAATTGCTGTCAGCCCTAAAACAGATGCTATATTGAAAATATTTGAGCCAATTAAATTACCCAATGATATGGCTTTTTCATTTTTTAGCGTAGCTATAACAGAGGCTGCCAATTCTGGTACACTTGTACCAATAGCTATTACAGTAACCGATATAGCATAATCACTGATACCAACTGCTTCCGCCAACTGTATTGCACCTTTAACCAGCCACTCAGAACCATAAAATAATCCTGTAGATCCAATAAGCAACCAAATAATAATTTTAAAATTAGAAACTTCCGCCAATGCATCATCTACCTCTTCTAATTCAATATTTGCGGACTTTGTAGAACTCCTTATCAGAATATACAAGAATACAATTAAGGCTACAAACAACAATAATCCTTCTAATGTAGTTAGTACATTATCATTTTTTAAAAAGAAATAGAGTGCAAAGGACACTACCATCATCATAGGCCAATTATACCGATAGAAATCTCTATCAACTGACAATGGTGAAATTATCGCAGTAATACCCAAAACAAGACCAATATTAGCAATGTTAGAACCTATCACATTACCAAGTGAAATATCTGAATTTCCATCAAAGGCAGCCTGTAAACTTACTAAGAGTTCAGGAGCGGAGGTCGCAAACGAAACAACCGTCATTCCGATTACAAGTTTTGATATTCTAAGTTTAAATGAAAGACCAACGGATGCTCTAACTAAAAAATCTCCACCTACAACCAACAATGCAAGTCCTGCAATAACAAGGAAAATACTCATTTAATTTATTAATTATTTAACCCTCTATTCTATGGATTTGCGAAGATAACATTTGTAATTCATTCTATCACAAAACTAAATATTTCGTTAAATAACTATTAATTAGTTTTTATAAAGATAGTTGCTATTAACTATAGAATTATTGGAAACAAACTAATTGTAAGGCCAAAAAATTAGAAGAACCATCAATAAAAAAAAGGGAAAGCCCAACTTAATTTATAGAAATTGGCTTTTTAAATATTCTAGTTAATTATTAGTTTTTTGGTATATATCCGATTACCCTGCTTCAATTTAATAATATAAATACCTGACGAAACGTTTAGATCGACATAATTACCTGTACAATAATATTCACTAAGTAACTTGCCATCAATTGTATAAAGATCTATTTGCGTCTCTTTATTTAATCCTTTGATTTGAAAGTGTCCATTTGATGGATTTGGGTAGATTGTCAAATCATTAGAAACTATCTCTTCAATTGACAAAGTTTGATCCCAATTTTCCCCAACATTATTCCCCCAAATATACTCAACCAATTCTGGCTGGTCAATAAAAGGATTTCTATTGTATTGCCAATTATATACCAAATTATTTCTATTCATTTCATAATCGTCTGGCGGGTCATTTCTATGCCAATCTAATAAGGTGGCTAAATCACCTATCTGACCAACTGCACTTGGAAAACCATTTACAACTTCTAAACCATTATACCGTATCTCTAAATAAAGTACACCCCTTGCCACATCACCACGGAAACTACCAAGTGTGCCTGAAGGTCCAATATATTGTCCATAATGCTGATTCCCTCTAGAACTGTTTTCAGCAGCATCGGCTGCCCTTAATGCATGTGCGTCAGAATTTGCATGGCGCAAAGAATCCGCTTTAGTCTCCCAAAAAATATTGATGCCATCAGCAATTTCATCATCTTCAATATTATTAAAACCGCCTAGAGATCTAGGAAAAGTATGTTCCCTATTCCATTTACCTGCATTTGAACTTGTCGTTTGTAAATCTAATTTTGCCCTTCCTTCTTCTGAATAAACCAACCAAACCTGATTACTATTTTCTGGATTTTGATCTGCCTCCTTCAAAATATCAAAAACATCTGCATATGTTTGGGCTCTCACTACACTAGGATTAGCGATTATATTTTGAAGTGCTTGACGTAAGGCCACACCAGACAAACCATCTAAAGAGTTATAATATCCTGTAGGCTGAGTACTTGTAACCTGTCCAAAAGTCGGATTTACGGGTGTTCCCCAAGGCGCCATGGTAAAATCATTATCCACTACCCTAACCTCTACTTTATTATTGAATGGAACAATTGGTTCAATTAAATTAATAAAACTGATTTCTAATACTTCATCACCTTCATCATCTGTATCATCAACTAATAAAATTGTAGTACTTATTGAATTCTGTCCGTTGGCAATAGTCAAACTAGTGCTTCCTGCATAATCTGAAGTATTAAATCCAAAATTATTTAATGTTATATCAAAGTTTAAGTCTGAGGTAACATTAACTTCACTTGTGAAGGTTATCTCCAAGGAAGCACCTTCATCAATTTGAATATCACTCACAGAAATAGTTATAGGATTAATGGGGTTACCTGAACCATCATTTAATCTCCTTGGTGTGGGAGTTGCAGTAAAATAAGACCCATCATTATTTCTTTGAATGGAATTAGCACTTCCGCTCGAGCCTTCATTTATTTGAGTAATAGAAGCAAAATTTGGGTCATCATTAAAAATATCAATCAAACCAAGATCATCTGGATCACTAGTATCATAAATTAAAACATCAATCAAGTTTGTAATATTAGCCATAGTACCTTCCGGAAAGGCGGTTGGTGAATCCTGGTAAATAGCCACGGCATCTGCACCATTTTGAATTAGATTCTCTGATATTAACAGCTGAGGGAATGGTCCTACACCAGCACTACCGATGACTAACAAACCATTGTTGTCGGTTGTATAACCATTAAGATCAATAACTAAATAACTAGAATCATTACCACTAGTAGATCCATTAAAAAAAACTAGAATATAACCATCTGTAGAAAAATTTGGTGTCTGAGATTTTATTTCCACAAATTCTGCTGTATCTGTACTTGGATTATCAGAATCTAGTTCATTTATCACTAATACTTGAGCACTCAGTGTGCAAAAAACAAAAAATAATAATGAGCTAACTAATATTTTCATTCTTTAATTTTTTTATAAAGATAATCTTATAAAATTGACCTAATGTTAAATTTTTAATTTGATGGTGTAATAGAAAAGTTAAGTAAATTATTTAATGATATTTACTAGATCAACTTTTATAAAAAATAACGAAATGTGTATTTTTTGCGTTTTTTTAAACCAATTGCCTCTACGATTTTTAAAATAGCTCGAAAAACCCCCTATAATTATTTCATTTTTAAACATAAAATATATTTTAATATTACATATAGTAACTTATTTGTAGATAGGTATCATAATTTTATAACTATATCAATTAATATACTTACAAAAGTAAATTCAACTTCGCAGATTTATAACAAATTGTTTGGAGAATTATTTATCGAGGATATATATTGAGAACTCAATCAAACAAAAACACATAATATTAACCTCTAAACCAAAGTAATTATGATGACATTAGCCAAACTGATCATAGATATTATTTTTTCAATGATCTAATTTAAAATTCAGCCAATCAACCAATCAAAAAAAGTAAAACCTAGTTCTAGAATAAGTTTTACTATTTTTGTTTTAAAGCGCATTACAATATTAAAACTTCGCTTTAAAATTCATGAAAAAAATATTCTTCAAGACCTTAGCCAAACTAAATAAATCTATTCTGCCTTCATTCAGCAAAAAGCAACTGGACTTAAGCAAGGCGTCTAAATTTCAATTAGCAATTATAGCTTGGCGTGCCTTTATTACAAAGAATGCATTATAATAAAAAAGACCACCAAAAGGTAGTCTATTTCAAAAACTCAATTTGATCAATTGCAATAGCGCGGTATTTTTATTGATTCATTTTAAATTCATTTTAACAGAACCCATAGGTAAAGAACTAAGGTTTTGTCCAAATGCACGAACTGCTGACGCTGTATCGTTACCAGCTATTTCAACTAGTGGTTTCAATACAAAAGGTCCAGCAGAATCTTATGGAACTGGCTCAACTGAAATTACTTCTGTGCGACATCTAACATCTAAAAGGAATGTTTCACCTTATGGTTCATTTTCAAAAAAGTTTTCACAAGCTACTAGTTGTCTAGCAGATAGTCTGCTATATGGCGTAACTTCAAATACGGTATTAAATGCTGTAAACGCTCCTGTACACAATCCTGAACCACCTATTACCCATCCTTCATATATATAATCTGTACCTAAAGCTTCTAATCCATCGAGATTTAAGATCAATTCTGAGGTAGAAGGAATTCCATTGTCATTGTCGCTACTGCAGGATACAGAAAAGAACTGTATGCCATTAATCCTAAAACTGTTTTTTTAATCATTACTCGTTATTTTAAATTAATGGTGTAAAATTATAGTACAACAACGCGCCTAAAAGTTAGAACCCTAACAGTTACAGTTTTTTTAGTTCAATAATCTTTTTTTAAATGAATTTTATGATAGATTAAATTTAATATCACCGTAGAATTGAAACTCTTCTAATAGTCCAAAAAATGGAGTTTATCAATTTGATTTATAATTTGTTAAAGTTATAAATTTAAATAACTTTATATCGCTATTAACTAACACAATTATGAAAAAATATTATTCTTTTTTTCTATTAGCATGCATTGTTATTTCTCTAAAAGCCCAAAAAAATTTGCAATCCAGAGAAATTGAATATCCATTCGCCGCCCCGAAAAGTGAGGTAAATAGAGATTTTTTTGGAAGTAAGGACGACAGAAAAGAAGTTAAAGATGCTGAGGGTTATGAGGATTTTGTGAGAGCTACAGCTGTAATGATTAGAAGGCCAGAAAAAGTGGCGAAAAAATCTGAAAAAAGCTAGAAAAGGAAGACTCTAAAAAATGACTAACTCTGAATCCATTTGAAAAATGTTTAACAAGATTTCATCCTTTTTATTCTTTACTTTACTCTGTGTGGTTGTCAGTACATCGCAACTTAATGCACAGAACAATCAGTACCTCATTTTTGAAGACGAAACTTTAGTGAAAGGAGATTCTTGCCTATCCAACAGAAGTGATTACAGCAAATTTAGGCTGGACTATGTTAACGATTCTACATTAGTGAAAAATCTTCAGATAATAGTTGGAGCCAATTACAAAAGTGAATATTTTTCTAGCGTCGAACAGTTCAATATTTTTGATTTTAAGTTTTGGTTACTTTCTAATGATAGCTATAAATCCAATGGAGACCTAGAACTAAAAATTACATACAGGGTCAAAAACAAGCTCATGGAACGGGTATTTTCCATCTGTCTTACATATGTTGACCCCAATCCTATTGATAGAGGCGCCAACACACCAGACTTTGTTAAACTACCAATTTATTTTGGTACGGACAGAAACTATATCAAATCAAAAGATTTAAATGATACTTTTGGAATTAAACGTTCTAAACTCAAATATGGCATTGTGGAAGTCAGCATTCCACACGACCATAGAGTTGGTGAAATTGAAAGTCCTGCAATTTGGAAGTTCGAATTTACAGAAGACCCTAAAAAGCACATGATGCTTCAAAAGATCTCGCTATTAGAAAAGAATGAATTTTTCGATAAGCTTTCAAAAGATATTGAAGAATCCGAAAAGAAGAGTACCTTTTTATTTGTGCATGGCTACAATACATCATTCAGTGAAGCCGCGAAGCGCACAGCTCAAATTTCTTATGATTTAAAATTTGATGGTAAAGCAGTATTTTATAGTTGGCCATCACAAGCATCGACATTCAGATATGGAAAGGACGAAGAAAATATTGCTTGGTCCCAATCAAATATGCAACGATTTTTAGAGGATTACCTATCTAAATCACAAGCAGAAGAAATCTATCTTGTAGCTCATAGCATGGGTAACAGAGGGTTAACCCATGCTATCGTTCAGGTAATGAAAAATCACCCTGATTTACGTAATAAAATAAAAGAAATCATTCTAGCAGCACCAGATATTGATGCTGATGTTTTTAAAAATGAGATTGCACCGCAAATGGTTGCTGAAACTAAAAAACCAATTACACTATACGTTTCGGCAGACGACTTAGCCTTAAAGGCCTCAAAACTTCTACATGGTAATCCCAGAGCTGGAGATGCTGGCGAAAAAATGGTTATTGTTGATGGTGTTGAAACTATTGACGCCTCTGGTATAGACACTAGTTTTTTAAGTCATTCTTACTTTGCCGACACAAATTCAATAATTTCAGATATATTCGACATTATACAATCAGGACAACGCGCACTAGATAGAAAGCGTTTATCCTTAATAAAACTCAAAAACAATATTTTTTACTGGAAAGTGAAACAGTAAGAAGAACTTAAATTAGTTATTATGAAAATTAAGCACCTCAAAACAATCAGCATACTAATCATTCTGTTGTCTTCATGTTTATCCTATGCACAAAAACGCTATAGAATTACCTATGACTATGTAACTGATAAAATTGACTACTTACATGTCGATAAAAACAACAAGGTTATTGACACTTTGGATAAACCTAAAATTAAACGGAATAGTCTAATCGAGTTAAAATTATCCAATGTTAATCCATTTGCTGTTCAAGTACAAACTGATGTGCAAGAAGAAGATCTTATAAATACCGGACAAGGCTTTAATTTTAGTTCGTTATTAGGAAGTATTAATTCCTTTACTGGTGACAACATAGACCTAAACACTTCAAATCTACCTGACTCAAATTTGTTTAAATCCGAAAGAGGCTCTAGAGGAAGTAGTTCTGCCCAAAGTAGTTTAGATGATTTGAACAATCAAATAACTAATGTAGCCGCTTTAAAATCAACTTTAATTTCTAACCTTTTAAATCCAAATTTAGATAAGGAAACTATTATAGAAAATTTAATTAAAACTGCAGACGCAGAATTAGATGCGCGGCTCCCAAGTGCTCAAGACAATTTTTTCGTGTACTTGGCAAAAGTTGAAAAATCAATTAATGATAGTAAATCTCAACTTGAAAGTAACATTAATGTTTTGTCTCAAGAGATTGAAAATACAAGTGCCTCAAAAGATGAAGTAGTTTCTAGAGGTGAATTAGTATCTCGAAATATTGCAATGGCCGACTTACAACGTTTAATGACAAATCTTAATAGTTCTACAGGAAAAAGTCTTCAAAATTTAGATGAGCTACGTTCGCTTTATACTATTCTAGAGGCTTCAAACTTTGAGCAAACCTACGATTACGAATTATCCGCAGATAAGGTGAATATAGAGCTAAAATTTGTTCAAAGCGATTTCTCAAATGATATTGATAATGATGACAATGCTACAACCCTAAAAACTAGAAATATTAAAATGTTTTCGAAAGGTGGTTTCAAAATAAACACGAGTGTTGCAATGACTCTAAATAATTTTGGAAGCAATTCTAACGATTATTTCATTGATGAATCTGGCGTTATTGGTGCAGATAACAACGATTTTTTTGTTCCTAACCTAAGTACCATGATTAATTTTTACCCTTTTCTGGGAGAAAACTTTAATGTTGGTGGTAGCTTTGGATTATCCATACCTATTTCTGGCGACAATAGCATTTCTGGTGTTAACTTCTTGTTAGGACCATCACTATTTTTTGGTAGTAAAAGTAGATTAGCCCTTTCCGGTGGTGTTGCTTATGGACCTGTTAAACGCCTAACTAACGGATTAGAAGTTGGTGATAGCACAAGCTTTACAAGCATAGATAACTTTACCAAAAATGTCTATGACTTTGGCTACTACTTCGGAATTTCTTTTAGTCTTTTCGATCTTAATTAATATTTATCTGCCATGAAAAAAATAACATTACTTATTTTCTTTTTAGCTTTCAGTATAAACGCTCAGGCAGAAAAACATGCGCTCATCATTGCTGTTGGTGATTATCCCGTAAAAACAGGATGGTCATCCATTAGTTCTGCTAATGACGTGCCCTTAATTAAAACAACCCTATTAAATCAAGATTTTAAAGAAGAAAATATAACCGTACTTAAAAATGAAATGGCTACAAGAGCAGGAATTCTGAATGCCATTAAAACACTTCAAGCCAAATTAAAACCTGGAGATATTGTGGTCATTCACTACTCGGGACATGGACAACAAATCTATGATGACAATAATGAAGAAATTGATGACAAAGACGAATCCATTGTGCCTTATGATGCTTTAGTACGATTTATTCCGAACAAATACGAAGGCCAAAATCACATTAGAGATGATGAGTTGGGAAATATCATTGCGACTTTTAGAAATATTTTAGGTAATGAGGGTCAACTGTTAATGTTATTAGATAGTTGCCATTCTGGTTCTGCGACTCGTGGTGGTAAAGCACGTGGTGGCGAAGCCACTTTTGCCCCACCAGGTTGGACCCCAAACTCAAAGCATAATAACAATGGTAGTGGATTATTAGAACCTGTAAAGGCTGGTCCAAATGCTGCCCCTTTTGTTATGCTGTCCGGTGCTTCAGCAGATGAACTTAATTACGAATATGAAGGTTATGGCTCGCTAAGCTTCGCATTTTCAAAAGCTATGAACGATTTAGGTTCTGATGTAACCTACAGAAAACTCTTTTCTGCTATATCAGCTAATATGAATGTAATTTCACCGAACCAAACACCAACGGCAGAAGGTGATTTAGATTATAAACTGTTTGGTGGAGAGTACGTAAAACAACAACCCTATTATCCTATTTCTAAAATCTCTAGAGTAGATATCATTAAAATTAATGCTGGGAAACTTCAGAGCTTATTCGATGGAACCACAGTCAATATTCTACCAGCTGGAACATCTAAAGTAGAAGACAAAGACATTATTGCAAAAGGTGCAATAACAAAAGCCCGATTTAATGAGTCAATTATAAAACTAGACACACCCCTTAATACAACAAATGAGAAGGAATTCTGGGTGTTTGTGAACGAACCAACTTATGGAGATATCTCTCTTAACATTTATTTTGACGAATCTGTAAAATCAAATGCCACTAAAAAAGCTATTGAAACCTTTTTAGTTGAGAAAAAAATAGGGAAAATTGTGGAGTCAGCTACAGAAGCAAAATTGATTATTGCAGAAGAAAAAGGTACTATTTCTATTCTGACTGTTAGTGGTCAAGACACACAACTTATAGGTGATGAATCTATTTTTAGTCAACCGGAAAAAGATGGCACATATGATTACAAGGAAATTACAACCACCTTATTTAATTATGCGCAAGGATCTTATTTAAAGGACCTCAATCTTAAGAATTATGATTATGAGTTTGAGTTTCGTTTATTACCTGGAAAATATAATGCCGAAATTGACGAAATAGAACTTTTAGAAGAAGACGCATTCATTGATGAAGCGGGCAAATTTAAAGTAAATACAGAAGATGATGTGGTATTTCTAGAAGTCACTAATAAAAGTGATAAACCACTTTACTTTAGTATTATAGAAATTAATTCTAAAGGTGAAATTGCCACATTTCTGCCAAATGATGATTGCACACTAAATGACAATGAAAGACGTATTATGCCTGGTAAAACCATGGTATTTGAAAACTGTTATTTTCAATTTGGTGATCCATACGAAACACTAATTCTTAAAGGATTTGCAACACCAAAACCAATAAATTTTAAATCAACCGTACAATCTAGGGGCGAAAAAGCCGATACTCGCGGTGCAGGAGAGAATAATCCTTTAGAAGATTTTGTAGGTGAAACCTACAAACAAACAAGAGGTAGAACAGCCAATAGCAGATCGAGCGGAGGTAAAATTAATGGCTATAGTACAGAGTTTGTGTATGAGATTGTAAGGAGTAAAGGGTAATTTAATGTAGAAATAAAATATACAAATCATGAAATTCTTAATTGTTATAATCCTTTCAATTCCTCTTCTTTTTAGTTCTGACAGAACTTATGAAGATGGTGGAAACCTAGGAGTTCGAAAAAAGAATCCCATTAACATTCATGTTATTTCCATAGGAATTAATAAAATTACACCTTATGGCAATTTCAAATGAATTAATGCTTCACGAAGCACTTCGAAATGCCATTTTAAAATACAAGAATGAAATTAATGATAATCCAAAATTTTGGGCTGCATTCTCAATTTTTGGTGTTCCATATTAATAATAACACTATTGAAATCTCAGTTTATACTTAAATCATTGGTCATTTTAATAATTATCTGCTCTTACGCTTCATTATTTGCCCAACCCAATAAAGAACTTCAGCAACAATTTAGGACTCAACTTTTTAAAATTGATAGTTTAGCCAAAAGTGGCAACCTCACCAGTGCTATTATTGAAGCAGAAGATGCCAAAGACTTTGCTTTTAAGAATTTTAAAGATAGTTACGATAATCAGCGTATGATTCTCTTTAAACTGAACTTTTATTATCGGGTTTCGAGAGACAAGGAAAATGAGTTAAAAACTAACATTGAATTAGGAAAACTGCGCAAGAATGAACTTGAATTGGAAAGTGAATCCTTTAAAACATCACTTAAAACTTTAATTGAGTTTTATAAGGCTACAAAAAACCCAAGAGAGGTCGTTCCAACATTTAGCGACGTTAACACGAGATTAGTCAACCACACCAACGATGTACTAGGTAGTAGACTTAATGATGAGAAAGAGTCTTTTTTAAACAAAAATATTATTCCTTATTTCCATTTATTTCAATCGTTTGGGTTTAAAACTAAATACAGATATGGTAGCTTTAATAATCTGTTGGTTGATAATACTTTACTAATAAAAGGAGCATTATTGAACACATCAAAGGATATACTTAATAAACTAAGAGCTCTTGAAAAACCAGAAATTACAAATTTGATTAATGCCTATGTAAATGAAAAGGAATTTATTGCCCAACAACTCAGTATATCAGAATCACAACGTGTGCCAGATTTTGGAATAAGATATGACAGATTAGGTGGTTTAGAGTCTGAAATACTGTACTTATACCATCAGAATATTAATGACAATCGTAAAAGGTCTATTAATTGGAGACGCACTGCTTTAAAAGAAGATGAAATTTCAGTTGAATTCAGTCATTTTAGATATTTTGATCAAACTTGGACAGACAGTATTATTTATGTGGCTCAACTCTTTAAAAAAGAATGGCAACATCCAAAGATATTATCCTTATTTGAAGAAAAAGAACTAAGAGCAATTTTGAGCAAAGGGATTAATACTTCAAATGAAATATCTAGAGGTTCAAAAGCTAAACAAGTCAATGCTTCAAGCTATGATAAGAACTTGTATAATCTTATCATTAAACCTATTGAAACCGAATTAAAGAACAACAAAAAGGTTTACATATCAGCTGATGGCATGCTTCATCAAGTAGCATTTGCAGCGCTAATGGATGCTTCAAACAAAAGGCTCATAGAGCTGTTTGATTTAGAACAAGTAAGTAGTTCTAAAGTAATTACCTTAAGACGACAACAACCCAAAAAGAATTCAGTCTTATTAATTGGTGGAATAAATTATGATTTTAATACTGAAGGCAAAAACATCTTATACAATAGCCAAGTGTCATTTTTAGATCTTGTTTCTGACGAAAGCACCGCATTAAATAGATCTTGGCAATATCTTCAAGGTACAGCTGATGAAATTAAAAATATTGAAACTATTTTAGCCTCCAAAACTACCAAAACCACAACGCTTAATAATGATGAAGCTTCAGAGACTCAATTTAAGAGTTTGAACGGTAAGAGTCCAGATGTTATACACATTGCAACGCATGGTTTTTTCTTTAAAAACGATAAAGCTAAAGACAACAATGACATCGAATTTAAAAATGCCGACAATCCATTATTACGTTCTGGCCTATTGCTTGCTCATGCCAATTATGCATGGCAAAATGGCAACAATCCATATGAGCGCAATGATGGCATTTTAACAGCTTTAGAAATATCCAATTTAGACTTATCTAAGACGGATTTGGTTGTATTATCGGCTTGTGAAACTGGGCTTGGAGATATTGAAGGTAGCGAAGGTGTTTATGGTTTGCAACGTGCTCTAAAAATGGCAGGGGTAAAAAATATAATGATGAGTCTTTGGGAAGTACCAGATAAAGAAACTGCTGAATTTATGGAACTGTTTTACAGTAATTGGCTCAGTGGAGAAAACATAAGAGAAGCGTTTAGAAATACTCAATTAGAAATGTCAGACAAATACAAAGACAACCCTGAAAAATGGGCCGCTTTTGTTTTAGTTGAATAATAAATGAAAAAAATATTACACACCTTCCTAGCTATTTGCTTTTCAATTTTGGCATTTTCGCAGCCTTCTGAAGATTATAATGCCTGGCAAACCTACTTTCAAAATGGTACTAATTATTATAACTACCAAGAATTAGATAAGGCTGCTAATGCCTTCAATAATGCATTTAATATTGCAGAAGAAATTTTTGAGGTGGCATCTAATGAGTTTATGTCAACGGCATACTCTTATGCTGTTATTCTAGTACAACTTGAACAGAATGACCTTGCTCAAGAACCGATGGAAAAAGCCATCATTGGTTTAAAGGCTTTATATGGAGAAACAAATGAACAATATGCTGGTGCACTTACCATTTTAGCTAATATTTATATCGCCAAAAAAGACTACAAACTGGCTGAGGCAAAATATATAGAATCCAACGATTTACTCAAAATTGTTTACGGTGAAGACCATATGATGTATGGTATTGGTCTAACTAATTTAGCTGGATTATATAGAGAAACAGGAAACTTTAAAAAAGCGCTCAACACCTTAAATCAAGGACTAGATATTTTAAAAAATGACCCTTATTTTAATAAAGGGTCTTACAACAACCTCAGGTACAATAATCTTCCTAGCATTTATCAAGGTTTAGGAAGACTTGAGGATGCACTGGAAATTGAAAAAGAAAGCCTTGATTATATTGAAAGAAATTATGGCGTATTTAACTCTAATTACGCCAATATTCTAACAAGTATAGGTGGTATATATGTTAATCTTGGGTATTTTAATAAAGCAGAAAAAGTCTTATTAGAGGCTGCAGATATTTTTGAAGAACTCAATGACTCTACAAATGATAAAGCTCTTGGTAATACTCACATGTTTCTGGTGGCTTGCTATACAGAAACATCAGACTATAAAAAAGCATTTTACTATGCTAGTAAGGGAATTGAGCTTACAGAATTAAACGAAACTAATCTAAAAGTTAGCTCAATACAGTACTATGAAATTTTAAGTAACCTGAGTTGGAAACTTCAAAACTACGAACAAGTTGAGGAATATCTAAAAATTGCAATACAACTCACCAAATCGTCTGCAGGAGACAATGCACCAACACTCCCAGTATTGATATCTAGATTAAGTATGTGTTATCTCAATATGGATAAAATAGAAGAAGCAGAAAAATTTGCAAAGCTAGCATTTAATAAGTCAAAGGCCTTAAACCTAACTATAAAAGACAATAGCTACAGAGAATGTTTAGATAATCTTAGTGCAATTCTTGTTGAACAAAAAAAATATAAACAGGCTATTAAAAATATAGAAAGCACACTTAGAGAAGAAGACAAAAATTATCCTAATTATTGGCATAAACAGATAGATCTAGCCAATGTATATCTTATGGATCATCAATGTAAAAAAGCTTCCACTCTTTTGGATGCAGCCATAAAGAGAATAAAAACTTTATATGGTAAAGAAAACCCAGATTATATTGATGCGCTTAATAGCTTAATAATTGCTCAAAAGTGCGAAAAACAATATGGAGAGGTCATTAAAAATGTAAAACAAGCAAATGAATTAACGAAGCAGCAACTTGTAAAACAATTTAGTTTTAGTACTAATGATTTAAAACGCATATTTCTTGCTGAGATTGAAGCATCATTTAATATTTATGAATCCATCAATTTTGACAATCCACAAGAAGAACTTACCACAATTAACCTTGAAAACAAATACATATTAAAAGGTCTACTATTAAATCAAGCAAAGAATGTTACCCAAAAACTAAAAGCACTTAATGAACCAGACATTAACAAACTCATTAATGATTATATAGATAATAAACAGTTTTTACAAAGTGTTGAAGACAAAAACAATGAGAAGTTTGACACACTAAAAGAGGAATTAAAAAAAACTGTTGACCACCTCGAAATCCAATTAGTTCAATTGTATAATGACCGCTTTAAAGAACCCATTAATTTTAAAAAAAAATGGACCAAGGTTAGAGACCAATTAAAAGCAGACGAGGTTGCCATTGAATTTTCGAGATTTAATTATATCACGCATGAGGTAACGGACAGCACCTATTACGTCGCATACATTATTAAAAAGGATTCCAAACAACCAAAAGTTATTTCACTCTTTGAGGAATCAACATTGCAAAAACTCTTTTCAAATTCTTCAAATCCAAAAAAACTCTATAATACCAGAGGTTCTAAAGCAAGATCAACGAATCAGACATCAAATACTTCAGAGCTCTATCAACTGATATGGAAACCCTTAGAACCAGAATTAAATCATATAACAAATGTATATTTTGCACCAACTGGCTTATTACATAATGTTTCATTTTCTTCTTTAAGAAACAATAATAATTGGTTAGTTAATAAGTATAACCTAATTCAATTAAGTAGCACCTACGATATAACTTCTAATCTCAACACTCTTAAACCAGACAATGTATTATTAGTTGGAGGGATCACTTACGATTATGAAATAAAAGAAGAAGTGATTAGTGAAAAAGCAAGAGAACCTCAGCCTCTAGATTTAATAGAACTGAATAGATCGAAAAAAAATAACACATGGAATTATTTACCAGGTACTCTAAGTGAAGTGGAAAGTATCGATACGTTGTTGCTCAATAAAAATGTTGACAAAAACATGTTGACAGGTACTAATGCTAATGAAACGTATTTTAAAAGGCTAAGTGGAAAAAGTCCTAAAGTATTGCATATTGCTACACATGGATTTTTCTTTGAAAACAATGATAAAAAAGCATCACCACTAAAATCTAAAACGAGCATTAAATATAAAACAGATTACAACCCCTTAAATAGAACAGGTTTATTATTTAGTGGTGCAAACTATGCATGGATAAATGGTAGTAATCCACCAAACGAAAAAGAAAACGGTATCATTACGGCAGAAGAAATATCTACTTTAGATTTTTCTAAAACCGATATTGTGGTGCTTTCCGCTTGTGAAACTGGACTAGGAGATATCGAAGGTAGCGAAGGGGTTTATGGCTTGCAACGCGCTTTTAAAATGGCTGGTGTAGATATGTTAATGATGAGCCTTTGGGAAGTACCTGATAAAGAAACTGCGGAGTTTATGACCTCATTTTATGGGAATTGGCTAGGTGGGCAAAATATTAGAGAAGCCTTTAGAAATACCCAATTAAAAATGTCAGACAAATACAAAGACAACCCTGAAAAATGGGCCGCTTTTGTTTTGTTTTAGTAATTGAAATAGAAAAGTCGTAATTTGGAAAAGTTATGAAACACATAATACTATATCTTCTATTAGTTATTTCCGCTTTGAGTTATGCTCAAGATGGTTCACGTGGATCTAAACCAAATACTATTACCAAAACATCTGAAGGTACAAAGCGTGCTATTGTCATTGGAGTTTCTAATTATAATGCCGATGACTTGAAATTAAAGTTTGCCGATAATGATGCTGCGCTTTTTAAAAATTATCTAACCGATATTGAAGGTTTAGAAAATAACAATATCTGTCTACTCATCAATAAGGACGCGGTCGCACTAAACATTGTACAAGAATTAAAAAAGCAGTTTAATCTTGCAAAAGATGGCGATGTTTTATACATCTATTTTGCTGGCCATGGTGATGTAGTTGAAGATTTTGGTGAAAAGGAAGGCTTTTTACTTGCAGCAGATGCTAATACTAATCAAGAATATTACTCTGGTGGTGTAGTACCCTTGGCACTTCTAAATAAAGCTATTGATAACCTTACATTAAAAGGTGTTAATGTAGTCCTCATTTTAGACGCTTGCCGATCTGGTTTTGTATTTGAAAAAGGCACAAAAAAAAATATGGGAACCTTACAGGCCATGTTTGAGAATTCTACCAAAATACTAAGTTGTGGTGCAGATGAATTATCTTATGAAAGTGCAGATTTAAAACATGGGTATTTTACCTATTATTTAGTCAAAGGACTATCTGGCTTAGCAGATGACGATGCAGACAAAAATATTATTTATAGAGAACTTGATGATTATTTATATGACAACGTAAATACTACCGTTGTAAAAAAACACAATAAGAGACAAACACCAATTCTGCGCACAAAAAATGATAGAGCTATAATGAAAGTTATCTCTAACGATGCTACAATAATCAACTTTGAAGACATTGCTTCTACAATTGAAAACACGAAACAACTCGCTGCTAGAGGAATTACAAAAACAGATTTAAAAAACAAATCAAACGGTGAGACTATTTCGAGATTTAATGCTGCAATACAACGTAATTCCTACTATGGCAAATCATCAAGTGCATATGAAATATACAAATCTGTTTTAAACGATAACACTATTTCTGAGGGTATTAAAAGTAAAATGCAAAGCATTTTATTAAAAACTTTATCTAATGAAGCCCAATCTTTAATAAATCTATACATTGAAGGTTCTACCTATTTACCTCCTAGTAAAGAATTTGTTCGACAATCTAAACATCTCGATATCTGTTTAGAGTTAATGGGAGAAGATATTTTCCTATATAATCGAGTTAAAGCGAGTCAGATGCTTTTAGAGGCATATGCTATTATTAGAAGTAATAATCATGTGAGATTTGAAGCGGCTAAACGGAAACTTAATTCAGCAATTCAATTAGAACCAAGAGCAGCTTACATTCATAATGCCTTAGGCCTGGTTTACAATAATCAAAGAAAATACGACAGTGCGTTTTATCACTTTAAAAAAGCTAAAAGTTTAATCCAAACATGGCAAAGTCCAGACGTGAATATAAGCGATAATTTTATCGATCAATATAAGTTCGATGAAGCCACAGCTTACCTTGATAATTCACTTGGTAAAAACGGAAATGAAACCAATCTAAAGTTAGGCGAAATTAATATGTTACAAGCCAACTATCAACTTGCTGAGTCATACTTTCAAAAAGCTTTAAAAACAGATCCTAACAATGTTTTGGCGCAACAAAAAATGAGTGAATTACAACGCTTAAAAGGAAATGCAAAAGCAGCAATAGAATGGTATCAAAAAGCCTTAAAGACTGATTCTTCTGATGCAATAACATCGATGGGATTATTGAATTACATCAAACTAAATAACATTGAAAATGAACAGGCTGAAAAACTATTGCTTAATGCTTTAGATAATAACCCAGAAAGTTCAACTGCCTACTCTGAATATGCAGATTTTATTCGTTTAAAATATAAACGATTAACTCGGTTAAGAATTGCAGATTCACTCTATGACAAAGCAATTAAACTTAATCCATATAATATTGAAGCATATTCTGGAAAAGCATGGTTAAAATCACAAATGAGAAAACCACTTGAAGCGCAAAATACTCTAGAAGCATGTTTAGCTGCCAATCCCAATGACGCTAATGCATTTCTCTTATTTGGCCAGTATTTAGAACTAAAGTCAAATAATACAGTTGAAGCTGTAGCAATGTATAAAAAAGCCATTGAAACAAACGATAAGTCTATTAATGCATACACTTCTATTGTAAGACTATATAATGAACAAGGTGAAGTCCAAAAATCAATTGACCTACTGCAAACTGCCATTAAGAACAATTCTAAGGCACCAGATTTTTGGTATTTGTTAGGCCAAACATATTTTAAAACTAAGAATTATAATAGGGCTATCGATGCATTTGAAAAGGCAGTTACTATTGACAAGTCTTTTGTAAAAGGAAATAAAAGTTTAGGTTTTAGCCAGGTTGAAATAAATCAGACCGAAAAAGCTGCTTCTAATTTAATTAGCGCTTCTCAAAATGCTGCGAACAGCAATACAACAAAAGAAATTGTTGAATTTTTACATACAGCAGCGAAAGATAAAAGTAAATTTGGCACGCCAGAAGAAGTCACAAAACTTTATAAACTCGCATACGACATTGACAGTAAAGGCAATACGGCCTATATTTACGCTAATCATTTGTACTTAAATAATAATCCTGAAGAAGCATTAAAAGTTGCTTTACCAAGTATTAGCAAAGCCAATTCCAAATCGCTCAATGCAGATATATTACGTGTTTTAACTAAAGCCAGTATTGACCTGAACAATAAAGAGAATGCGAACTACTATTATAATTATTTGACTAAAATTGATAAAACCACAGATTACTTATTGGCTTCTGTTTATCTAAAATTTAACGGCAATTTTTCTGAAAGTGAAACCATGCGAAGAAAAGTGAATCAAAACCTTTTTAGATCTAACAAGCTTAAAGAATTGTATAGTGGCAACACTATAGAAACGTATATTTTAAATTAATTCAAAAACCAATCCCACTCTAAGTTTTCCGCTCTAGATGTTGGTCGTTGTTTATTATTGGTGAGTTCCTTTACCTTGTTATAGACGTAATCTTTTAATTCTGAAATTGGAATTCCTTGTTCTCCTCTCCAAGTATCGTAACCTAAATCATTAAGTGCACTTAAAAAACTATACGTAAATACACCATTTTCCCATTTTTCATCTTCATAGGCAAATTCAGACCCACCAGCCGCTGAAATCACATATGCACCATTACCTCTATCAATATCGAAAAATAGAGTTTGCATTAAGTTGAATGATTCTTCATTTTTGGCAGTTTTACTTTTTGCCTTACTTCCCTTTGCACCTTCTGGTATGCGACTTACAACTTTAGTGTTTAAACCAGAACTATTGTTACTGGCATCTAGCTCTCCACTATGACATGCATCTAATAATAACAACTTGCGCCTTGCAGGAATATCTGTCAATAAATCTTGAATTTCTGAATAAGATAAACCATGTTCTTCTGGAGTATCAAAATTTATATTGTGGGTAGCGAAAAAGAACTCGTTATCCTTACCAATTAGACCATGTCCAGAAAACGAAACAATAACTGTATCATCTATATCTGTAGATCGTAACAGCGTTTTCAACTCTTGCACAGACTTTTTATTTACTTGATCATTAAGTAACGTCTTAACAACAATGTTGTTTTCGTATTTTGAATTTAATACCTCACTTATTCTGGCAACATCTTTATCTGCATATTTCAGATTCATGGTGCTATCTTGGTAATTTGACACACCAATACCAATGTAATACAATTTGGACTGCGATCTTTTTATAGTACTTGTTACTTCAAAAGAAATAGGCTCGGATTCAGTACCAGAATCATCTTTCGATATTATTGAAACTCTATTAATACCGCTATTGAGCTCAATAGTTTCCTTTAGAATAGATTCGTTTTTAAGTAAGCGTTTATTGGTCGGCACACCATTGATGTAAACAATTAACTCTGAAGATTTTGAAGTGTTTTCTATGTTTAAATCTATTTGCCTTTGGTCTGTAAGAATAGATATTTCTTGTCGATTTAATAGTTTTAATTTTGGCCTTTCTAAATTAAAAATATCCGTATTCTCTTGATACCCATTCCTTACAAGGCGTTTTAAATAGGCATTTTTATATAAGTCATAAAACTTAGGTGAGGCAAAGCCAAGACGTTTCATGATAATATCAGGACGATTAAGAAACATTTCATAATCTATCAATGGTAATGCTCTTCCGTCTTTGACAAAATGAAATTTTCTTATATCGCTTTTGTTTGCTTTAAAATAACCCTCTGGTGTAATCCATGCTAAACTTATTTCGTCTTCTTTCTCAAAGATTTTACATGAGACTTCTAATTTCAGGGTGTTGAGATTTACAACACTTATTTCAGAATCTTTAGATAGAATATAAAGCAAATCCTTAATTTGTTGCATTCGAATAATTTCAGAATCCGAAATTTGCTCGATTTGTTTTGGTGAACTATTGTTTTTATCCCAAAAGACTAAGGCACCATTATATGTACCTGCAACAAGTAGATCCTTTTCTTTTATAAAAACTGAAGTACTTAAGGAGCGTCTTGCATAATAGGACTTTATCTTTTCTACGGTTTCACCACTTCTGTTATAGTGTAATAAAAACTCATAGTCAGTAAATACGTAACTATTCTCATCTACCTCATCGTCAAAATCCGTAGTTATCTCTTTAATCTTTTTTAAACCATTTATATCATAAAATACAGTCTTTATGTCCAATTGCATAATGTCTGAATGGGAGGTCAGAACAACTTGCAGTGCATCATCTGCAAAACGCGCTTTCTTTATTTTAAAATCGACTTTCTTACTGACTAATAGTCTATTTTTTACATCAATGAGATAAACCGTCTGATTTTCTGTAAGTTGAGATGAATTATAGTAAAGCACATAATTTTTATCTTTTGACCATACTCTTGAGCTAGGTCTTTCATTAAAATCAATGCGTACAGTTTTACTCTTCCATAGTACAGAATCAGTTTTTTGTGCACTCACAATTCTAAAATTATAATCTTTTGAACCGTATTTATCACTATCTGTATCTAAGGACACTATTTCATCATCTTCTAAAAGCGTATTTGCAGTAAAACTTGGTAGTTGCTGTTCTAATTCTAATTTTTTTAAATCAATTAACCATTGACCGCCATAAAGAAGTTTTCCATTACTACTGATATTTAAATCATGTTCTTGAGTATACTTTGGTTTATGACTACTCCATCCAACTTCTGCATCTAACGTCTTATTATATGTATAAAAAGAATCTAAACCATAATAATTAATACCTTCAAAAGTTTTGAATAATCCATTCTTATAACCATCAATCTTATATGATTCCTCTATTTTATTATCCTTAAAATTATAGCTTGTTATTTGGAGGCTATCGCCATAGCTATTGGCTTTATCTACAATAATATCTGCTTTATCACCTAATACCAAAACGTCTTTAATTAGGGAATTTTCTTGAGTCGTTGATATATCTGTGAATGTATTGGACACAACATTATATAATTGCAGCCTACTCTCATCTTTAAGAATTATGCTACTATCATTAACAGGAATTGCATATTGATATTCTTGTATTGATGGTAAGTCTGAGGTTAAACCATTGTCAGGACTGAAAATTTTGAAACCTTCAAAATTAGATTCTGTAATACTATGATTTGGTGCAACATTTACACTTCTTAAAGCAAGTAAAACATTGTCGCTATCTGGTATACCTTCAAAAGCAGTCACATCTGTCCGATAATAGGACTCATTAGATAAATCTTTAATTAGATTAACCGATAGGTCATCCGTGTTAATCCTCCAGAATTTTGCAAAGCCGTCACTACAAACCCATTCATTTGGATTGGTTTTAAGATTATGGCATTTAGCACTTAATGCATTAAAGTCTGAGTCTTCATATAAAGCGACCTTAACTATTCCGGTTGAAATATCAAGGACTTTTAATTTAAATTCATCGAAAGCTTTACCTTGATGTTGCTCAAAAAATAAGACTGTTTCACCATTATTATCTAGCATTGGATTTACCGTTTGAGGCAACTCAATGTCGTATAACTTTTTCTTATCTAAAGTAGACCACAACTCAAAGTTTGTCGGTTTATATACTTCTTCTTTTACAAGAAGTTTGTTACCTTTTTGACTATAATCTACCGCATACACCTTTGTTTTATTATCCATTATTCGCACCTCTGACGGGTTGAATAAGGTATCTATAGTACTTACCTTTTTCACTTCAGAATAAACAGCTTCATCCTTTAACTGAAATTTATAAATCCCGTTTTTAACAGTACCATAACCGTAGCCTTTATTCCCATATATTAAAACTGTATTACCATCCACTTTTTCAAAACCATCAATAACAGAAAAAGGTGTAAGATTAGACCAAATTCGTTGTAGGGTCTTTTTAGTATTAAAATTTTCTTGAATGATCTCTGCGTCATAATGTCTCCATACCGTATTATTTTCAATGACACCATTGACATTTAAACTTTCAGGAAGAATCTCAACGTCACTCAATGTTGAAGTATCATATATTTTAAAAAACTCTTTGCGAGATAAGGACGAGGAACTAACCTGAGCTTCGTCTTGCTTTAATATTAAGTAATTATCATCATCAGAAAAATAAATATCATGTGTTTTATACTTAATTTTCTTAGAGGTAATTGAATCTAAACTTGGTAAATCTCTAAGTTCTAAAATATGATCATGCGGATCATCCTTCCCAAAATATTTTTGATAAATAATAGCAACCTTATTACCACTATTGTTGACTTTAATCTTTCGTATTGTTCCGCTAGATGCAACCGCGATACGATTTGGTAACGACTCTAATTTACCTGTTAATGGTGACTTGTTAACATTACCGTAATCATCCTTAAAGTCAAAGAACTCATTATAACCAACAACAGCTATAGAAGGGTTTTCTTCATTAAATGAAGCGTATATATTTCCTGAAAATTTATTAATTACTTTTTTCTGAGCACGATTAAGAAAGTAAATGGAATCTTCTGGATACTCAAAAAAATTCTGATAGTATTTTTGCTTTGTTTTTGTCTTAATTACAATAAGCGGTTGTGGAGTATTTAAATATTCAAAACTGCTTATATACTTAGAATTATCTGTTATTAACGTTACAGAATCTTTTGGTTCTAAAGTTTCATAGTCCACAAAATAGAGTCTAGTATCATTTGCATAAACAATCTCACCATTTGTTGAACTGAAGTAAAGATCATTTATAACATACTGTGTTTCTAAAAATGTCTTTTGAGCATTTAATTTCACACATAGCATCAATATTATAAATGCTACAAAATTGGTTCTGAACATGGTATTTAGTTTTTACAAATCCCATAAGTTTCACAGAGGGCATCTTCAATCTCTGTGCTAGTTAGACCAACAGCTTTTAAATCCTTTATTAGGTCGCTGTAACTAGATTTTAAGGCTTCATATTCTGATCTATCAATCAATGTAAATGTAAAAAATGGAATATTCTTTAGGCTAGGAAATTCTGAGGGTGAAACACTCCATTCAAACTCAATATTATCAGAAAAAATAGGATTGTCTTTATATACTATAAATTCGTTACCATTAGTAGCGAATTTATAGACAGTCTCGGAATCTTTGGCTCTAATAAAAACAAAATATTTTGAAGCATCGGCTTCAGTTTTCCATCTAAATGTAATTTTAGAGCTCGAAATTTTTGTACTATCCATAGGTGATTCTATCAAAACATCACCTCTAAAAACACCACCAATTATTGTTTTATTAGAATTCCTTTTTAATAATTCATCCCAAATGAGTTTAAAGTATTTAGAGGTCAATGACTTTTGATCATCAAGCGCTTTATACTTTAGGATATTCTTATATGAATAAGTCCCTGCATTCTTAATATTAAATGCTTCACCTTGAGAGTTTATGAGCATTACCTCCGAAGATGTAGACATGTAAATTGAACTTTTTGCACTTATATAATCGCCCTTACTAAGTGGTCGCTTATTTCCATTATCATTTAATAATATCCCAGGTTTAGTCTTATACACACAAAGACTATCTTGGGCATGGAGTAGAGCGGTACTCAGGGCTAATAAGATTATAACAATCGACTTTCCCATTTAAACTTTTTATTGAGATACTTAACCAAGTATTCATAATAATCTATCATTTCAATCCCTATTATAGATAATAAGATAACAGGCACTACACTAAGATATATATTGGCTTGTAGCAATGCTAATCCCAAATAAACCAACACTATAGAAAGTATGAGCTGAATTAATTTTTCTGAGACATCAAAAACAAAACTACTTTTTATGTAAAGCTTTATACTTAAAAGTATGGTAAGAAAGCAAACTATAAATGACAATAAATACGTTGAAAATTTTGAAACCCTATAGATCATATTTCCTTTAGACAACATGTTTAAAATATTCGCATGCACAATAACACCAAAAGTATCAGGAACTGCCCTACCAACCCACTCAGAATTTAATGGTGTAAAATGTTTGTCTTCTATGTCAAAACTTTCATTACCATCTCCTAAATAACCCAATATGACTATAGCATCTTTGAAGGCCCGAATTTTTTCTTTATTTATGACCTCTTCAATATCAAAGCATAAGAAAATATCTTTATTTCCGATATAGTTTATTGGAAGCTGATTTTTTAATTCTTTTTTAACATAAGTCTCATTTAAATATCCAGCTTTTAAAGCTAGTTGTGTTGCAAATGCATACTCATCATTATTATGGCCTTTTACACCAAGAAAATTCCGAATCACAGAATTTTGACCTTCTAAATCTAAGTTAATGTAACCTTTTGTCTCTCCATAAAACTGAAAATATTCATGATTGTTAACTACAGAATCATTTTCATGAAAGTAAGCTGTTACAAGTGACTTAGCTGATACAAGGGAAGACTTCAAAAGGGAATCTATAAATTCTGATTTTCTATCCTCAAATATGATATCTAAACCTATAACACTTGGTCTCTGTGTGTTAATTTTATCGATAGCTTGAGCAATTTGAAAACGATTGGCGTGTTTTATATTTACTAAGACTATTTTATTATTTCTCTCTTCATTATTCATACGTTCAGAATAATATATATCCGTAAACTTAAAATCTTTAAAAGCTTTCTCAAAAGGATCTAAAATAGACAAATTCACAAATGCAAAATATAAAATACTAGCTATAATAAATGTCAATATGGAACAGAAAAATGCATCTCTCAAAAGAATTTTATCTGTTTTAATTCTCATTAAATTAGTTTGTTATTTTCTCAATTGCTGAAGCTCCATCAGAAATGATCGCGTCTTTATTATCACTCAGCATACTTGGAAGTTTATTAATATACTTACTCCTGTTACCCTCATACTCCTCTAACCTAACATTTATTTTAACTACACCATAATTATCATTATCGTCTAATTGAGTAGTGATTGGAATATCGTAATACCAAGGTGATAATAACGGCGTATTAATGAGGTTGTCAACACCATATTTAAGATTTTTAAAATCATATTCCTGCTCTATCAAAGTTGCGCTTTTTGGTGTGCCATCTTCACCTCTCCATTGTCCCTCAATTGCAATTGAAATCCTTGCATTAAGGTTCTCATCAGCATATACTTTCGTTTTAGAAAAGAACACTCTAAGTTCATTAAAACTCAATCTTGTTACTCCTGGATTCTGTGGATCGCTAATTAATTCTACAACTGCATAAAAATTCAATAAATCATCTTGTTCGAGCCTTATAACGTCCTGAACATTCAAGGCCATATTATTACCTCTGGATTTTGGCATTGCATTAATTTCATCTTTAACTAACGTTGTTATTTGAGCTTTCTTCTCAGGGCTGTTAGGTTTTGAATATTTTTTAATATGAATTTCTTTATAGGTCTTCTCAACCTCCCCCAAATCTGTATTATAATAATTATTTATTGAAATGGACTGTGAATATTTACTAACTAGAGATTCTGAGGTTTTTTCTGCTAAATACGAAGCGCCAAAAAACACTCCTTGAAGAACAGTTTCTGCAAGACCACCTCTTGTATCCGCTCTTTTCATAACTACAACAAACTCTTCCTCAGATTCTATGTTAGATCTATGATGCACCTTACACGAGCACATTAAGACAACAAGTAATACTGGTAATAATTTTTTCATCTTAAGAACTTTAGGTGGTAATTTATAAATTTAATTTAGATTTTCTTTGAGATGAAGGTTCATTCTACTTTTTCATTTGGAGATTTCTTAGATTTTAAAGACTTGGAATATCAACTTTAATCAAGAATCTCATATATCAAAGGAATTTAGTTAAGATGACGATTTGCTTACAATTAAACACTTTTCTAATGATGAAAAATCATCAAAGGTAAAATCATATTTTTACTGATATTTGTTTTACTGGCATCACTGAATAATCTATTGAATAAGCCCTTAAATTGACCAACTAAGGTTATTATATGAGCATCTTGAGCGAGTTCTTCATCTACCAAAATATGAGATAAAGGAATGTTTGATACTGTCCTATAGGTAAACTTATTTTCATGAATCAATTCTAAAAGCAAGTCTTTATCTAGTTGTATTTTGGATTGGACATTTTCATTAGTAGAAACTATCCTAACCACATTAATATTAGCATCGAGCTTTTGAATTAACTCAGTAATATCAAAAACAGTTTTATGATCTGCATAATCATCAACATCAAGAGCCAATAAAAATCGCTTAGGCTTTTTGTATTGATAGCCTTCTGGAATTACTAATGTATTACAATTTATAAAACGTAATACTTTTAAAGCATTACTTCCCATTATGGCTTCTCGTAAATTAGAGGCCCCATTAGTACCCATTACTACAAAATCAATATTCTCCTTTTTGATAGTTTGCTTAATGGCGTCTATAAATAAATCATAATCAACAATTGATTTAAATCTGTGTAATCGCTCGTTAGCATTTAGTTTCAATCCTTCAACAATAGATGTTAAACGTTGCTTATTTTCAGCTATCAAAACTTCATAAAGACTCTCTCTAGGCCTACTAGCCATTAAATCGTCCGTAGCATAACTCAAAGAACTCTGTACATTAAGTACAAAAAAGTCACAATATTCATTTTGAAATAATTGCAATCCATAATTCATGGCGTTAATTGAGTTCTTTGAAAAATCGGTAAGTAGAAGTATTTTTTTCATCCTAGTTTCATTTTCTATTAATGTATAAAAATTGTTTCAATACTATAATGATAATTATCATTCCCAAATTATTTTATTTTTAAAAATCGTTAACACTCAAACAGTATTTCATGTTTAAAAATATTTAAAACTGATTTATGTCAGTAAAAATTTAATCTAGAGTGAGTATCTTAAGACAAATAATTTTTACGTCATGATTAAAAGTATAGACAAAGATCAATGTACAGATATTTTAAAGAACAATTATCTAGGATATCTTTCATATGTAAGCAATAATTCTCCTTATACAATACCTATTACCTATTACTTTAATGAAAAAGAGAACTATATCATCTTCTATTCCGGCTTAGGACATAAGATTAACTCTATGCGTAAAAATATTTCCATCTCATTAGCAGTGGCAGATATTTTTGCGGCTAAAAAATGGCAATCTGTTTTAGCTCATGGTAAATATGACGAAATTAGTGGAGGAACAGCCAAACTTTACCTGCATGAATTTTCATTAGGTATCAAAAGTATAATTCTACGCAAGGAACATAAGGATATGGATTATATAAGTGATTTTTCAAGCAAAATCTACAATCAGGACATACCAATAGTATTCTTAATAAGGATTGATGAGATGACAGGCAAAATGAGATCTTAAAATAGAAAATCTGTTATAAGTAAAAAAGCAAGCCCATTTTTAGCTTGCTTTTTTTTCATTTGTGACCTCGACAGGATTCAAACCTGTAACCTTCTGAGCCGTAATCAGATGCGCTATTCAGTTGCGCCACGAGGCCTTTTTAAGTGGGTGCAAATATAATACAATTCTTAAAAATCAACCAAACTATTTATTTGAAAAACCAAAATGATTACTTTTGATTTATGATTGAAAAAAATATTTTAGAAAAGTTTGATTATCTGTTTGATAAAGAACTTATAGACATTTTAGCAAAGAAGGCTAGTTTGCATAGATTTAATAAGGGTGATATTATTATTGATTTAGGGCAAAATATTGAATTTGTACCTCTAATTATTGAAGGCAATATTAAAGTTTTATCTGAAGATAATCACGGCCATGAATTACTTTTATATTTATTAGAATCTGGTGATACATGTGCGATGTCATTAACGTGTTGTATGTCTAAAAATATAAGTAAAGTAAGAGCTATAGCGGAGCAAGATGTTATCTTGGCATCAATTCCAAAAGAGGACATGGAGGAGTTATTTAACACTAATAAAAACTGGAGAAATTATATATTGCAAAGCTATCAGTTTAGGTTCAATGAAATGCTAGAAGCTATTGATACTTTAGCTTTTATGCAAATGGATGAGAGGCTTTTTAAGTACCTTACGGATCAGGTTAAGTTAACCGCAGATACAAATCTCCAAATCACACACCAGGAAATCGCTGAAGATCTTCATACATCTAGAGTAGTTGTTTCACGCCTATTAAAACAACTTGAAAAAGAAAACAAAATTGAATTAGGAAGAAATAAAATTATAGTTACAGACTTTTAGTAACATTTATAGCAATCAACAAAATAATAGAATTCTATTTTAGCTAATTAATTTATGCGTTATATTTTAGATTTTTGGGCTAGGCCGGACACTTTATGGTGTTTGTCCTGTAGCAATGTATATCTTAGTTGGTACAGGAGTATTCTCTATACTCTTTGTAATTACAGGTGCACACTATTAGGAACATATGCATATGGCGTGTTTAAAGACAAACTACCTCATTAAATGGATGTAACAGAAATACTAGGTTATCTTGGTGCTGTTATAGTTGGATTAGTTCTTGGTTTAATTGGTGGAGGCGGTTCAATTCTAACGGTTCCGATTTTGGTTTATTTAATTGGTTTAAATCCTATTGTTGCAACTGCTTACTCGTTGTTTGTTGTAGGGGTAACATCTTGCATTGGTACCTTTCAGAATTTTAAAAAAGGTAGAGTAGATTTTAAAACAGCAATTATATTTTCAATCCCGGCCTTTATAGCCGTTTTTCTTACGAGACGCTTTTTAGTTCCAATGATACCTGCTGAGGTATTTACAGTTGGTGAGTTTACTGTAACTAATAATATCTTCATTATGGTATTTTTTGCCATTATTATGTTACTGGCTAGTATTTCCATGATTAGAAATAGAAAAGATAAAGTTGAAGAATCAAGCCATCAAAATATCCAATTTAATTATCCTCTTATTGCTTTAGAGGGCATCGGAGTTGGTATACTTACGGGTATCGTGGGTGCAGGTGGAGGGTTTTTAATTATTCCCGCTCTTGTGATTTTAGCAAAACTACCTATGAAAACTGCCGTTGGCACCTCACTTTTAATTATTGCGATAAAATCCTTGATTGGATTTCTTGGCGATATTGCCAACTTAGAAATAGATTGGAATTTTCTATTAATTTTTACCTTTCTTTCAATAGTAGGAATAATTATTGGAGTGTGGTTGTCAAAATTTATTAGTGGTAAAAAACTAAAAAGAGGATTTGGCTATTTTACTCTCTTTATGGCCATCTATATCATCTACAAAGAGTTATTTTAAACCAATGTGATAAAAATCACTTTACAAAAAACTAAGTTTCATAACTTTGTATCACTTGAAAAAAAACTAATTATGAAAATTGAACAATTATATACAGGATGTTTAGCACAAGGTGCTTACTATATTGAGTCAGCTGGTGAGGTTGCTATAATTGATCCATTACGAGAAACGCAACAATATGTTGAAAAAGCAAAAAAAAACAACGCCAAAATAAAATATGTTCTAGAAACGCATTTCCATGCGGATTTTGTCTCTGGCCATGTAGA
>Ga0213858_10000038_pt1 | contig 54665 bp, 52 predicted proteins | sample PICome_FD_160122 | JGI IMG/M metagenome (GOLD analysis project Ga0213858, IMG submission 160122) | Coastal seawater microbial communities near Pivers Island, North Carolina, United States - PICO245 | ecosystem: Environmental > Aquatic > Marine > Coastal | place: USA: North Carolina | collected... | reverse complement strand
TGATGATGACATTCCCTTTGATGTTGAATCTAAGTCATCAGTAGACGATGATGATGATCTTTCAGTCTTTGCATCCTTGATGGATGACGACTAAGACCTTTAGTAGGCGGTGTTAACAAACACCGCCTACAATTGCTTGCATTCCAGTACATCCCCAATCTGTATAACCAACAGGAGATGTTGGGACATACATTCCTTTTTGTGTACCACCACTAGGATTTGCGTCAGTAGAACCGGGTTTGCCATCTGAATCTATAGAACCCGGTGGCATAGTCTCTACGGGAGCATTACCTGTTGCTGCTAAATTATTTTGTACTTGTGAGGTTGTATCTCCTCCTGTAAGAGAAGCCATCATGTCTGCCATTGTCGTCCCTTGGTTCACTACATTAATTCCGGTAGTTCCAGCCATAAGACCAGCAGCCATACCGACATTACCAGATATTAGGGCAGTTGCTGCTAAAGGATTATTACTTCCCATACTCAATATGTTTTGGAGGAGAGATCCAACAATTGGAACATCAGCCAATCCACTATCGATCAGAGCTTTCTGTGCAAAATCAAAAACAGGTGCTGCAGCAGATTGCACAATTCCTTGAAACTGATTGAATCCTTCTTCACCAAGAAGAAGTCGAGTGGCAAGCAGACCACCAGCACCTGCAGCAAATCCTCCACCAATTCCACCACCCAGAAGAGCAGACAATCCTGCAAAGGCTCCAGCAGAGCCAAGAAGAGTAATCAGATTCTGATTATTGTAGAACCAATCTATAATACCTTTTAGTGTTGGGTTAGATTCGATAAATCCGTCAAGGGCTATTCCACCAATTTCTTTTCTCATCTTTTTAATTTCTTCTTCAGTACCGCCAGCAAGAAGAGTTTGTGAAGTGTCGCCTGATATGCCAGTAGCTTCGGTAAGAGCTGAAGCGCCAAGATCAGTTAAGATAGATTTTACTTTAGATTCTTCACCTGTCAAAATATCACCGACCTTTCCGTCCATAAAACCTGAAACTAAAGGAGTTTTGATTATTTCTTCTAAAGAACCAGTAAGAAGTGTCGGCAACGATTCTTCAAGACCTTCTATGTTTGGAAGATTTCCTTTAGCTAGATATTGTAAGGCTTTAGCTTGTTCTTCCTTTGTCCCGTATAAAGCTTTTGCTAAAAACCCTAATTTAGAACGATTTTGTTCGGGATTACGTTCAAGAGATGACATCTCTAGATTTTTTAACGTATTAAAGCTTTGATGTCCCACATCACTCAATTTATTGACATCAAACAAAGTGCTTAACGGCTGGTCTTTTAAATTTTCAACATCGTAGTTTCCTGTAAAAAACAGGGTGTTTTGTTTTAAAACATCACCGACAGTTATTAACTGATCAGGATCAACACTTTCTATAGTTTTAAGTGCGGAAACAAGTCTTTGATTCGGTCCTTGATCCTCAAGACCAACAATAGCTGGGATAGCCTCTTTAAAGTTGAGACCTGCTAAAGAAGGAACAAGAGCTTTGATCTCAGCTTCATACTTAGTAGCTACGTCACCAATAGCAGAAAGTCTTCCTACTGGCGTATCTGCCGAAGCAATCGATTGAACTGCCGAAGTAAACGGCGTAAATCCTTGACCGGATTGAATAGACTCAGCAAGACCTGATGAGATTGTAGAAGCTGATGGTAGGCTTGCAAGAGAAGAAGGAAGAGAACTAGAGATAGCAGAAGAAATGCTGCTGGTAGGTATGGCACCAGAGCCGATGAGTGAACCAGCGAGAGCACCCAAACCTCCTTGGGATCCGAATAAACCTCCTGAACTGAATAATCCTCCTTCTCCCAATAGTGATCCAGTTCCAGTTCCGGTTCCTCGAAAGCTACCCGATGGTGTATCGGCAAATCCTCCCGTGTCACCAATTCCCCCTCCTACAGACTTGACCCATTTTATTTCATCCTGAATTCTTTTTGCGCCGTGAAGCACTTCAGCTTCTTTTGTAATTTTAGTTTTAGTGTAAAAAGTTACAGTATATTTGTCTCCACCGGGTTTTAGTTTTTGATCAATGCCACTACTATTATATCTTACATTAAGTCTTACGTGGCCGTGTATTGCCGCCTCTTTTGCAACATCGGCTGATGCATTGTGAGTTGCAAAATTGCTTACATTAGAACCGCTCAGAGCGTCTTTCAGGGCTTGTTCTATATTTTGTCTGTATTTTGGATTTGATGCAAATTCTTTCTTTTTTAGATCAGATATTTGACCAGAAGAACTATTCAACGGAGCATAATATTCGGGATCAAACATGGTTTTGAGACTAGTGACGTTATATGCATTAGCCCTATTGAACATAGTCTCAATAAACCCTGTTAGGGCATACTTGTTAGTTCCACTAACTTCAGCATAAGTTAGGTGAAATAGGTCTTCTTTTAATTTTTCATCTTTATCTAATTCCTTAGCAAATCGCCCTCTATTGAAAAGATCGTTCCCCATTATTCTGCTAAGTTCAGGAACTAGAGCCTGTTTAGCAAAATCAATTTCAAAAACATCTTTTCCTAGGTATTTCATAGTAGCACCCATATACTTGGCACCACTATTAGCTTGATGGGGAGGAATAATTGTTGCACCGTCAAGAGTTCCAAAAGTTTCTGCTATTACTTTAGCATAACCTTGTGCATTCTTATTTATAATTGCTACAGCAGCTTCATCACCTTCAAAAAAAGGTTCGAGGTGAAAGTATCCATCTTTACCTCTTCCATTCTGTTGTGTTGTTACGAAGCCTTTTTGGCCTGCTACTTGTGCGTCTCTAATTTTGTATTCTTTGCCAGATAAAGCTTCATAACCATTAGAATCAAAAAATTGTTTTACCTTTTCATTATAGGCATGAACTACCCTCATTTCTTCTGCGGTTGTTGTGTTAGGAACAACAACCATAGTGCCGACAGCTTTTTTGTTATCAGCACTATTGAAGTCCAGAGAAATAATTCTACTACCGGGAACACTACGACCGTAATCTGTTTCATCTCTAGCTTTTGAGCTTACTGTAGCAGGGTATTTGCTTTTAATAGTATCGACCATTATCCTCTAGCCATCTCTTGTTCTTGTTTCTTTTGCTCTAAGTAGTCAATTAGCATCGAAGTATATAATTCAAGTTCAAAGGGAACCATGTTTTCAAGATCAGAAATGCTATACCCATGATGTTGAGCCATATTAAAAATTAACTTAAAATAATTTTTAAGATTGTTATGACCCAACAGTATTAAAAAAAATTGTTGATCCCTTTCAACGTAATAGATTTATCCTTTTTACCGTCTTTCCATTTAGCTTCGACTTCAACAGAAGGCATAGAAGCAATAAAATCTTTACACTGTTCAACGTTTGCCAGACTCAACGATTCGATATATTCGTCTTTCTCACTATCGGAGTATGAAACAAATTCATATGACTGGTCTTCATGGAAGACTGATTTGATAGAGTATTTTAATGTATCGAAAAATGCTTCAAGATCATTATTTGTAGAAACCTTTGCAATCTCATCCAAAGAAGGGTGCTTCATGATTAAAGCAGTTGTTTCGTTAAGAATGATCTTATTGGAAACGTCTTTTCTGACTACGTTCACGTCACTTAAATTTACTGTAGCCTTTTTCCTCTCACTTGTATCAGGATCTGGGATTTCGATTTCAATAAAATCGCCAACAGAGTTAATACGTAACTGAATAAAGAGATATTCAATATCATAATATGGGAGATTGCTGATGTTGACATCTTCGTCAACAATACAGTTTTGAATGACTTGTTTAATCGAAAGAAAGATTTGATCTTTTTCACCTGACTGTTTTGCCATAAGAAGAATTTTTTCTTCTTTGACCAAAAATGGTCTCATTAAAATTTCTCTGTCTAAAGACGGAATTTTGGTCTTAAAAACAGCACTCTGAATTTTTGGTAACATTTTTCATCCTTTAATCAATTTGGGGTCCAGAATTTATGGTTCCAATTTTAGGTCTTTCGGTTATAATAGGCGCTCTATCAGGCATTTCGATCTTGTCTACGTAACCACTTTCACCAAATGATGCGGTAGGACTTGTGCCACCGCCAAAAGCACTCATAGAATAAGATCTATACTTCATCACACATGCAACTGTTGCTACGCCGTCTCCATTACTCCAATCCAAGGAAACATCGGAAAGAGAAGTTATAAAGGCGTCATGCAACGTGTATTTGGTTACAACACCACCTGATTGATTATAATGAATAATGGAGACAGAGGATTCGTATTGGCTTGGATATCCAACAAACCCATCGGGATCTACTACACTATCCATCATTTGGTTGAGAGCAGATAAGCAGCGTCCTTCATTGTCGAGCATGAAGGTGATTCCAACGCCTGTATATCCTCTCGAAACTGCTCTCTCGATAGGTCTGTAAGGTCCGCTGCTAAAGGAATCTGTTAAAATATTTGAGCCGGGTAAGGCGGTAGCTGAAGCTTGAAATCTCAGATCTGGGAAAACGGAAAAAAGAACTTCAAAGAGAGCAGCCTTAGCAAAATCTCTTTTGAATCTACCTTTAAATTCTTCTATACTAAAACCCATTTTACATCCTGTCTAAAGATTCTTTCTGAGCTAATCCAGTAATACCCGGATTAGGTGAAGCGTTTCCAACAGCAAACATTTCAACAGGCAAAAATAAGGCAATATCCCATTCGTAAGATTTAACTTCAAATAGTGGAGACTGAAGATGATTAAACAAATACTTTTTTACACACGGTTTAAACATACTAAATTTCGAGGCAACCTTCAGAATCTGATAGCTTATTCTTAACCTTGTTTTATCATTATATGTATTATCACTTGCCAAGGTATAAAGTGCATCCATCAAAACTGCTCTCGGTTCGAGAGGCAAATAGTGTAGGTTGATGCCCATTATTCCATTATTTATAGTGTCTATAGGAAAAATCATTGGCAATCTATCATGGTAAGGAAGTTCTTTAGCCATCTTCGGAAAATACTGAAAAAAATACATCTTTCCGATGGTTGGAAGTTTTGCAATTCTATCTTTATTTTTAAAAATTGTATCTTTAGAGCTTTCTAACGCCATAGCTCCGAAGCCACGATAATACTGCCTAGCTTTCTTTGTTCTTACTGGAACAATCTCTTGCTCTAATCCTTCTTGAAGGATGGAATGAAATACGTCTTTAGGACGTTTGCCTACAACTTTTTCTACTGTTTCCCTGAAGGAGTTTAGTGTTATAGCCATTTAAAGTCCTAGCTCATTTTCGGTTAAGATTTGAAACTGCCATTTTCTATCTTTACAGAAGCTTTCAGCAGCCTTCCATTTAGATTCGTTTATGGCATATGTCTTAACTTTATTTACATATTGTTTAGTAACTTTTTTGACTTTTTGGGGTTTTTCTGTCTGATATTTTGGTTTTATTTCTATGACCAAAACGTCAACACCACCTTGTTTGTTTTTCTTTTTCACATAGAAGTCAGGAAAATATCTTCTTATTTTCCCGTCAACAGGACTTCTATACGGTATGAAAAATTCTTCAGATGACCATTCGATAACATTTGGGTTGTTGTCTAGATAACCCATGAACATGCGTTCCCAACTACTCCTATAAATAATCTTAGTTGGATCACCTTTATATTTTTGATAATTTTTTGGTTTAAAAGAACCTTTTTTAGCTGTCATACCAATATTTAGAAAGAAAATAAATGGCGTTTGAAAACGAACTCAATTCTTCTAGTCTTTCAAGTACAGGATCCGGGTCTGTTCTTAACACAACGTCTTCCGGAGGCATCAGATCTCTGGGTAGAAACGTTCTAGATTCTATCGACAATAAAAATAAAAAAAATGATAGAAGAAAAAAACCTGAGATTATTGACGGTAGAAATCTTGTCAACAGAGCGGACTCTATAGGAATAAAGGGCGATTGTATTATGTCTATACAACGTCTTTACGAAGTAGATTCAGATGAGCAAAATTTCACGACAGATGAGTTTCTTAAAAGGTTACAAGAAAGACCATCCGATAGTACGTTTTCGACAAATAGATCATCTAGTCCTCCTTCATTCCCACAAGGAGAAGTTCAACAGCTTTCAACAGGCGCAAGAAGACTAGACAGTCCATTGCTTAGAGGAACAGGATTTGGTTCTGGTGCAGGCGGAAGAGCAAAAAGTGGAACAATTGCCGCCTCTGCAGGCACAATAGCATTACCGACCCCAGACAATCTTCAAGAGAATATGAACATATCTTATGAGAGTAAGAATCAGGGTATGGGCAACTCAGTAATGAATGCTATTTTAAATTCTGTTGGTGCTGCTTTGGGAATTATGGAAGGGGGAGAAGGGCAGCAAGGGCCAATCGATACTATAACTTCGACGTTCAAAGAGGCGAAGAATTTTTATTCCGACCCTACTAAAATCTCGAATCTTCTTAGTGCCGTGACCAATGCACAAGGTCTCACGTCATTTAATATGGCATTTAACAACAGTATGGTTCAGCAATTCTCTGGGGTGACGCCGAGAACATTTAATTTTAGATGGAAGCTTTATGCTGATTCGGAATCAGGAACTAAAGCTATTTTTAGTATTATTCAGATGCTAAAGGAAGCCAGTCATCCAGAATTGATTGATCCCTACTTTAATATTGTTAGATATCCTTCAGTCTTTCCGAGATTCGATATTAGATCTCCGAATGGCCTTATCATCTTTCCTGTTTTTGAGAGTGTGATAACAGACGTGACTGTCGATTATTCTGCTTCCGGTTCTCCATTCTTCTTTAAATCTGGCGCTCCTACATCGATTGCACTTTCATTAACAGTAATGGAAATTACGAGCAGAACTCGTAATGACTACCAAAGAGTAAGAAGTGGATTTGCTTAATGGCAAAAGGTCTCTTTAAGAATCTACCTATAATTCAGTATGATGGAAAACTGGCAAGAAACCTAATGGTATCTTCGAAGATTGTAGAAGATGCCTTCAATAATCCAAATGCCTTTTTCAGATACACAGTTGAGGATAACGAAACCCCAGAGGAAGTTGCCTTTAATTTTTATGATAGTGTTTTTTATTCTTGGCTCGTTCTGTATTCTAACGAAATTGTTGATGTTCATAATGAGTGGCCGAAATCTTACAAGCAACTGACAAATTTTTATATCCAGAAATATGGTTCCGTTCCTGCTGCTAAAGAGACAATATTACACTATAAAAATTCAAAGTATGGGTTCACTATCAATGAGGATACTTATAGTAGATACGCTAACGCGGATTTTGTAGATGCAACGATTAGTGTTGACCGTACTGGCTGGGAGCCAGTAACAGCCTTCGAATATCATGAAGAGCGTAATGATAATCTTAGAAATATTAAAATTATCGATCCTTCATTTTTGCCTCAGATAAAGAAAGAAATGGAGAGGCTGTTTAATGGTTAATTATTTGGAGCCAGCAAAAGGTAAAAATCTTCATAAGATTGAACTTGTAAATCTTTTTGGTGGTGGTGGAAAGCTTGATATTACACAATTTGTTGTAATGTGTAGCATCTATTCATCTCTTGATCATCCCTTTATGTCTATCTCCTGTACTGTTTCGGATGAGGATTCTATTCTCCGTAGGGGAGCGGTTAATGGCGACAAGTCTTTGCTCATTAGCATTACTGACGGCGCTGGTCAGACTATTTCAGGAACATTTCACATCAATAGTATGACGACGAAGATGATCAGTGGTAGAAAAGCTTTAGGTGTCGAATTTATCGGAATGACAGCAGAACACCTAAACAACGCATCACAAAAAGTTCAGGAATGGAAATACAGAAACAATCCTGATACAATCACAAATATCGTAAAATACGTCTTTAACAAATATATTAAAGGAACATTGCAAGCAAATGTCTCATCTTCTCCTGCCGTAAATATTGATATACCGAGACAGACACCTATGCAAGCTATCGGGTTCTTGCTTGAGAGGGCTTCGGGTGTTGGAAAAAATATGTTTGTACTTTTTCAGAAATTTAGTGACGGAAAACCGAAGTTCTTTTTAGATGAGATAAGTAAAATGGCTTCGGCTGGCCCGAAAAGAAAATTTATAATGACCGAAAGTAATATGTCTGAAGACTCACATATTATCGATAAACAGTATGTTAATGGTGACAAAGTTTGTAAAATATTGGTCTTTAGTCAAGATTCTGGTTTCAATGCACATGACGCAGTTCAACAAGGCTACGTTTGTAGGGAATATTCTGACATAGATTATACAAACAAAATAACTACCTTTACAAAAGACAAGTCACAGCCTGTTACTATGGGATCACCTCAGTTTCCACAAGTTATTGAGGCGACTTTGCCTATGGCTTCACCGAGAGAAACAAGAACAATATATGAGCCTAGATGCGGGGATGAGTCATACTTTAAAAGGCCGAATCTGGAAGAAGCATATTTAAATCCTAAAACATCTGCTGCAGGTTTTTTGAACAAAAGAATTACAATGAGTTCATATGGATGTACTGATATAAATCCCGGAGACGTTATCGAAATCGATTATCCTATTAATGACAAGGACGATAGACCTTTAGATCCTGAAGTTACGGGTGATTATTTGGTTTTGGCTGCTAGACATAGTATATCAACAAATGGAGAAGTATATTCACAATTTGAATTAGGATTGGACGGACAAAGAGCATGACAGATACAAATTTAAATGGCTATGAAAGCGATTTCTATGGAAATAAATTTACATGGTTTTATGCTTATGTTGACGAAGTTTATGAGGCCGAAGTTAATAGAAAGGCTGACACACTTTTAAGAGTTGCTATTCGTATTGTAGGTTTACATGATGAAGCTGCTCCGATATCGGATCTTCCACTTGCTGTCGTCCTTATGCCAAATACAAATGCAGATGTTTATGATATTGGCGACACGATTGGCCTTGAAGTGGGATCTTTTGTTGTGGGATTTTGGATGGACCGTCACAGACAACATCCGTGTATCATCGGAACTCTTCCCGGCATTACGCCTGAGTCCGTTACAGGATCGTCAGATGTCGGAAGTGCTGTGTCGTTTAATCAAAGCACAACAGGACCGGGCGACTCTACTGATGTTGAGGAGTTTGAGGCCGAAGCACTTATAGGAGGACAGCAGGTATGATTGCTCCTTCATTTAATTTTGATCTTGGCGTTAAGAACTATAAGAAAAACAGGATTATTGTTGACAAAACTCATCTTAAAAATGAAATTTTATATAACATTGAAAAGACAAAAAAGACATCTGTTAATTTCAGCGCATTTTCATACCTAAATTCATCGAACCTAAATTTTTTAGATGCAATTAGAGATCTTAAGGCTTCTTCTTTAGATAACAGTTTTAATTTTTTCATAAACAAAAACGGAAATCTTTTCACAGACGTTGAAATGAGTTCTGATTCTTTCTTTCATCCTGAAAGATCTGAAAAATTAAATGTATTTGTTTGTTTTTCTGGTAGTAAAAAAAATTTAAATAACGAAAAGAAAGCATCATCAATTTACAGGTTTAATCAATTGAAAACCTTTGCAGCGATAATCAAGACTTTTTATAAAAATTCTTATGATGTCAATTTTAAACCTTTAGAAATTGATAATAGTTATGAGAAAATAACCAATTTGGGATTTGATATTGTGAGCTATGCAAACGAAAGACTGAACAATGACTAAGTTAGGACCACAGCCAGCACCAAAGGGACCGGGTAAAGATGGACCCAAAGAAATAAACCATGACGGCAACCACGTTGCGCTGGATCCTATACCTCCACGTATTTCCGACCAACCTCAAATCGAGTATCTTTACAATAAAGTTACGAAATATGTTAATGGTAGTAAGATCGAGTTTAATACGACAGAAGGTCATGAGTACATTAACATTCAGCATGGTAACGATGTTATTAGAATGACTTTTTTTGAAGATGGTAATATTGAAATTATTCAAGAGGACGGTGATCGGTTAGACGAAGTTTCTAAAGACTTTGAAACTATAGTCGGTGAGACCCATAGTATCGAGGCAAATGCTCGAACCTCTAAGCAAAAATCTTACAAGAATGAAAGTAGTGGTAGGTCTTCTCTTTCTGCTGGTATAGCCATAGTTTTAGAATCTAAAAAAATTATACTTAGGGGAAATGTTGAGATAGCTGGAGATTTGATTGTTAGAGGAAATATAAAAAGTGACGGTAATGTTGATGTTCGTGGAAACGTGACTGCTGATGGACCCGCAATAGAGAATCCCAATTTTGTCGATTATGGTAATGAATTTGACACACCAGACGATTTTGACACCTCTCCTCTTAAACTCGAAAGAGGCAATACATCATGAGAATTAATGTTACGAATAAAAGCTTTGGTATTATACGAGAATTTGATTCTTATGAATTAGATTTGGTTAGAAGAAACAACTTCATCCAAACACCCAAGCATTTGATCATAAAAAAGTACCCAGAAAAAACTGTCGATCCTTTTGATGACGAAAGAATTAGATTGTCGGATAATTTTTATGATAGTGATTTTATAGATAGAAAGCTTCAAGAAGTTAATACTATTGAGACACGTTACGATGATGATACAAATCAATTTTTAGAATTTGTTCCACATGTCTTTAGTTTAAAATCTATCTACGATAATTTACAGAGATTGTGTCTAGAAGTTATGGAACCTGTTTTTGAAATATCTGGAAAGAAACCGTTTATTGAAAAGGGTCTTTTGTTTAAGGACACCTTAGCTAACGTTGATGTTGATTCCTTCTTCGGTGATCAATTACAAGGAAACGCAGTAGTTTTTAATTTTAAAAATGATAAAAATGACTTAATCTTCAACAGAGCTTTAAATTATATCAACGAGTTTTCTTTGTTTGACAGATTATATGTTGATAGAACTTTTAAAAAGTACCAAAGACCAACGATTATGGTTTCCGTTAACGATAAAAGACGGGGCGTCGTAGATGCCGTAAGGAGGAACTAATGCAGAGTCCTGTTGTTAAAGAAATATATTTTTCAGATTTGGATACACAATTTACCCAAAATCCAATTAATGATGATGTCGTTTCGATCAAAAATTTCGAATCAATCAAAAGATCTGTGCGTAATATTATTAATACGAATAAGGGAGAAAGACCTTTCAATCCTGACTTCGGGTCGAATGTTAGAGCACTTCTTTTTGAACCTGACAGTGATCTTTTAAGAATTGCACTTGAAGATGAAATTGAAGCACAACTTTTAAATTTTGAACCAAGGATTGATGTTTTAAACATCAGTGTCTCAAACACTTCTGAGCAAATAGACAGCTATGAGCTTAATGTTATTATTGAGTTCACTCCCATAAATAGTCAACAAGCAGTTACGTTAAACGTAGTATTAGAAAGAGCAAGATAATGTCTGACAAGTATCTATCAACATCAGAATTAGACTTTGATTCTCTGAAAGATGATTTTAGAAAATTTTTACTGAGTCAAAATCAATATAAAGATTATAATTTTGATGGTTCAAATATGTCAATCATTCTTGATCTGTTGACATATAACACACATATCAACGCATATTATTTAAATCAGATTGGAACGGAATCATTTCTTGACACTGCTAAGTTAAAAGAATCAGTTGTTTCTCATGCTAAAGAGCTTAATTTTCTGCCAAGATCTAGAAACTCTTCAAGAGCAACAATTAATATTTCGACAACTGGGCCAGTAAACGATGGTACAAAAATTATCAATAAGTTTACTACCTTTACAACGACTTTGGGTTCTAATACACTAACATTTTCAACTGATAGAGATGTTACTGCAGTCAATGATGGAACAGGCAATTTTATTGCAAATAATGTAAGCATTTTTGAAGGAACGGTTGTTACAGAATTTTTTGATGTAACATCTTCGAACACAAAGATTGTTATTTCATCTGCTAATGTTGACATCGATAGTTTAGACGTTGTTGTTCAAAATAGTCCTTCTGATTTAGCGAACACTCAATTCAGGAAGGCGGAAAACCTATTCAACTTAACACCATCCTCATCGGTATTCTTTGTTCAGGGATACGGCAAAGACAAATATGAGATTGAGTTTGGTAATGATATTACTGGAAAAAGACTTACACCCGGAAATATTATTCGTTTAAGATACAGAGAAACAATAGGTGAAGAAGGAAACAATGCAAGAAATTTCACTTCTACTGATGCGACCATTACTCCAATTACAATTGCACGGTCTTCTTTGGGCGCTGAAAGAGAATCTATAGATTCCATCAGATTTAATGCACCGAGAGTTTTTTCGACTCAGGATAGAGCTATAACAACAGAAGATTATAAATCTCTAGTTAAAAACAAGTTTCCAACTATTGAAACCTTGAATGTCATAGGTGGTGAGAAGTTATCTCCACCTAGATTTGGGAAAGTCGTTGTAATTCCAAAGCCATTCAATTCAACGGTTGCTAGTCAGTCTCTTAAAGACTCTATTGTAGAATTTTTGAGTGAAAAAACTTCGATTAGTACGGAAGTAATTACAGCAGATGCAAAATTTATTGTTTTAGATATTAAAAGTTCTGTAAGATTTAATTCTACACAAACTACTAGAAGTGAAGAAGACTTAAGATCTTCAATAATCAATAGTATTATAAATTTTGGGGCGGAAAATCTATCTGAATTTGATAAAGATTTTAGATATAGTAAATTGCTGACTACTATTGACTCCACGGATACTAGCATTTTATCTAATAATACAAATGTTAGAATGGTTAAAGAAATATCTCCTTTTGTTGGATCGACTGCAAACTATGTTCTCAACTATGATAATAGTATAGAGAGAGGTTCCTTTAAATCTTCTTTGTTTAATCTAAACATTAATGGTGTAAATTTCGAAGCATCTGTGAAAGATTTGAATGGAAGTGTTAGATTAGTTTCATCTACGAGAGGATCTGAAGAAGTATTAGACTTTAATTTAGGTAATATTGATTACAATACTGGTGTTGTTACCTTAAACGACTTCACTGTAAGCGGGTATTTTTCAAGAGGAAGAACTGCCTTTGGTGATAGAATACAATTTTATGCTAAAAGCGTTGATCCTGATATTATTGTAGATCAAGATCAGATTATTCTGATTCAGTCTTTAAATATTTCTGTAACTACAAATGGGCAGATAACAGATGACTGATCGTTTCACGAAGAGTGAGAAATCAACAAATCATTTCGTTAAATCACAGTTTCCAGATTTCTTTCTTGACGAAGGTGAGGGAATTGTAAATTTTATAGATTCTTACTATAAGCACTTCTCTGCTAATACCGGAAACAAAATTCGTGACCTTCAATTTCAGGGTGATATTGATACAACATCTGACGCAAACTTAATTAAATTCAACAATAAGTATACATTTGGTTCTGGTAGATTTATCAAGGAACTTCCAGCGGTAATAACTGGTGATCTTAGATTTATAATTAAGCACATTAAAGATTTATATCGTTCTAAAGGGACTGAGAGAGGTATTAAACTTTTTTTCAGATTAGCCTTCAACGATTCACCGGAGATATTTGTACCCGGTAGAAGTCTTTTTCGACCCTCGGACTCAAGATTCAATAGACCTGACATTATAGAGATTTTTTTGGGTGAAGGTAATAGTTTCGAAACTTTGAAAAATTTTCAAGGTAAAGAAATATTTGGCTCTTTGTCAGGTGCTTCAGCCATAGCAAAAACAGTATTCAAGAAAAAAATTAATGGGAAATCTTTTTTCTATGTAGAGTTGGACAACGTACAAGGCGTTTTTGTGACGGGTGATAAAGTAGTCTTTAGAGGTGCCACCACAATAGAAAAAACTGTAGCACCAAAGGTAATTGGTCCCATTAATAATATTATTGTTGAAAGCGGATCCGAAAACATTCCTTTAGGTACGACTTTCGAAGCTTTGCCTAATGAAACAGGAGTAAGTCTCAAAGCATCTGTGACATCTATTGATAAAATATTAGGAAATTTCAAACTTAGAGGAGTTACTGGGTACGGATATTCTTCAAAATCGAATGTCATCATAACAAGAGGACCGGAAGAATCTAATCAAATTGATAGAGGTAAATTTACAGTTGCAATTAATGGTAGCTATTCTACGCATATTGTCAACGGTGACTTTTTAAAGGTTTTCGACCCTCTAACTATCGGAACTGCAAATGTAAATGGGTTTCAGTTCGATAGTTCTAATTCTTTAAATTCTTATAACGTTTCTCCTATTGATAATATATTGACAAACGATACAAGAACTTATGGTGATATATTGAGAATTGATGTCAATCAAGAGCCTAGAGGCTACAACGGTGTTGCTAAACCATTTATTGCAATTAAAGACTTAGTTTTCAGCGCCAACCAAGTCGGAAACTGTTCTTTAAGTAATACATTGCTGGTATCTACCCACGAAAACTTTAGCAACAGTTTGATTAACATAGCAAATACATTTTCTGGTAATGTAACTTTGACCTTTGCTAATAATAAAGTTGTTGGAACAGGAACAAACTTCACACAAGACTTTAGAGAAAATGATGTCCTCAAAGTGATGACAAATCAAGGACTTCCAACCTTTCACAATATCGATAGTGTTGTGAACAATACTCTTATGACATTGGATCAAGAATCTTCTTATAATTTAGTAAATAATGATTATTCTAAAGGTTTTGTAAACTTTATAAAATTGATCGACGGAGACGGAAATGAGACTGTTAGAGCAGTCAATAATTTTGTGAATAGTACTGCAGTTTATTTGGATGATGTAGTTTTGCGTGGCGAATTGAATTTAAATAATCCTTCTTACACTATAAAAATAGGATACAATACTTCTAATGTTAACTTTAGTCCTATAAACGATCCTCTTAAGTCTAAAGTTAAAAGTGGTGTAGTCTTTACGTCTGTTGATACTGGCGTTGATGCTGACTTTGATTATGATATCGTCACTATTGAGGGATCTGTCGAAACGATGAACATTATTAACGCTGGTTTTGGATACAATCCCGGCGAAACAATCAGAATGAGATCTTCAAATATGGCACCTAAAGTCGATATTGTTGATAATGATGGTAGAGGTATAGGGGCCGAAGCTTTTGTGATTTTAAATGATGGTAAGGTTCAAGATGTCGTTGTGACTAAAGGTGGTTCTGGTTATTCCTCTCCTTCTGCATCAATAGTAGGCGGAACAGGATCTGGTGCAAAATTAACAGTCACTAATTCATCAGGTGTTATTACCAGTATAAATGTTGCTAATAATGGGGCAAATTATTTTGACACCAGAGACATAAATATTAAAATTGAAAAAGGTGGTCAGTCCATATTAGAAGGAAGACACTTAACTATTAACTCCGAGCTAAACAGAAAAATTAAAATTCAAGATAGTAACTTCTGGCAAGAGTATTCTTACGAGATAGAATCGACTATTAATAATGAAAAGTACGAAAATATTGTTGATGGATTAATTCACATGTCTGGTAGAAAATTTTTCACAAAAAATGTCATTAAAGATGATGCTGCAAGTTCGATAAAAATTTTAGAGGAGAGCGTCACGGTCAGTGGCGTGTAGAGAAATGGGAACAACTACAAGATCTTTATCACATAGTTTAGGAATGATCACTGAACTTTCTACGTATACACAAAATGTTTACCTTTTTGTTTCTAAGACACACGATAATAACGATGAAAACATTAAAGAGATAGCAAATTCTCAAAATTATTATACGTCAATCCATAACCCTATCCGTGAAATGGTTTTTGGTAAAAAGATTTTGCCGACCGATGTTTCTCCGGTCGTGGAAAGATATAATTGGGCTTCAAATACTATCTACCAAGCATTCTATAACAAATCCAACACTCTTTTCACGGTGAGTGAGAGTGATATTGAGAAATCTTTCTTTGTTTACACTTCTTCTGGGAATGTTTATAAATGTATTGATAACAATTCTTCCTCAGAATCAACTGTAGAACCTTCTCATGTAGATTTGACACCGAGAGAAGAGTCTGACGGATACTTATGGAAATATATGTATTCTGTTCCGTCTGGGTCCAAGTTTGTCACAGAAGAATATATTCCTATTGTTTCGAATACTGAAATTGGAGTCAGTGTAAGACAGAGTATTGATAGAGTCTTTTTGAAATCGGGCGGCAACAACTATGTTGAATATACCAATGGTAGCGTTCAATCGACAATTTCATCATCTCAATTTATTATCGAAAACAAAAATTTATCATTTTCAAATGGACTAGTTTTTACGCCTGAAAATAACTTTTTCAACAATACCTCCATTCTTTTATTTGAACCGGGAGCAAAGGCCAACGGTAGTTTATTTACAATCAACACTTACGACTCTTCTTCACATAAAGTATCAATTGATGGTTCCCACTCGTTTACGGGTTCAACAAAATACGAAATTACTCCACGAATAAGAATTATCGGTGATGGAGCTAATGCCACGGCTTTAGCTGTCGTAAACGACACGACAAAATCTATCACTCAAATTGACGTTAAAAGTACTGGAGATTCTTATTCTTTTGCAAATGTTATTATTGATTCCAACACTGGTGCTGGTGCAACTGCTGAAGCTGTCATCGCTCCTCGTAAAGGTCATGGTCATGATCCTCATGAGGAGCTTGGTGCTGACAAGATCATGTATGCTATTACGGTTGAAGGGAACGAATCTAACACTATAACAGCAAATCTCCAAAATGGTTTTAGAACTGTTGGTCTTCTTTCAAATCCTTCACCAGCAAACGTAGCATTTACTGGAACTGTTTCTACCACCTCCGGTCAAAATATTATAACTGGAACAGCAACAGAATTTGAAACAATTTTTACAAACCCTTCGTTGGGGCCAGTTGCTGGTGCCACTTTATCAGCGGTAAATACTGCTATTCTGTCGAACACTTCCGCCTCAAACACAGCACAAGCATCTAATATTGTTGAACTTTTTAACGAGTTTAATAAGCAAATCACCAATCAGCAAGCTTTGACTGAAACAATTATTGTTGAAGGACGTGATTTTGACGAACCATATGATATTCTTAATGTTTCATCAAATACTATAATTTATGCTAGAAATCCTTTTGCTGGTACACATACAAATGTTCCATTTAGAAAGGCATATAAAGGAAGCACCTTTAACAATATCATTAGACTTACAGTAGATCAGTCGGACTTGTTCAGCAATGGAGAGGTTGTCACCTCTCTCGATAAGCAATATTTTGGAACTGTTGTAACACAATCTGCTAATACTTTAGCAATTGTTGGGACTAAATTTCCTTCAAATATTACCATCCAAGGAAATGTCTCTGAGAACTCAGCAAATGTTGTCGTTTCTGATGTTTCTAATACTTACGTGGATGGTTTGTATGGTCACTTATTGTATATAAATAACATATTGAAGGTGTCAAAAACAGACACAAGCAACGTAGAATTCAAAATTGTAGTTAAGGTTTAAGATGTCTGATATCAATACAAATTTCAACAATGCTCCTTATTTTGATGACTATCTTGAAAATAAGAAGTTTTATCGGATTCTATTTAAGCCGGGGACTTCGGTTCAAGCGAGAGAACTCTCCCAGCTTCAAACAATTCTTCAGAAGCAAATAAGTAGATTTGGATCTCATGTATTTAAGAATGGCTCTATTGTTGACGGTGTAAATCCTACAATTATCGATCAAGCCCATGTCGTAAGAATTAGAAACTCTTACACAAACAATAACGTGGTTGATCTTGAAGGTATTTTAAATTCTTCAAATAATCTTTTTCTTGTTTCTCTTTCAAGTGACGTTGAAGCTAAAATTCTCAATCAGAGAGAAGGTTCGGAATCGGAATCACCAAATACTAAAAGGCTGTACGTAACATATACTAACGTAGACGATACTAACACAAAGACTGCTGTAGGTAATGTATCGATCATTGAAAACTCTAATACTGTTACGGGAACTGGAACATCTTTCAATAGTTACGCTGTTGGTGATTATTTTACTATCTTTGAAACACCAAACAAAAGAAGAGTTTCCTTTCAAGCTAAAATTGACAATATTGCTAATAACACTTCTCTTACATTAAATAGAAGACTTTCTTTTGCTAATAGCAATGTAACATCCAACAACTTTACAATTCATAGAAATCTTTCTGAGTTTGGTATTCTTGGGACAGAAGATTCTCCAGAAATTCTTAATGTTATTGATAGAACGGTAAGAAATTCTCAAGCCAACACAGTAAACACTACTGTTTCAGCAAATACTTTTCTTCTAGATTTCTCAGTAGCAAATACAGAAACACTGAATGTCTTTGTTAATGGTGAAGAACAAACGCCTAATAGGGACTACACACCAAATACAACACATGTTGTGATGAGTTACAATCTCAGAAACAATGAAGTAATTAGTTTTGTGGAAGAACTTAATACTGTTAAGTTCTCTGGTCTTCAGTGTTTTAAATCGCCAACTGTTCAAACGTCACAAAGAGCTACGGTTGCATCTAATCAAGAAGGTGTGGTCTACCATAAAGGACAATTTTTAAACATCGATTCCGGTTTCACCGTTGTATCCGATACTATAGAAGGCGCAAACAGTTCATTAGTTGCAATCAATTCTAATGAATCTATTGTGACATTTAAATCCGATACTTCTCTTCTTGACAACGCTGCTGGTTTCTCTAATGAAGTTGCTCCGGGCGCAGATAGATTGAAAATTGATCCGTTTATGGTGGCTGCAAATACGGCAAACGTAGATAATCAAGAAGCCGTAGCTATTCTAATCAATTTCAATGACGAAGGCGAAGTTCTTACTGAAAATAGAGATCCCCAGTATAATATCTTAGGTGATGAGCTTGCTAAAATCAATTCTGATCATGCTGGTAGTTATACGGTAAAAAGATTTACGGTTGATACACAGGCAGGAACGCCAAACAACGAATTGGTTGATGTAATCGTTGAGCCGGGTTTGGGGTATGTTAATGGTTACAAGGTAGAAACTCTCTCGCCTATCAAAGAAACCATTAATAGAGGGACAAATACTCTTCAAAGAGAAGACTTTGAATTAGGTATTAATTACGGCAATTACGTAAGAGTTAAGGAGTTTAATGGTAACTTTGCTCCTTATGATAGAGTCACTTTTGTTCACAATGGAGCTAATCAAGGATTTTTCCCAGCATCTAACACCACATTCTTAACTGCTCTTAGTTCCTTTACTCCCGGCTCATCCAACAATGTTGGTAGAGCTTATGTTAAATCTGTAGAGTTGGAATCTGGAACAGCTGGTGCGCCAGATGCAGTTTATAGAATTCACTTGTTTGGTGTTGAACAGTCTGCAAACGATTCCATTCAGAATGCTAGAACTATTGTCACAAATGACACAGTAAAGGGTGGCGCAGATATTATTCTTGATTCTAGCAATAATGCTGTGATTACAAGAATCAATGATCTTCCTATCGATGGATTCGGTGAATCTGGCATTAGAACTTACACAGATAGTACAAGTACGTTTGATAATAATTTTGTTATTAGAAAATTCTCTTCTGTAACAGATACGTTGAATGCAAACGGAAACTTGATCATCGATGTTGATGATGAAATTGATTTGACAGGAAACAATGGTATTGGCTCCTACAATACATCCGAAGTAAATAACTTAGTAATTTCTAACGTTGGTAGTGAAATATCTTGTAACTCAACTGGTGTTACAACTTCTTCTGGTAACGTGATTACCTTGTCTGCAGGATTCAGTGCCAATATCCATATTGGTGACATTGTTCAGATCGATTCTGGTAATAAAGTTATCGTTACCAAGATTAACTCTGCTACGGAAATTCAAACTAATATTGCAAGTAGTGATACTACAGGAACATTAAAGAAAGTTATTCCAGTAGGAAAAACTATTCCAGTCGATTCTGCGATGGTAACGACCAGTCAACTGGATAATACTCTTATTCTAAATATTCCTGTTCTCAATAACAGCACTTGGTCAGGTTCAACGACAGTAAGATCGACCTACGAGTTTAATGGCAGAGACTACAAGCCATTCAGTAAAAACATTAAAAAGAATCTCTACAGAAGAATAAACACGTCAACCAATACTGCTAACTCAATTGGTCCTTGGGATCTTGGTGTTGTTGATATTCATAAAGTGACGGGTGTTTGGGTTTTATCCAATAATAATGACGGAAGTGCTAACGATACCTTTAACGATTCTAGCTTAACAGCTTCTTTGAACAAAATTAACGGTGGTTTTTTTGAAATTGACTCTGGACAAAGAGATCATTTTTATGATTATGCCTCTCTTCATCTAACAAACAAAGGTAGATACAGAAATCTTGTATCCGCTAACAGCACTATTGTCGTAAGATTTGACGCATTTACAGTAGATAATAATGACGGTGAAGGTTATTTCACAGTCGATTCTTACCCAGCAACTTCTTCTAGAACTGCTAATACAACTACTATTAAATTTGAAGAAATTCCTAATTACATCACAAGTGGTAGAGAAAAAATTGCTCTGAGGGACGTTGTTGATTACAGACCAAGGCTTAACAACAAAGAAAGCACCAACCTTCTTTCTGGTGTTGCTAACACGGCCTCCATCAACGTCACGAATGTCAAAGATAAGGATTCTGCAAAGAGTTCTGGAAATAGTAAAAACTCTTTCCTCATCTTTAAAGATGATTCTGAATTTGTATCCGATTACAAAATTAATGTTGGTAAGAGGGCGGACGTTTACATTGGTGAAACTGGAACATTAACTGTTTCTGTATCCAATAATAACATTTCTCCTGCACCAGAAGTTCCCAAAGCGATGAGAGTGGGAAGTGTTGATATTCCTCCGTTCCCTTCCCTTACCCGAGAGGAGGCCACTGCTGCTGAGAACGTTTATAGTGGCGATAAATTAAGAGATAAAAGAACCGAATTCAATGTAGTTGACTACAAGATTAGGGTTGATCAATTCAATATCAGAAGATACACAATGAAAGATATTGGTACTCTTGATGAGAGAATATCTAATCTTGAATATTACGCATCTTTAAATGCTTTGGAATCCGACACCTTTAATAAGCAGTTTAAGAACGCAAGTGGCATTGAAAGATTCAAAAATGGTATATTTGTTGAACCGTTCAACTCACACCAGTTTGGTGCCACTGACGATGGTGAGTACAAGGTAGCAATTGACAAAGATTTGAAACACTTCAGACCAAAGTTTGAAGAGGTTTTAGTTGATAATTTCACACCAGAAATTGTATCAGGTAATGTCGATGTATTTGGACATAGAATTATGTACAACTACACTGATGAAGAATACCTCAAGCAAAGTAAAGCTACTAAAGTAAGACCTGCTGCTCCCGTTTCTATTAGATTTATTGGTAACTTGGATCTTTTCCCAGAATACGATGCTGGTACAGACGTTAATAATGTTGGTCAGATTATCATCAACCCTGATGAAGAACCTCCGGTACAAGATGGTGCAACAACCACCGTTTGGGGTGCGTGGAGAACTAGTAGAAGATCTACCCGTGGTCGTGGACGTAGGCGTTTTACTACTACAACAACAGAAAGACAAGGCACGCAAACAACATTTAACGTGTCTGAAAGTACCCAAAGTTTAGGTGAGCGAGTATCAAATGTTACTGCTATCCCATTCATCCGGGAATTGGCTATAAGATTTAGAGCTAGTGGTCTAAGACCAAGAGAACAACATTCGGTATTCTTCAATAACGTTAATGTTGATGAGCATGTCCAGCCAGCAAGATTCTCCATAGATCCAATTATCTCTCTGCCTGATTGGGTAGCTCCTCAAGTTCCTTTGAGGAATTTGGATGATGGTGTTATTGATGAGAAGTTAGCTTTAGAAGTCATATCCTCTAGTTCAGATGTAGCTTCTGCACACTTCTCCCCACAAGGTCCAAAAGGAACGCCATTAATCACATCTCGAAACGGTAGCTGTGCGGGCATTTTCTTTGTTCCAAAAGAGACCTTCCTGCAAGGCGACAGAAATTTTGTCGTTGCTGATGTTCAAAACTTAGAAACTGAAGAAGATGCAATCCTTTCGTCGGCATCTAAGATGTTCCACTCCAATAGAATTGGTGTTGAAAAACAAGAGCTTGTGGAAAGACAGTTTGATGTGACAACAACCACTCGAAACGTGGTAAATAGACGGACCCGAACTCAAGGTGTTGATCCTATTGCTCAGACATTTTTTGTTAGAGGTGACGATCTGGCCAATGAGGATGGAATCTTCATATCTTCTCTGAACGTATATTTTAGAAGAAAATCTACCAAAAATGGCATTAATGTTTATATTTGTGAAACTGATGGCGGATATCCTAACACGTCTAAAATTTACGGAGCTTCTAAAGTTAATTTACCACCTGCAAGAGTGAATGTTTCTTCTGATGCGTCGGTAGCAACAAACTTTAAGTTCTCATATCCTGTCTTTTTAAGAAAGGACAGATCCTACGCCTTTGTGATTAGACCTGATGCGGACGATCCAGATTACGATGTTTACTTTTCACAGCTTGGTGGCGCTGACATCACTACTGGAACTGCAGTAAATTCTCAACCATACGAAGGCGTTGCTTTCTTAGGTGCTAACCAAGACACTTGGTCTGCATTGCAGGATGAAGATATAAAGTTTACTCTGAACAAAGCAGTTTTCGAAACTGGTGCTGCTGAAGTCAGAATGGTCCCAAGAAACTTTGATAGAGGCGAGTATGAAGATATCACATTCTTCAATAACAAATCCTTTATACAGATGGGTGATATTGTATATGGTATGACAAATGCCAACAATGATCCAAATCTTACTGTTGGTAATGTGAATACTTCTATCTTTGGGTTTGTGAGTGGTATAGACGATATTAATAACGTTGTTACTATAGCTCCTTCTTCAGGAAACTTCACCACTTCTGCAACTAAAGATTTCGACACAACCAGATTGGATGGGTCTACTGAAACAACCACAAAATATAAAATTGCTTTCTATAGACCTAGAGATCTTCTTGAAGAAACCGATAACCTCAATATTGATAGATTTGTTGGAACATCTTTCATGTCCCTGAGAGATCATGAATTTAGTACCATTGTTCCACAATTTACATCTAGAACGTACAAAAATTCTTCTATTGATTTTGATTTTACGTACAACATCTCTAACACATCTTCTAAGTCCTTTGCTGTTCCAAACGAAGAAGAATATGAACACACCGATAACCCATTGGTTCTTAGATCGAGAACCAACGAAAGACTTAAGTTAGGATCGGCAACCGGAAATTCATCATTCTTCATCACGGCGAATATGTTTAATGGTACTGATAAAACGTCACCGATGATTGATACTAGAAGAACATTGTTAAATGCTGTTGGTAATTTAACTATTTCACCAGACGTTGGAGCAAATAACTTTATCGATGGTACTTCTGTCAGCGATGAAACGACTGCTAGTATCTATAGTGAAATGTTCCCCGGACTTGGCGAATCTAATGTTAGATATATTTCTCAGCCTGTTACCCTTGCTGATGGGCAGGATGCAGAGGATATGAGAGTTCTGGTGTCTGCGTTCAAGCCGCCAAGAGGAAAGGTCTACGTGTTTGGTAGATTTGTGAACCAGTACGATAATCTGGATGACGTGTTATTTACACCGCTTAAGGACATTACACCTGAAGTCAATTCTGCAAGAAACGATAGAAACGATGTTAAAGAATTTGAATTTAGAATGTTCGATAGGGATGAGATTAATGACACTGAATGGGTAAAGATCTTTAACGACTCAACTGGCGCTGATTATGCGTTTAAATACACTAACAAGTACACAGCTAACAGTTTAATTGCTACTGATCCGATTACGGGCGTTGCTGACTACTTTAGAAATGGAACAACGTACAAAACGTTTAAGATTTTCCAATTAAAAGTAGTAACATACGCAACAATCGAATCTGTACCCGGTTTTGGGGTTAAGAATTCTTCTAACCCTGCCATTATTGAGAGTGTTAGAGCTGTGGCGTTGCAGGTTTAATATGGATATTGCTGGCGTAAAAAGAGATGAAAAATCTAATGCTATCATAAGTGTTGATAATTCATCTCTTGCTGCTTACAGAGCGGCGAGAACTCGTGACAATCAAATAAATAACTATATTCGTAAAGTCGATGAACTTAATGATGATGTAAAAGAAATTAAAAACATTCTAAAGGCATTGGTAGATGGCAGTAAACGTATCAAATACAACCACGACTAATACATTTGAGTTTTGGAGACTCAGAACTAATCAGATGGCAAATCTGTTTAGAGTAAAGGCTGTTACTACTAATTCTAACACAACTCCCGGAAGTGCTGCTATTAGTGGCACATTTTCTGGTGGAAACTTAAAGGCAAATGGAAGCACTCAATCAACAAGTATTACCACAGGATCTCTTCAGACAAGAGGTGGACTTGGTGTTTCTAGAAATGCTCATATTGGTGGAAAGCTTGTGGTAACAGGTGTTAGTAATACAGCTAACATAAATGTTGCAGGTACAGCATCAGCAACATTATTTTCAGGTGATGGATCTTCATTAACATCAGTAGATGCGGATACAGTTGGAGGTTTTCCGGCTAACACTTTCGTGGTAGCTAGTTCAAATACTGATATAACAGGAACCTTTACATTTTCGACAAATGTAAATATCTCATCTACAGCTAATATAGAATCTGGTTTCGTCAAACTTCCCAATACTGCGAATATTTCAATCGCCAACATGGGTTCCAACTCTAATAGATATCTTAGAGTTAATGGGACGGGAACAGGATTGGTATTCAGCGAATCTTCTATTGCAAATACAGGCGATATTGGTGATGTTCAAATTAACTACGGAAGTATTTCAAACGCAGATGTCTTAGTCTGGGATGAAAATACTAATAAGTTTGTTAACAGACCGAGATCTCTTATCGACATAACCTCAATCGATGATATTGATGATGTCAATGTTACCCAATCTAGAGGCGACTTGTTAGTAAGAGTAGTCAACACGTCTAATTCTTCTACATTTGATGGAACATCAAATGGATTTATTACTGGTCGTCTAGACTCTATGAGTGAGTTTGAAATTTCGGGTCAAACAAGCAACAATATTGCTTACACATCAACATCTAATTCATTTATCCAAGTTTATAAGAATGGTGTTAAATTAGCTAATGCAGACTTCACCGTCTCAAACACAACACATATTTCTTTCTCAAACAACTTAGTAGCATCTGAAACGATTAACGTTGTTGAGTTTAATCCACATGCTTTTGTTGTTGGTGACGGAACACCATCTGAACTCAATCAATTAAATTATTCTGATATTAGACTAAAAACAGGTATTGAAAATTACGAAGCATCATCTTCGGTTTTTGATATTGAGACATACTCATATCAATGGAAAGATACAGTAAGATTCCACAACAGGAAAGAAATCGGTTTTATTGCACAGGATCTTGAGAAGTATGTTCCAGAACTTGTCACCGAGAACCCTGACGGCGAGAAGATGGTTGATTACGGAAAGATGACTGCAGTTCTTCTTTCGACAATCAAACAATTAAATAAGAGAGTAGAAGCTCTAGAAAGCAAAGTATTTTGCAAAAATCCGGAGGAATAAATGGCTACTCCAACATCAAACACAGATTTTAAAGAATACTGCCTTAGAAAATTGGGTAAGGGAGTAATAGAAATCAATGTGAGCAATGCTCAAGTTGACGATAGGGTTGATGAAGCTATTAACTTTTATCAAGACTATCATTTTGATGGTACTGAGAGAACTTTTTATAAAAAGCAAATAACTCAGACTGATAAAGATAATAAGTATATTACATTGCCAGATAATATCATTGGCGCAGTTAACATGTTTGACATTGGCGATGCTGATAATACTAATAATCTTTTTAATGTTCGTTATCAGATCGCCTTAAATGATCTATACACACTTACGTCTCAGTCTTTAGTGCCATACTATATGGCTTTCCAACACTTAGAACTGTACGAGCAGATTTTAGTTGGAAAGCAACCTATCAGATATAATCGACATAAAAACCATTTTCATATTGATATGGATTGGGACAAACTTGCTGTCGATCAGTATCTTCTCATCGAAGCTTACCAAGTTATTGATCCAGATGAATATACAAAAATGTACGGAGATTACTGGCTCCAAAGGTATGCAACTGCTTTGATTAAAATTCAATGGGGGGAAAACCTAAAGAAGTTCCAAGGTATGCAAATGCCCGGAGGAATGATCATGGATGGAATGTCTATATATAATGAAGGGTTGAGAGATAAGGAGCAGTTAGAAATGGAAATGAGGTCATCATACTCTCTTCCTGCCACTGACATGATTGGCTGAGACGACCGTTTTATGGCTGATGCATTCGTTTATTGTTGGACAGATATTAAGGAATCTAAGTTATATGTCGGTTGGCATAAAGGCACACCGGATGACGGTTATGTATGTTCGAGTAAAGTACTTAAAGAGCAGTATATCAAACGACCAAATGATTTCACTCGAACCATTATAGCAACAGGAACTGTGTCGGACATGGTGTCGTTGGAATCTGCTATTCTGAAAGCTGATGGTGCTGCTACTAATCATCATTACTATAACATGCATAATAATGATGGTAAGTTCTTCTTCAGCCAACACACCGAAGCTTATAAAGAACGATTGAGAGGAAGAAAACTATCGAAGGAAACAAGAGACTTAATATCGGTAAACCATGCTGACGTTAGTGGATCCAAAAATCCAATGTTTGGAAAAACAGCGCAGCTAGGAAAAAAATGGTTTACGGACGGTGTTTCTGAACTTCTTGCTTTTGAGGATAGTGTACCGGATGGATTTATTTCTGGTAGAATTACCAAGGGAAAGGCAAAACCACCGAGAACCAAAGAACATTGCAAAGCTATTTCAGAAGCTAAGAAAGGTAAACCTTCTTCACGCTTGGGGGCTAAATACGAAATAAGAACATGTCCTCATTGTGGTACAGAAGGAGGTGGCGGCAATATGACAAGACATCACTTCAATAACTGCAGGAGTAAGAGATGACCCGTAATACTTACTTCAATCAGTACACGACAACGACAGAACAACAGATGCATGAAGATTTGATTATCGAATCTATCCAGATTTATGGGTTCGATATTGATTACATGCCTAGAATCTCTTTAGGTACTGATTCCATTTATACTGAATACACTAGTTCTGCCTTTGTAGATGCTATTCCAGTAGAGATGTATGTAAAAAATGTTTTAGGTTTTGAAGGTGAAGGAGATTTTGTTTCTAGGTTTGGTCTGGAGATTAGAGATCAGGTAACTTTTACAATTGCACAAAAAAGATTTGACCAAGAAATAGCTAACGGTGCGTTTGTAAGCACATACTCATCTGCTAATGTAGCAATATCCAATAACGTCTACACTGATCAGGCCATTTCTATTTCCAGACCTAGAGAAGGTGATTTGCTGTATTTTCCTTTAGCAAACACATTTTTTGAAATAAAATTTGTTGAACATGAACAAATCTTCTATCCTTTAGGAAAACTACAAACTTACGATTTAAGATGTGAAACGTATGAGTATTCTGGAGAAATTTTTGCTACAGGTAACAATACGTTAGACGGATATATGTCAAGCCTGTCACTTGGAGTTGTCTCCGGAAACACCGATTCGGGTGCAAATAATGTTCCGGGTGCAATCAACTTTGAAGTTCAGAAAGAGTTTGATCAGATTGTTGACTTCACGGAAAACGATCCATTTGCTAGTGGAGAATACTGATGTTAGGACATATCTTTTTTCACGATCTTCTCAGAAAGTATGTGGTATCTTTTGGAACTCTTTTTAATGATATTAAATTAAGAAGGACAAACAGGTTTGGGGATGTTATCTCTACTATAGAAGTACCTTTGACGTATGGACCTAAAGAAAAATTTGTTGCCCGATTGCAGGAAGATCCTGATCTAGACAAACAGACTGGATTTACCTTACCCAGAATTTCATTTGAAATGGTAAGAATGGGTTTTGATCCGGGAAGACAGCTTCCAGCTACAAATAAAATTGTTAGCACTTCACAGCCTGAAAAGGCTAAAACAGTTTTTACTGAAGTTCCATATGATATTCAATTTTCTCTAAACATCTACACAGCAACGAATGAAGATGGTGTCAGAATAGTTGAACAAATTCTTCCATTCTTCATACCTCAATTTACGCCAACTGTTGAACTGTTAGAAGATCCTCAAATCATAAAAGACATTCCTATAATTTTAAACGGAGTGACGACTCAGGATCTTTATGACGGCTCCTTTGACCAAAGGAGAGTTTTGGTGCACACAATGGACTTTCTCATGAAAGCATATATGATTGGTCCAGTCGTGGAAAAACCTCTTATTCTTTTTGCAAATACAAATTTCCGTGTGGATGGGTTTACTTCGAATGTTGGAACTGCAGATACGAGTGTAGAAAGTTTCCGTTTCAGACCGGGACAATTTGCAAATGGTCTTCCGACGAGCAATGGCGCTCTTTCTGTTGCAGCAAATACGATATTGCCAAATACAGACTACGGATTTATTACAACATTTTCCTCATCAGTAACAGCAAATGACTCGATTATATCACTATGAATAAAAAAGATTTAAATGAAGTTCTCAATATAGAGGACAGTGTACAGCAAATTATTCAACCTCCCGAAGGTGACGATGATGAACAAATTGATAAAGATTACGAATATACTAGAACTAATCTTTACAACATCATTGAAAGAGGTACAGAAGCTTTAGAAGAAGTGTTGGAGGTTGCAAAGCAATCACAGCAACCTAGAGCTTTTGAGGTTGTATCTACACTTGTTAAAACTATTTCTGATGCAAACAAAGATCTTTTAGAACTTAAGAATAAGCAGAAAGCTTTAAAGGGTGAGAAGGCCAAAGCTAAGAATGTTACTAATGCTCTTTTTGTTGGAAGCACTGCAGATCTTCAGAAGATGATTAAGGACATGAAGAAATGAGTGATGATAGGAAAGAAGCTTATCTAGGTAATATGAACCTCAAACGTTCTGGTGTTGAGGTAGAATACACACAAGAGGAAATGCAGGAGTTTATCAAGTGCGCTCAAGATCCTCTTTATTTCTTTGAAAATTATATCAAGATTGTAAACGTAGATAAGGGTCTTATTCTTTTTGAACCATACGATTTTCAAAAAGAGATTATTGATCTTTCCGTAAAAGAAAGATTTGTAATCTGTAAACTTCCGAGGCAGTCTGGCAAAACAACAACAATTGCTGCCGTTCTTCTTTGGTATGTTTTGTTCACGGAAAGTTTTTCGATTGCAATTCTTGCTAACAAGATGCAGCAGTCTAGAGAAATTCTTAGTCGTATTCAGCTTGCCTACGAACACTTACCCAAGTGGCTCCAGCAGGGGGTCATAGAGTGGAACAAAGGTAATATTGAACTGGAGAATGGTTCAAAAATTCTTGCCTCTGCTACATCCTCCTCCGCTGTACGTGGTGGATCTTTTAACCTGATCTACATGGACGAGCTTGCATTCGTATCACCCAACATTCAAGAAGAATTCTTTGCCTCCGTTTACCCAACAATTTCATCCGGTAAAACATCCAAGATTCTTATTACATCTACACCAAACGGTCTAGACATGTTCTACCGAATTTGGTCTGACTCGGAACAAGGCAAAAACTCTTACAAGAGAGTTGAAGTGAACTGGTGGGATGTTCCGGGTAGAGATGAGAATTTTAAGAAAGAGACAATTGCAAACACGTCTGAAGAACAGTGGCGTGTGGAATTTGAATGTGAGTTCTTAGGATCTCAGTTCACTCTCATCGATCCTAAGTTTCTCAGACAGATGTATCCTGAGAAACCTACAACATTTAATGACAGAACGGCAATCTACGCAGAACCGGAGCCAAACAAAATCTATGTCATGACATGTGACGTAGCTAGAGGTGTTAATCTTGACTACTCAGCCATTTCTGTCATCGACGTAACACAGGTTCCTTACAAGATGGTTGCTAGATTCAAAGCAAACAACGTGACTGTCCAAGAGTTCCCAAAGGTAATTTATGAATTGGGAATGAAATATAACGAAGCCTTTTGTATGGTCGAGATTAACGATGTTGGTCAACAAGTGGCTGACATTCTTGAGAGAGATTTGGAATATGAGAACATGGTCAGCACGTCTTTTAAAGGTAGAGATGGGGTAAAAATCAGTTCTGGCTTTGGTGGTGTTCACATGGTCAATGGTCTCAGAACAACACTAAAAACAAAGAAGATTGGTTGTTCAAACTTAAAAACTCTTATCGAGAACAAAAAACTTATTGCCAATGACTTTGAGGTAATTAGTGAGTTGTCAACATTTATTTCTACGGGTCAGACGTTTGCTGCTGATAAGGGAAAGAATGACGATATTGTAATGACTTTGGTGATGTTTGGTTGGATGACGACACAAGATTACTTCAAAAACCTTACAGATACTGACTACGTTCAAAATCTTTTACAAGAAAGAAAAGAGGAAATGGACTCAATGCTTCCGTTTGGGTTCATAAACTCTGGTGATGGATATGAAGATGACGGCTTAGTTTTATAACCAACATCCGGATTTAATAAATATGAGTGCAGTTTCTTATCTAAGGAGAATACGATGGCATTTTTAGTAAGTCCGGGAATTCAGGTCAGAGAATTTGACCTAACTACTGTCGTTCCTGCAGTAGCCACAACTGAGGGGGCGATTGCTGGTGCCTTTTCTTGGGGTCCAGTAGAGGAAAGAGTATTAATTAGCAGTGAAAAGGATTTAGTTAACAAGTTTGGTGAACCTACCGAATCGAACTTTGAGACTTTTTTCACAGCAGCGTCTTTCTTAGCATACGGCAATCAACTTTACGTATCTAGAGCTATTGATAGCACAGCTTTCAATGCTACGGCTAATGTTGGTGTAGTTGCTAATACACTTGTTCGTAATGACGATCATTACGAATCTTTAACATTTGGTGATACAGATCTTCTGTATATTGCAAAGTATCCGGGTACAAGAGGTAACAGTTTGCAGATTTCTGTCTGTGATTCTGCTGATGCCTATTCTAATAATCACACCAATTCCGATTCTGATACTTCTGTAGCACTTAAGATTTTTGCTGGTTCTAATACAGCAAACCTTGACATTTCAAACAACGTTGATGGCTTTTCAACTGCAAATAGTGAGATGGCTACGATTAAGGGTAAATTAAACGTTGGTGATTTTTTGGAAGTTGGTAATACTACCCTTGGAACTCAGTTCTTAAGAATTGAAAATATCGGAGATGCTACACGAATTGGCACTTCAAATACATATACTTCCACAATTCGTCTTTCGGAAAAAGTTGCGTTGATCCAAGATATTACTATGGACACTGTAAAGAGAAGATGGGGTTTCTTTAATCTTTTCGACTCAGCGCCCGGAACATCCGATTATGTTTCCGATAGAAACTCTGCTGGAGAAGCAGCAAGAGATGAAATGCACGTTGTAGTCTTAGACGAAGATGGTGGTATTACTGGTCAAAAGAGAACTGTTATTGAAACATTCTCTAACTTATCTAGAGCGTCTGATGCTAAAACGGCAGATGGTTCTACAAACTATTATAAGACTGTACTGAATAATCAGTCCGAATGGGTTTGGTGGGCAAATGATAGGTCTGGTGCTGCTTCTGCAACAGCAACTAATATCGCTGAGTCAACAAATGAGGATCCCCTTTATCTTTCCTTCAGTCAAGGAACAGGAGAAGGTGACGAAGGAACTATTTCTCTTGGCGCTCTGCAGAGTGCTGCAGATTTCTTTGCTGATCCAGAAAAAGTAGACATTTCTATTATTATGCAGGGCAAAGCAAGAGGTGGTTCAAATGGAACTACTTTTGCAAACTATCTTATTGATAATATTGCTGAAAAGAGACTTGATTGTGTTGTTACAATTTCTCCTGATAGAGCAGACGTTGTAAATAACAGAATTGATCCTTTAAACGATGTAACGGCATTCAGGAACACCTTAAGAGCATCTTCTTACGGAGTTATGGATTCTGGCTACAAGTACATGTATGATAAGTACAATGATGTATTCAGATATGTTCCTTTAAATGGTGATATTGCAGGTCTTATGGTTAGAACTGACAATCAAAGAGAGCCTTGGTACTCTCCTGCCGGATTTAACAGAGGCGAGATCAAGAATGTTGTTAAGCTTGCTTACAACCCGGATCAGGCTGATAGAGATGTTCTTTACCGTGCTGACATTAACCCTGTCGTTAAGTTCAAAAATCAAGGCAACATCCTGTTTGGTGATAAGACACTTCTCGGTAAGCCTTCTGCATTTAGCAGAATCAATGTTAGAAGATTGTTCATTGTTCTTGAGAAGGCAATTGCAACTGCTTCTAAATTTACTTTGTTCGAACTGAACGATGAATTTACAAGAGCGCAGTTTGTATCTCTGGTTGAGCCATTCCTGAGAACGGTTCAAGGTCGTAGAGGTATTACAGACTTCAGAGTTGTTTGTGATGAGACAAACAACACGCCAGAAGTTATCGACAGAAATGAATTTGTTGGCGACATCTACATCAAACCAGCAAGATCTATTAACTTCATTAGATTAAACTTCGTTGCAGTAAGAACCGGAGTGGCGTTTGAAGAAGTAGTAGGAAGATTCGGAGGATAAAGTAAATGGCTTTTAATATTAACTCTTTTAGAGAAGAACTTGAGTTTGGTGGGGCTAGAGCCTCACTATTCTCTATCGAACTCCAAAACCCGGTAGACTCTAGGGGTGATGATAAAATTCGTTTCATGGCTAGAGCTACGGCAATCCCATCATCTTCTATTGGCTTCTCTGAAGTTCCTTACTTCGGCAGAACCATTAAAGTTGCTGGTCAAAGACGATACGATGATTGGCTGATCACAGTAATCAACGATGAAGACTTTGCTGTAAGACATGCTCTTGAAGCTTGGCACAACTCTTTGAACTCTCACGAACCTAACGTAAGAGATTCTGGGTATCAAAGACCTGTATCTTACAAAAGAGACGGTTCTGTTATCCAGTATTCTAAGTCTGGCGACATTCTTAGAAAGTATAAGTTTGTTGGTTGTTTCCCTTCCGATCTTACTGCTATCGGTCTTGACTGGGCGCAGTCGGATGTTATTGAAGAGTTTCAAGTAAACTTCAAATATGACTATTGGTTGTTAGATGAGTCTAGAAGTGTTAGAACTAATACAGTAGCACCCGGCAATCAAGGCGAATTTGTTGCTGAAGGTCGAGCACTTTAAAATAAGGTATAGTTGATGGAAATTTTTGGTTTTAATATTAATCGTGTTCAAAAAGAACACGAAGACAATAAAACAGTAAAGACATTTACACAGCCAGAGTTTGATGATGGTTCTATCAGCGTCAGCACTGGTGGGTTTTATGGGTCTTATGTTGATCTTGATGGATCCGTAAGGAATGATGTTGAATTAATTAATAGATATAGAGATATGGCAATGCAGCCCGAAGTTGAGGTTGCTGTTGATGATATTATCAATGAGGTGATTAATCCTGATGAAGCTGGTGATACACTAAAAATTTCCCTCGACAAAGTTCCAGTTGGTGCAACGCTTAAAAAATTAATTTACACGGAATTTGAGAAGGTTGTTGAACTTCTTGAATTCCGTGAAAAATCCTATGAGATGTTTAGAAAGTGGTATGTTGATGGTAGACTTTATTATCATGTAGTCATTGACGAACAAACGCCTGAGATAGGCATTCAAGAATTAAGGTATGTTGATCCGAGAAAGATCAAAAAAGTTGTAGAATTTGAAGAAGTAAAAGATCCTAATACAAAAGCTTCTGAAAAGAAAATCAAAAATGAATACTACATGTATAATAATGACGGTTTTCTAGGATCAAATGTATCGGCCATGCCTCAGACGGCATCGACAATTAAAATTGCAAAAGACTCTATCATTTACTGTGATTCTGGAATCAATGATAGAGCAAATAAGATGGTTCTCTCCCATCTCCACAAAGCAATCAAACCTGTCAATCAGCTTAGAGCTTTGGAAGATGCTGCAGTCATTTATAGACTTGCAAGAGCGCCAGAAAGAAGAATTTTCTACATTGACGTAGGTAACTTGCCGAAAATGAAGGCAGAACAATACCTCCGTGACATGATGATGAAACATAAGAATAAGCTTGTTTACGATGCTTCATCAGGTGAGATCAAAGATGATCGTAAGTTTATGACAATGTTAGAGGACTACTGGCTTCCAAGAAGAGAAGGTGGTCGTGGCACTGAAATTGGTACACTGCCGGGTGGTAATAACTTGGGTCAGATGGAAGATATCCTTTACTTCCAAAAGAAACTTTATAGAGCACTTAATGTTCCAACTTCCAGAATGGAAGCTGAAGTATCTTATACTCTCGGAAGAGCTTCTGAGATTAACAGAGATGAAGTTAAATTTCACAAGTTCGTGAAGCGTTTAAGAGTAAAGTTTAACGAGTTTATTTACACATGCCTGAAGACACAACTTGTTCTCAAAGGCATTATGAACATTGCAGAATTTGATTCTATCAAAAAAGATATTCTTATTAGATACAATGAGAATAATTTTTACACAGAACTTAAAGAGAACGAAATTTTCAGAGAACGTTTGATGACGCTTAGAGAGGCTGAGCAATACAACGGCAAATACTTCTCAACAGATTACATCAAAAAACACATTCTAAGACAGACAAATTCTGATGTTCAACGTATTATGACAGAAAACATGCTTGAATATCAACAGTCTCAACAGATGCAACAGACAAACTCTTCTGATCAAGAAGAATAAATAAAGGAAACAAAGGAGAACCCAAATGAGTAATGTAAAAAATATTATTCACTATATTGCTGAAGATGACTTAAGCGGTGCTTTGACAGCCTTTAAAGGTGCAATGTCTCAGAAGCTGATTGAGGCTATTGATAAAAGAACCAATGAAATTCAACACGAAATTTCAGAACAATACCCAGAAATCTTTGACTCCGAAGCTGACAAAGAGTTCGTTGCTAAGCATTCGGGAGACGTTGTTGATCATCCAGTAGCTAATGTTGATCAGCCTGTAGATAGAGAGCAGGGACACAGAGAAGCTGACTATGACGATGATGAAGATGAGCAGGTCAACGAAGAGTCTGAGGAAGATCTTGAAGAAGAGTCTGAAGACGATTCGGATGACGAAGAATAAAAGAGGGTAAAAAAATGTCGAAGAAACTTTTATTAGGTAAAGAAAAGAAGGTTAAGACAGAGGACAAGTCAAGCTTTACGTATGCTGCTGCTGAAGCTGCTCTTGCTGATAAAAAGACTTTCGATTTTGACGGAAAGGAATATCCAGTGGAGATTACCAAAGAGAAAGCTAAAGAAATTGTTAATGAAGAATATGATTTTTTCATGGAACAGGTAGAAAAATTCGATATTAGTCCTCTTGAAGATTACGTTCGGAACAAAAACACGTACAAACGTTTGGATAAAATGGCAGAAAGCCACCCAACCAAGTTTAATAAACTTGTTCAGACGGTAGCAAAGTATTTAGATGCGGCTAATATCGCTCGTCCTTCAGACTCACAATTAAAAAATAAAATACAAAATAGAGTAGCAGACTCTTCAATTGTACAATTGCAGAATTTAGTCGGTTCTGATGCAGACGGTAAACTGGGACCAATGACATTTTCTGCAATGATTGGGTACTATCCTAATTTAGAATTCCCGAATCCGCCAGTAACTTGGTCTGATACTTTAGATAATTTTAACAGACAAGTTGAAACAATAAAAACTTTCTTTGGTAACATCCCTAAAAATTGGTTGAACGGATTAGCCACCAATTTAGGAATGATTGCCTCTAATTCTAGTTTTGCGGGTAAAATGCAGGGTATTCTTGGCTCTCTAGGCTTAGTAGCTCTCCCTGTCTCTGTTGTTCTGGCAGTCGGTCTTGGTGGAAGGTTTGCATGGAGAAGATATCTTAAAAGCAGAGAAAAGAAACAGATTGCTAGAGCTTTTGCAAATGACAATGACATTTACAAGGTTCTTGAGGCAAAGGCACAAGAGGCTGTTAAGGACATTCCAAATTTTGATGATATTTTATTAAAAGAGATTATCAGAAAAGCTGAAGCTGCTGAAAAGAGGTTTGGTATCTAAAATGAAACTCATCACAGAATTAAATGAGGAAGTAAGCTTCCTCAAAGAAAACAAATCTGGAAACCCTGAGTATTTCATTGAGGGTATTTTCATTCAAGGTGAAAAGAAAAATAAAAACGGTAGAGTTTATCCTATCGAAATCCTTGAAAAAGAAGTTAAAAAATACTGTGATACTCTTGTTAAAAAGAATAGAGCTTTTGGTGAGTTAGGTCATCCTGAAGGTCCAACAATCAATCTCGATAAAGTTTCCCACATGATTGTAGAGATCAATCAAGATGGACCAAACTTTATTGGTAAAGCTAAAGTTCTTGATACACCAAATGGTAAGATCGTTAAGACTCTTATTGATGAAGGTGCAACACTTGGGGTTTCGACAAGAGGAATGGGTTCTTTGAAATCCAGAGGTGAGTATCAGGAAGTACAAAATGATTTTTCTCTTGCCACTGCAGCAGACATTGTAGCAGACCCTTCTGCTCCTGATGCTTTTGTTAATGGTATTATGGAAGGTGTTGAGTGGGTTTGGGACAATGGAATCTTAAAAGCTTCTACCATTGAAAGATATGAAGAAATCGTTGAAGAGAAAACTAGATCAAATAGTTTGACCCCAGAAGCTAAACTAGCATTATTTGAGAATTTTCTCAAAAACTTATCTAAATAAATAATACTCAGTTAAAGGAGTTTTTAAAAATGGCACGTAGAAGAAAAGTTGTTGAATCAACAAATATTCCTCCAGTAGAGGAACCAACACCAGAGTTGTCCTCTTCTCAGGTGGTAGCTTCGCCCATGCCTTCCGAAAGACCACAAGATAATCCGGTCGGTGAAGGTATGTCAAGAGCAGACAAAAATTCTGCAATCATCAATGCTGTTCTCACAGCAGATGATGCAAAAGTGAATCAGGTACTTGCTACAGTAGCTGAACCTGCTCCAGAGACAACAGAAGCAAAGCCTGAAGACAAAGCAGACGAAATTCCAGATGAAGCTGCTGTCGTCAACCAGTCTACTATCATGGCTAAAGAAGCTGTTGATACTATTTTTGCTGGTGAAGGGCTTTCTGAAGAAGTTAAGAACAAAGCTGCTGCTATCTTTGAAGCAACCATTGCTCAAAAGATGGAAGAAGTAGAAAATCAAATCATTGAAGAAATTTCAGAAGATTTTGAAATTCAGTTCAACAATGAAGTAGAATCTCTTACAGAAGCTGTTGATGGTTTCATTACTGATTCTGTACAAGATTACATGATCGAAAACAAGCTTGTGCTTGATAACGGCATTAAGGGTGATCTTTACGAGAACATGATCACCGACATCTCTAAAGTCATTAAGTCTTACAACATTGCAATTGATGACTCTCAAGTAGAGATGGTTCAGGAAGCTTACAGCGAAGTAGAAGAACTTAAGGGTAAGCTAAACGAACAGATTAAAAAGAACATGAACCAGAGAACTCATATTAATGAGCTTGAGAAGGCTCTGGTTTTCGAGGCAGTTTCTGCAGACCTTTCTTTGATGCAAAGAGACAAGTTAAAGAAATTAGCAGAAAATGTTGATGCTGACAATGCTTCTCAGCTTAATGATAAATTAGTAGCACTTAAGGAAACTTTTGTTGCAAATGAGTTTGATACAGCATCGGTATTAAGAGAAGCAGTGTCTTCCAATGTTTTCTATATGGATGAGCAAGTTGAAGTTGAGCAAAATGATAAATACATCGACAATAATGTAAAGAAATACGTTGATGCAGTTTCTAATCATGTAAAAAAAGTCTAAGTAATAGGAGTTACAAATGAACTTACACGAAAACGTCGTAAATAAGTGGTCTCCTCTCCTTGATCATCCAGATCTGCCAGAGATTGAGAATAGCCACAGAAGAGCAGTGACAGCACAGTTGCTCGAAAACACCGAGAGATCCATTGCAGAGCAAGCTGGCTTTGCTCCACAGTCTCTCTTAGAGGCTGCGCCTACAAACGCAATGGGTGCTTCTTCTTCCGTTGCTGGCACAGGCAACGTAGACATCTACGATCCAGTCCTCATTTCTCTGGTTCGTCGTTCCATGCCTAACCTTGTAGCATATGACATTTGTGGTGTCCAGCCTATGACTGGTCCTACTGGTCTGATCTTTGCTATGAGATCCCGTTACGATTCCCAGACTGGTTCTGAGGCAATGTACAACGAAGCTAACACTGGCTTCTCTGCACCTCTTACTGGCGCTGCTTCTAACGAAGAAGGTGAAGCTGGTCAAAACCTTGGCGATCAGCCTGCTGGTGCAAATACTTCCTACAACTATCAGGGTGGTATTGCAACGGCTGATGCTGAAGCTCTCGGTGGTAACACCACTTACCAGTTCCCAGAAATGGCATTCAGCATTGAGAAAGTTGCTGTGACTGCAAAGTCCAGAGCACTCAAGGCTGAATACACAATGGAACTGGCACAGGATCTGAAGGCGATTCATGGTCTGGATGCAGAAACTGAACTTGCTAACATCCTGCAAGCTGAAGTTCTGGCTGAAATCAACCGTGAAGTTGTTCGTACAATCAACCTGACTGCTGTAACTGGCGCTCAACATAACGTAGCATCTTCCGGTACTTTCGACCTTGACGTTGATTCGAACGGTCGTTGGATGGTTGAGAAGTTCAAGGGTATGATGTTCCAGATCGAGCGTGAAGCAAACCAAGTTGCTAAAGATACTCGCCGTGGTAAGGGTAACATCATGCTTTGTTCTTCGGACGTAGCTTCTGCACTGCAGATGGCTGGTGTTCTGGATTACACCCCTGCACTGAATGCTAACAACCTTGAAGTAGACGACACAGGCAAGACGTTTGCTGGTGTACTGAATGGTCGTATGAGAGTATACATCGATCCTTACTTCATAGGTGGTTCCGGCAACCAGTACATGACCATTGGTTACAAGGGTGCTAACGCATTCGATTCTGGTCTGTTCTACTGTCCATACGTACCTCTGCAGATGGTACGTGCTGTAGGCGAAAACAGCTTCCAGCCAAAGATCGGCTTTAAGACCCGTTACGGCATGGTTGCTAACCCATTCGCTGAAGGCGAAAATGCTGGTGCTGGTCGTATCGAGCAGAATTCCAACAAGTACTACAGAAGAGTAACTGTTGCAAACTTGATGTAATCGAAACTGCACAAATTTATTATGACAAGGGGGCTTCGGCCCCCTTTTTTTATAAATACTATTGGAAATATATATTGGAGTGTAATATGTCTTATTCAAAAATTATTCTTAACGAACAAAAAGATAATAAAAAGAAAAAAAGAAGAGACCTATACCGATTAGGTGCTGCTGCTTTAGCTGGTGGTGCGCTCACTGGTGGTATTGTTGCCAAGCAGACTATTACAAGACCCAATTTAATGAAACATTATAAAGATACTGCTTTAAATGTGGCTAAAAAAATTCAAGCAGATCCAAGTCTAGCTATGGACTACAAAAAACTAGAAAATATGCAGAAAAGAGGAATCATTGCAAGAGCAGCAGTTAAACCTTTAGCGGGCGCTCTTGTTGGTGGAGGAGCTGCTTTGGGTCTTGAAGCATTAAGACAAAAATTCCGTGATAGAAAAAATAAAAAAAAACTAAAAGAAGCAGATAAAAAGGATGACTTGTATTACAGACAAGTAGATCTTGATCCTTATGCTCCAAAATATACTGCTTCTCAATTAGCATCCACTGCTGGGGGTATCACAGGAGGTGCTTTAGGATATACGGCAGGTCTTGCTGGTGGGCAAAAAATTGGATCTGCTCTTGGAAAGGCATTGGGAATGGCAAGTCCTGTTCCGGGTCTCGGTATTGTTGGTGCTGGTATTGGTGGCGCTTTGGGTGGAGCAGCAGGAACCATTGGCGCTTATCAACTTGCTAAGATGGCAAGACCAAAGAAGAAAAAGCCTAAGAAACTGGTACAGTATTACAGATAATGGCTATTAAAAATTCACAGCCTTCTTCTTTAAACTATATTCAACCTAATAATTTTACGTTTAGGGTAAAAAGGCTTCCTGACCTAAATTTTACGGTACAGTCTATTAACGTTCCCGGCATTTCTGTTGGACGTGTTGATCAGCCAAATCCTATTCAAAGTTCTCCTTTACAGGGCGATAGATTGTTCTTTGCAGATCTTTCTGTTGCTTTTCTTGTAGATGAAAATATGGAGAACTACAGAGAAATCTTTACATGGATGAGTAGAGTAACAAACCAAAGTTGGAAGCTTCCCGGTGACTACCATTACTCTACTGTTAGAGATGCTAAACCTGCTTCTGATGAAGGTTTATTTTCAGATATTTCAATTAATATATTGACTTCAGCTAAAAATCCTAATATAAGATTAAAGTTTACTGATGCTTTTCCTATTCAGTTATCGGATCTGCTGTTTGATTCACAAACAGATCCATCTCAGTTTGCAAAAGCACAAGTGGTATTCACATATAGAGATTATGATTTCGAAATAGTTGGTGGTTGATGAACTTACAAGATATCTATGATAGTTGGGAACAAGATTCCAAATTTGAAAGAGATCTTCTTACAGAAGAAACGTTAAAAATTCCAAGACTACATTCTAAGTATCTTAGAATGCTTTCTGAAGCAAGACTCAAACACAAAAAATATGAGTCTGATTACAAAAAACTTTTTCGTCTTAAACACGAATATTACAGAGGTGATCTAGATAAAGATACCCTCAAAAAAATGGGATGGGAACAAAACCCACTCAAGATTCTACGTCAAGACTTAGATATGTATATTCAACAAGATGAAGATATTATTGAATTGTCAACAAGAGTATCAATTCAAAAAGAAAAAATTTCTCTAATTGAATCTGTAATGCAGCAGATAAACAACAGAGGATATCAAATTAAATCAATTATTGATTGGGAAAGATTTAAAGAAGGCTTGAATTGATAGAAATTAAAAAAGTTAATGAAGTTCATATAAAGGTTGATTGTACTGAAGATATTGCATTTGAACTAAGTGATTTGTTCACCTTCGAAGTCCCCGGTGCAAAGTTTACTCCCATCTATAAGAAAAAATTATGGGATGGGAAAATAAGACTATTCAACATAAGAAAAAAGACATTGTATGCAGGTCTTCTTGATCATGTGAAAGAATATTTCGATCAAAAGGAATATGAATATAATGTTGATTATCCTACAGACCCTTTATCAATAAAAGACTTTCAGTCTTTTGTCAGGGACATAGGCGTCCCTGACTCTATTAAACCTAGAGATTATCAGATAGAAGCTGTTAAGCATGCTGCTGCTAACTCTAGAGCATTACTACTCTCTCCTACTGCTTCAGGTAAGTCTTTAATCATTTATTTGCTTACAAGATTGTATGAAGAGAAAACTCTTATTATTGTTCCTACTACATCTCTTGTTTACCAGATGAGAGATGATTTTGTTTCTTACGGTTATGATATTGATAACATTCACTGCATTATGTCTGGTAAGGAAAAGGTTTCTGATAAGCCTGTTGTTATCTCTACGTGGCAGTCAATCCATAAGGAATCTAATAATTTTTATTTTCCCTATAAGGTCATTATAGGCGATGAAGCTCACTTGTTCAAGGCTAAATCGTTAACGAGCATCATGGAGAAGACAACTGACGTTCCGTATAGGTTTGGGTTCACAGGAACGCTGGACGGTTCTTACACCAACAAGCTTGTTTTAGAAGGACTTTTTGGTCCTGTCAGGAAGGTCACAACGACTAAGGAATTGATGGATGCGGACCACTTAGCTTCTATGAAAGTGAAGTGTATCGGACTTAATCACTCTGACGAAGTTAAGAAGAACATGAAGTCTGCCACTTACCAGCAGGAGATCGAGTATCTTTGCACAAGTCAGAAAAGAAATAAATTTATTAAAGGTCTTGCTCTTTCGAGCAAGGGTAACACTCTGGTTCTTTTTCAAATGGTCGATAAGCAAGGAAAGATGTTGTTTGATCTTATCAAGGAAAACGGCAGAGATGTTTTCTACGTGGATGGTAAGACAAAACCAGAGGATCGAGAGTATGTCAGAAAATATGCGGAGGAAAATGAGAATGTAATTATAGTGGCGAGTTATGGCGTTTTTAGTACGGGTGTGAACATCAAAAATCTTCACAACGTAATCTTTGCATCGCCTTCAAAATCACGAGTTAGAAACCTTCAGTCCATCGGAAGAGGTCTTAGAAAGTCATCCAAAAAAGACAAAGCCGTTATATACGATATTTTTGACGACATACGGTATAAGAAGAAAGAAAATTATACCTACCTACATTTTAAAGCACGTTTGAAAATATATACTGAGGAGAAGTTTAATTTTAAAGTTTATGGGTTTGATATATGAAAAAGAAAAAACCAGTCAATTATATTGACAACAAAACATTTTACCTAAGACTTGTTGAGTATCAAAAAGAATGCTATGACGCGGACAAGGAAGAAAGGGAGAGACCAATCATTCCAAATGACATTGCTATCTGTCTGCAAACCATTGCTACTAGGCTGGCAACCAAACCAAACTACTCTGGTTACATCTTCAAGGATGATATGATTGGGGATGGTGTGGAGAATGCATTTGAGGCTGTTATGAAGTTTGATCCTGCAAAGGGAAGCAACCCTTTTGCATATTTCACACAGATCATCTGGAACGCTTTCATTAGAAAGATTGAGAAAGAGAAAAAGCTTCTTTTGATCAAGAAAAAATACTATGATCACAAGTACGTAAATCAGGAGCTTGTCGATTATTCTCTTTCAGACAAGGCAACTTTGCCGTATGCTGACACATATATTCAGAATGACTACATGGACGCACTAGAGAAGAAGCACGAAGAAAAGAATGGCTAAAATTGTTTTGATTGCTGATACACACTATGGTGTTAGAAATGATAATGTAAACTATCATACTTACTTTGCAAAATTTTTTGATAATGTGTTTTTTCCATACCTCAAGAAAAATAAAATTGATAAGGTAGTCCATCTTGGGGATGTCGTAGATCGTAGAAAATACATCAACTTTTTGACCGCTCATAATCTACGAAAGACATTCCTCCAGCCTCTAGAGGATATGGGTATGGAGATGGATATTATCGTTGGCAATCACGACACGTTCTTCAAGAATACAAATCAGATCAATGCAATTGATGAAGTTGTCAGAAGATATAAGAATATCAACTTCTATAAAGATCCCGAAGAGGTAGATCTTTTTGGTGTTCCGACTCTGTACCTTCCTTGGATATGTAAAGAAAATCATAAACAGAGTATGGACATGATAAAACTGTCTGAGTCTCGTTTGTGTATCGGTCATCTTGAGATCGAAGGTTTTACTATGCAACCCGGTCAGCTTAGTAAAGAGGGTCTTAGTCCATCAATATTTAAGAAGTTCGAGAAGACTCTTTCTGGACATTTCCATCACCGATCAGACAGTAACGGCATTTACTATCTTGGTTGCCCGTATCAAATGAACTGGTCGGATTACGGTTTCGTAAAGGGGTTTCACCTTCTAGACACCGATACACTAGAATTGACCTTTATTGAGAACCCTTATTCAGTCTATACAAAATTCGTTGTAGACGGTACGGATCATTTTAAAAACGCTGTTTCAAAAGCTAGTGTTAAAGACCATTACGTTCGTGTTGTCGTCAAAGAGAAAGTTGATGTTGAGGCGTTTGATGATTTTATTGGTCAGATAGAATCTTTCTCTCCGTATGAGGTAAAAATAGTTGACGAAACTATGATTTATCAAGAGAGTAGTTCGGACGTGGATGTTGAAAATATTGAAAACACAAAAGAGATTATCGACAAATATATTGGTCTTATCGAGACAGATGTTGATCTCGATAAACTCAAAACCAAAATTCATGACATTTACTACAAGGCAATGAATGCAGAATAATGCACATCAAGTTTGAAAAAATTCGTTGGATGAACTTCCTTTCTACCGGGAATGTGTTTACCGAGATAAATCTCTCAGAACACAAGACCAGATTGATTGTTGGTGACAATGGTTCGGGTAAGTCTACGATCCTAGATGCTCTTACATTTTGCCTATACAACAAGCCATTCAGAAAAATTAACAAACCTCAACTTATTAATTCTATCAACAAGAAAAATTGTCTTGTTGAGTTAGAACTTGAGACAGGTGGAAATAAATATAAGATAATAAGAGGCATAAAGCCCAATGTGTTCGAGATCCACAAGAATGGTGAACTGTTAAGCCAAGATGCAGCAAACAAAGATTACCAAGAGGTTCTTGAAAAGAATATTCTCAAACTAAACTACAAGTCTTTCTGTCAGGTGGTGATCGTGGGATCGGCATCCTTTGTTCCTTTCATGCAACTGAACACAGCTTCCAGAAGAGAAGTGATTGAAGACATTTTGGACATTAAGATTTTTTCATCTATGAGCAGTTTGGTCAAAGATGAGATTTCTTCTCTAAAGACTAAACTTTCCCAAAACTCTGACAAAAGAAGTCTGAAGGAGGAAAGTATCAGGATGTTTAAAGAGACTCAGAAAAAGCTTAATCGTAACACTGAGGAACTTATAACCAACTACAACAAAAAAATAGATGAAACCAAATCAAAAATCGAAGATGCTCAGAAAGAGGTTGATGTGCTTATTGAGCATGTGTCTGATTTCGATGAAATTAAAAATAAGAGTAGAGATTTTAATCAAAAGCTGAATGAGATTCAAAAGTTTGAATACGGCATCAAACAGAAATTGGGTAAGATCAAAAAAGACATAGATTTCTATGACAACAATGAGCAGTGTCCGACATGCAATCAGGATATCGAAGATAGTTTTAGAGAGAAGACGAAAGAATCAAAGTCGAAAAAGATAACTGAGTATGAGGAAGGACTGAAGGCTCTTTCGGATAAGAGTCAGAAGATCAATTCTAGAATTGAGCAGATCTCGAAAATTCTTGAACAGAAGACGCAGAAGAATATTGAGTTGTCTGAAAAGAACAATGAGATAAAGATGAACAATAATTATATCTCTGATATTGTTCGTGAGATTGATAAGCTCAACAAAGAACGAAAACAAGATCAGGATGATAGTGAACTTGTTAAGCTTCAGGACGAATTCAAAGAACTTAAAAAAGAATATCTTGTCCTTAAGGAAGAGGCCAGCATTCTTGAGGTGGCTGTGTCTCTCCTCAAAGACGGCGGGATCAAAGCAAAAATAGTTAAACAATATGTTCCCATTATGAATTCTCTTATCAACAAGTATCTACAGGCTATGGACTTCTTCGTCAGTTTTGAGCTTGATGAGGGCTTCTCAGAGAAGATTCTGTCACGACACAGGGATGTTTTTAGTTATGACTCTTTCTCAGAGGGAGAGAAGTTTAGAATTGATCTTGCTCTTCTTTTTACATGGAGAAAGATTGCAAAACTCAAGAACAGTGTTTCGACAAACATTTTGATTATGGATGAAGTGTTCGACTCCTCCTTGGACTCTGGAGGAACAGATGACTTTATGAAACTAATCAATGAAACAGATGACATGTCTAACATTGTCATCATCAGTCACAAAGGAGATCAGTTATATGATTCCTTTGACAATGTTATAAAGTTTGAAAAGGTGAAAGGTTTTAGTAAGGTTGCGTAATGAATGATTTAAAAATTGTTGATCCTAAAGATGATATTCTCACAACTAAGTTGGATCCCTTTGATTTTAATAAACCAGTTGAGGATCCGAGAAAATTGGCTATCGAAATGGTTGAGACGTTAAGAAAACATAAGGCACTTGCGTTGTCGGCCAATGAGATTGGGGTGAATGCAAGAGTTATTGTTTTGGATGCAGAGCCAATTTTTGCAATGTTCAATCCTGTTGTGACAACTACTTTTGGAGAAGAAGTTTACTTAGAGGAAACTGATATCACACGGAAAGATATCATCTGTAAGGTCAAAAGACCTTCTGGTGTTCGGGTTAGGTTTCAAGATATCAACGGAGAGTTTAACGTAGAAAAATTTGTTGGTTTGACTGCTAGAAATCTTCTTCACCATATTGACAATATTAACGGTCAGGTGTTCTACAATAAGGCTACGTCTTATCACAGACAGCAAGCTTTGAAAAACAGGAAAAAAGTTGTCAAACAAAAATGAGCAATTTTAAGTACAGAGAAAATGAAATCTTATTCGAGGTTGAAGAGTATATTGAATCAACCTATAGCCAACACTACAAAAGCAAGAAAACAGACATGCAGGCTGTAGATGTTTGGGAAGCTTTAGGAACACTCGAATGGACAGCAAGAGATAATGCTTTAAAATATTTGCTCAGATACGGAAAAAAAGATGGTAAAAACAAAAAAGATCTGTTAAAAGCAATTCATTACATTATATTAATGATGTACACACTTGAAGAGGAAAATAGAAATGCTCCTACATCCTGAATCACAGTTCACAGACACTAAAATCACTGATGTTGAAAAGGGTGATGTGCAGCCTAATGCTGTAGATATTCGTCTGGATGAGGTAGAAAAGATTGAGGCTTCTGATTTTGTCTTAGATGATAATGAAAAGAAGCACAGAATTACGTCTAAACTATCAGTACATGCTGATGGGTTTTATGTTTTAGAACCGGGTTCTTATAAAGTTACGATGAAAAACAAGGTCCAGATTGGACAACAGGAAGCTGGTGTTGTTATTAGTAGATCAACACTTATTCGTAACGGTGTTTATCTTTGTTCAGGTCTTTATGATACAGGGTACAAAGGTTCTATGGTTGCCTTGTTGGTTGTTACTACAGGCACAGCAAAGATTAAGAAAGGTACTAGAATTGGTCAGTATCTTATTTTGGAATCAGAAAGCAATGGTGAGTACCAAGGCAATTATGGTGAATAGTTTGGTTTAACAAAAACGAGGTAGATAATGAAAACTGAAATTTCTATTGAGGAGTTACAGAAAAGGAAATTGTTTGTGGCAACACCAATGTACGGTGGTCAATGTCACGGCATGTTTGCAAGATCGACAGCAGATTTGGCTGCTGTTTGTGCAAAGTATAATATTGAGATTCGATTTTATTACCTTTTCAATGAGTCTCTGATCACAAGAGCAAGAAATTATTGTGTTGATGAATTCATGAGGTCTGGCTTTACACACCTCATGTTTATTGACTCCGATATTGGTTTTGATCCTAAAGACGTGCTTGCACTTATGGCATTACAAGATGAAGAATCTGAGTACGATATTATTGCTGGACCATATCCAAAGAAAAACATCTCTTGGGAAAAGATTAAACAGGCAGTAGATCAGGGTGTTGCTGATGATGATCCAAATCAACTTGAACACTTTGTAGGTGATTATGTTTTTAATCCTGTTGCAGGTCAGAAGGCAGTTCCAATCAACGAACCTGTAGAGGTTGGTGAGGCAGGTACGGGCTTTATGATGATTCGTCGGGAGACCTTCGAAAAGTATGATGAGGTTTATCCAGAATACAAGTACAAGCCTGATCATGTTAGAACACAGCATTTTGATGGCTCTAGAGAGATTATGGCATACTTCGATTGTATCATTGATCCAGAATCGAAGCGGTATCTGTCAGAGGACTACATGTTCTGTTACAACACACGCAAAGCAGGAATGAAGGTGTGGTTGTGTCCTTGGATGGAACTTAAGCATTGCGGATCATACATCTTTGGTGGTAGTCTTGGCGCATTGGCACAGATCGGTGCTGTTGCTACTGCAGATATGAACCAGCTTAAGAAGACGAGAAAGTGATGAATTTATCGAAAGAAACGATTGATATTTTGAAAAACTTTTCAACTATCAATCCTTCTGTCTACGTGGAGTCTGGGTCTTTGATCCAGACTACCTCACCATATGAAAATGTCTTTGCGTTTGCGTATGTGAGTGAGACTTTCGACAAGCCTTTTGGGATCTATGAGTTATCTAGATTTCTTAATATTGTCTCTATGATGCCTAATCCTGAATTTGATTTTGATGAAAAGTTTGTTGAGATTAAGTCAGGAAGACACAGCGTAAAATACCAGTACGCTTCTAAAGATATGATTATCTACAAGAAAGTAGATCCAAATCATGTCACTTCTTTCGAAGGAAGTATAAATTTCACCATGTCTAAAAATGATGTAATTGTTCTTAGAAAGGCTGCAGCTCTTCTAGACATGCCAGAAGCACAGTTTCAGTGTGAAAATGGCAAGATTGTCGTAAGAGCAGTTGATCTCGAAAATGGAACAATTGATGATTGGACAACCATCATAACAGAAACAGAACACGAAGATACCTTACCAATAACGTTTTCTTTCGATAGTCTAAAGCTTATCGACGGAGACTATGATGTGTGTCTTGATGCTAATTCTCCGTTTGGCGTTTTCAAAGGTAAAGAAACGCCAGTGGTTTATGCTGTAAGTGTTCGAGGTGATGTATGATTGTTGGTGAATCTATTTGGGCTGAAAAACATCGTCCTAAAAAAGTTAGTGATGTTGTATTGCCAGAAAATATCAAAGAGAAACTGCAACGTTTTGTAGATAAAGGTGATCTACCAAACTTGTTATTTTCTGGTACATCTGGCGTTGGTAAAACTACGGTTGCCAAGGCCATGTTGGATGAGTTGGGTTGTGATTACATTGTGATCAACGGTTCCTTAGATGGAAACATTGATACATTGAGAGTTAAGATTAAGCAGTTTGCTTCGGCAGTTTCGATGACAGGTAGTAGGAAGTATGTCATACTTGATGAAGCTGATTATCTAAATCCTAACTCAACACAACCCGCTCTTCGAAACTTTATGGAAGAATTTTCGAAGAATTGTGGTTTTATCCTGACGTGCAATTATGCTAATAAGATTCTTCAACCTCTTAGATCACGTTGTTCACATGTAGAATTTAAGATCAACAAAGAAGAAAAGGCAAAAATTGCCTCACAATTCTTCAAGAGATTGAAGGGTATTCTGGACGAAGAAGGTGTTGAATACGATAAGAAAACAGTAGTTCTTCTTATGGAAAAGTACTTCCCCGATTTTAGAAAAATTTTAAATGAGGTGCAGTATTTTTCCTCTACGGGTGAACTTGTAGCAGAAGCAGTTAGCTCTTTCGATGAAGAGTATCGATCTCTATTCAAACACCTTAAAGAGAAAAACTTTACTGAAGTTCGTAAGTGGGTGTCTCATAACAATGACATTCATCCTGATACTCTTTATGCCAACATCTACTCCAACGCTTCTGAGTATCTTGAAAAGGCTTCTATAGCACAGCTTGTAATTATCCTTGCGGATTATCAATACAAACAAGCTTTTGTGGCCAATCCAGAAATCAACACGACTGCGTGTTTGACAGAAATTATGGCTGGGTGTGTGTTTAAGTGAAACTCTTCGACTATGTGAAAAACATTTCAGCAGAAAAAGATCCTGTGGATGAAGTGGGATCGGAATATGACGCTTACATTGTGAACAAAGCTTTCTCTTTGTATCCTGATACTATTCTTGCTGCTAATGAAATGAATATGAGGCCAGATATTCCAAATAAGAGGCATTATGACTATTTGCACAGTATCACTAGGAAGAAGAAGAGATACACGCCTTGGCCGAAAAATAATTTCTCAGAAGACGAAAAGTTAATATCTAAAATATATAAATACAACCAGCATAAAACAAAACAGGTAATGAAGTTGTTGTCTGAAGAACAAATAAATATGCTGAAAGAAATGTATGATGAAGGTGGGGTATGAACGCAGATATTATTGATTCGTTTGTTGAGGTTGATCTTGAAAGTGAAGACGACTTTCGGAAAATCAGAGAGACACTTACTAGGATAGGTGTATCCTCTAGGAAGGAAAAGAAGCTTTTCCAATCCTGTCATATTCTCCATAAACAAGGTAGATATTATATTGTCCATTTCAAACAGATGTTTGCATTGGACGGTAAGCCTTCTAACATGGAAGAAAACGACACAGGCAGACTCAATACTATTGCTAATCTTCTTGCAGAATGGAACCTCCTGAAAGTTAAAGATCCAGAGAAGACAAAAGCACCTGTTGCATCAATGAGCCAAATTAAAGTGGTTCCCCATAGAGAAAAAGACGAATGGGACTTAGTACCAAAGTATAATATTGGCTCTAAAAAAATACCTTGATCTCTAATTACATTTTGTATAAATAGAACCATTGAATGCCGAAAGGGTTCAATGGTTCTTTTTTGCTTTATACAAGGAGAAAGTATATGAACAAGGTATATTACAATTCGCCGTTTTTCATTGGTTTAGAAAAAACGTTAGAAACCCTTGAAAATTTGTCCTCACAACAACCCAATTATCCGCCATATAATATTATTGAAACAGATGAACATAATTTTATTATTCAGTTTGCTGTTTCTGGTTTTGGTGAAAGTGAGTTAAAGGTTGTTCATGATGGGTCTACTGCCAATAGAATCTTGACCGTTACAGGCGAGAGACAGAAAGAAGAAGGTAGTGAGATAGATTATAGTTACCATCATCGTGGAATCTCGATGAAAAATTTCGAAAAGAAATTTACGTTGGGAGAATATGTTGAGGTAAGTTCGGTGACATTGAGACAAGGTATTTTAGAGATCAAGCTTGTCAAAAATATTCCTGAAGCACAGCGGCCAAAAGAATATAAGATAGAGTCGTAGTTCAAAGCCCCCGAAAGGGGGCTTTTTTAATGGATATGGCTGTGTTAACATCTGTGAAACTAAGGAGAATGTATGAAGTTCTACACACGGTGTGACAACATCAAAGGTTTCTATAACATTCGTGGCTATGAGAATGGTAAGCCTTTCTTCGAAAAACACAAAGTCGAATATTACCATTTTGAAGTTGCGCCAAAAGGCACACAAACTACTTTAAAGACTTTAGATGGTAGGGGTGTTGTTAGGAAAGATTTCCGTAGTAGACGGGATATTGATGCGGCGAGACAGCAAATATCCGAAACTGTCAATCGTGAATATTACGGTATGGAATTAACTCTGTATCCTTTTATCAACAAAAACTATCCAAATCAGATTGAATATAATTCAAAATATATTCGTGTTGTGAATATTGATATTGAGATTGCTGCTGATGATGGCTTTCCCGACATTGGAGAGGCGTTGAAGCCTATAACTGCAATAACAATGTATTTCAATGGAACCTACTATCTTTATGGTATAGGTGAATATGTGAAACACAGGGATGATGTTGTTTACAAGCGTTTTGAAAATGAAAGATCTTTGATTCTTGGTTTTGCTGAGGATTGGAGAAAGATAAGTCCTGATGTCGTTACTGGCTGGAACGTTGAAGGGTTCGACATACCCTACATGATTAATAGGTTCGAACGTGTTGCCGGAAATTCGACCGCTTTGAAGCTATCGCCTTGGGGTGAAATTCTTGAAAAAAATATCACAAAAAGAGGTAAGTTTGGCGAAGAAACACATACCGTCAAAGACGTAAAAGGTTTAACTGTTCTTGATTACCTAGTTCTGTATAAAAAATTTACATATAAAGAACAGGAGAATAATAAACTAGACACCATTGCTAATGTAGAGCTTGGAGAGAAGAAGGTAGATTACTCAGAGTATGGCTCTCTTTTAAGCTTGTATAAGAACGATTACCAAAAATTTTGTGAATACAACATCAAAGATGTTGAGCTTGTTCAAAGGCTTGATGAAAAACTTGGTTTGTTGGAGTTGGTATATGCGCTTTCGTATGACGCAAAGGTAAATTTTTCAGATTCTTTGACGACTGTAAAAATGTGGGATGTGATTATTCACAACCATCTTTTTAAGGATAATATCGTAATTCCGGGAAAGCCTTTGGAGGTTGAAAAGGGAGAGAAAATCAAAGGTGGTTTTGTGAAAGAACCTATACCCGGAATGTATGAGTGGGTGTGTTCTTTTGACTTGGACTCACTGTACCCACATTTAATCATGCAGTACAATATTTCACCAGATACGTTTAGGGGCCATATAGGAAAAAGCGTTACTGTAGATAGTATTCTTTCAAATACCTGCAATATGCAGGATATTCAAAGGCAGCTAGACGAAGCTAACTGTGCTATGGCAGGATCTGGGTTTGTTTTTTCTAAAGATAAGCAAGGCTTTTTGGCAGAGCTTATGGAGACGATGTATAAAGATCGTGTAAAATATAAGAACATGATGAAGGAATCGTCTAAGAAGTACAAAGAGACGGGTGACGAAAAGTATAAGCGTGATGTGACACGTTTTCACAACATGCAGATGGCTAAAAAAATTCAGTTGAACTCTGCTTATGGTGCTTTGGCGAATGAATGGTTTCGATGGTTTAACAATAGTTATGCTGAGTCTATCACCTTGTCAGGACAGCTTGCTATCAGGTGGATTCTAAATAACCTGAACGCTTATCTCAATAAAGTTTTAGGAACAACTGATGAAGACTTCATTATTGCGTCAGATACTGACTCTGTTTATGTTGTTTTTGATGAGTTGGTTAAGCGTACTTACGGTGACGTATCTGAAGTACCAAAAAAGAAAATTGTCGGTTTCTTGGATAAGGTCTGTAGCCAAAAAATCCAACCATTTATCGAAAAAACTTATCAAGAGTTGGCTGATTACACTAGAGCGCATTCTCAAAAAATGAGTATGAAGAGAGAGTGTATTGCTGATAGAGGCATTTGGACAGCAAAGAAGCGTTACATTCTCAATATGTATATTAACGAAAATGAGGTATACGATGAACCAAAACTCAAAATTATGGGTCTTGAGGCAATTAAGTCTTCTACGCCTACAGTCTGTAGAAAGTACATTACAGACACAATAAGATTGATTATGGATACGAACGAAAGAGAAGTGATTGAATTTATTTCAAAAATCAAAAGAGAGTATTCTAAGCATTCTTTTGATGAGGTTGCTTTTCCTAGATCGGCAAACAACGTAAAGAAGTATAAAGATACTACAACTATCTATAAAAAAGGTACGCCAATTGCCGTAAGAGGCTCTTTAATATACAATAAAGCTATCGATGATCATGGCCTCACCAATCTTTATGAGGGAATAAAAGATTCTGACAAAGTAAAATTCTGTTATCTCAAAGTTCCCAATCCTGTTAAAGAAAATGTGATTTCTTGCCCGTCTGGGTTGCCGAAGGAGCTTGAATTAGAAAGATATATAGACTACAAGACACAGTTCGAAAAAGGCTATCTTGAGCCTATGAAAGCCATCCTCAATGCTGTAGGATGGGAATACGAAAAGAGAAACACCCTTCCATTTTTATAGGAGTTTGTGATGAGTGATTTTTTTAGAAATCTTGCTGACGAAGTAAAAGATGTCGATAGTAGTATTTTGGCTGATGGTGCAGGAGCCGCTGAATTTACCGGATACATCGACACAGGTTGTCTGATGCTTAATGCGGTACTTTCGGGTAGTCTTTACGGTGGCATTCCAAATAACAAGGTAACAGCCTTTGCAGGAGACCCTGCAACGGGTAAGACATTCTTTGTGTTGTCTGCTGTCCGAGAGTTTTTGAAAGCCAATCCTAAGTCTGGTGTTGTTTACTACGATACAGAAGCTGCAGTAACAAAACAGATGATGGAAGAGAGAGGGATTGACGTAAACAGAGTTATCCTAGCTGAACCAGATACTATTGAGTCTTTTCGTACTCACTCTTTAAAGTTTCTCGACAAATATATGGCAGCAGGGACTAAAGAGGATGAGATGCCGCCGATGATGATGGTGCTTGATTCTTTAGGTATGATGTCAACCAACAAAGAGACACAAGACTCTCATGATGGTAAAGATACCCGAGACATGACAAGATCTCAGGTTATTAAAGGAGCCTTTAGAACCCTGACTTTAAAGCTTGCTCGTGCTAAGGTTCCTTTGTTGATCACTAACCACGTATATCAAGTTATTGGGTCTTACGTTCCAACAAAAGAAATGGGCGGTGGATCTGGTCTTAAGTTTGCTGCATCAACTATTGCCTATCTCTCCAAAAAAAAGGTTAAAGAGGGTACAGACTTTACAGGCAATATCATCACTGTGAAGATGAATAAGTCTAGGTTAAGTAAAGAAAATTCACAGGTAGAGCTTCTTCTTAACTACAAGACTGGTCTGAGTAAGTGGCACGGTGTTCTTGAGTTTGCTGAAAGCAAAGGTATTGTTGAGAAAATTGGTTCTAGGTACAAGTTTCCCGATGAGGTGGCTTCTGTGTTTGCCAAGCACGTTTACGAGAAGCCTGAAGAATACTTCACTGAGTCTATAATGGAAAAGATCGAAGAAGCCGTTGCAGAGGAGTTTAAGTACGGTCAATGATTGAGGATTTGATCCTAACAAATTTGGCAGTAAACGAGGAGTACTCTAGAAGGGTACTTCCGTTTATTGAATCGACTTACTTCAGCACGAAAAGTCAAAAGATTACTCTTAAGATGATAAAGGATCATATCGACAAGTACAACGTAAACCCAACCAAAACATCTTTGATCGTTGATCTTGAAGAGATAGACAGCATTTCTGAAGATGATTTCAACTCAATCAAAAATATGATCACAGGATTTAAAATTGACGATGATGTCGATCTTGAATGGTTGGTCAATTCAACCGAGAAATTCTGTCAGGAAAAGGCTGTCTACAATGCTTTGATGAAGTCTATTGAGATTGTTGATGGTCAGAATAA